>Ga0105244_10002354_pt1 | contig 14352 bp, 14 predicted proteins | sample KBSM44metaG_FD_80423 | JGI IMG/M metagenome (GOLD analysis project Ga0105244, IMG submission 80423) | Miscanthus rhizosphere microbial communities from Kellogg Biological Station, Michigan, USA - KBS M4-4 metaG | ecosystem: Host-associated > Plants > Roots > Rhizosphere > Soil | place...
ATGTCGGCCACGGTGCGGCCTGGCAGGTCGTACAGGATGACCGGCAAGTCCACCGCCTCGGCGATGGCCTTGAAGCGCTGGAACACGCCTTCGCGGGTCGGACGGTTGTAGTGGGGAACCAGTTGCAGCGTGGCGTCGGCGCCCGCTTCCTTGGCAAAACGGGTCAGCTTGATCGCCTCGGCGGTCGAGTTGGCGCCGGCGCCGGCGATGATCGGGATGCGGCCGTTGGCGTGGGCCACCGTCGCCTTGATCAGCGCGCAGTGCTCTTCGACGCTGACGGTGGCCGATTCGCCGGTGGTGCCGGCGATGACGATGCTGTCCGTGCCCTCGGCGATGTGCCAGTCGATCAGGCGGTTCAGGCCCTCGAAATCCAGACTGCCGTCCGGGTGCATCGGAGTGACGATTGCTACTATGCTGCCCTTAATCATAGGAAACCACTGCATAAAGTATTAAAACGACGATTGTAGACGATGAGTCGTGGTTATGGTGCATTCGGGGCGACAAATCGGCCGTCAAAATGGCGGCAACAGCGCCGCCACACGCGGAAAATCGGGCTTCACGGCGCAAATTCGTTGCACCATGGCAGTTTTTGGCGCATCGACGACGCCGTCCTCGAAGGCCACCACGCGCAGGCCGTGCTCGTGCGCCCAGTCCAGCAGTTCGCCCGGGTTGAGCAGGAAGTCCGGATTCGAGGGTTTGCCGAACTGCGCGTTGCCGTCGGCGAAGGTCTCGTAGATCAACACGCCGTCCGGCGCCAGGCTGGCGATCATCGCGGCCGTTAGCGGACGATGCAAGTAGTTTGTGACCACGATGCCGGCGAATCGCGCGGGGCCGAACGGCCAGGCGGCACCCGCCTCCTCCAGGTCGATGTTGGAGGTGGTGATGTCGGGGCCGGCCGCCAGCGCCAGCGCGTCCGGATCGCGGTCGACCGCGACCACCGAATGGCCGAGCGAGGCCAGATGGCGGGTATGGCGGCCGTTGCCGCAGGCCAGATCCAGCACGTCGCCGCCGGGGATCAAGGGGGCGTAGCGCCGCACCCAGGGGGAGATGTTATCGCTCATGATGTCTTTACCGGAATTTACGAAGGGTTACAAAGTTTCCAGCGCTACGTGTAGGCCAGGCCCATGGCCTCGCGCACGTCGCGCATGGTGTCCTGCGCCAGCCGGCGGGCGGCGTCGTTGCCGTCGGCGACGATGGCGCGCACCAGCGACGGGTCGTCCAGATATTGCTGGGCGCGCTCGTGCATCGGCTCCTGCTCCTTGACGATGGCGTCGATGACCGGCTGCTTGCACTCGATGCAGCCGATACCGGCCGACATGCAGCCGCGCTGCACCCAGGCCTGGGTCGGCGAATCGGAATACACCTGGTGGAATTGCCAGACCGGGCAGCGGGCCGGATCGCCGGCGTCGGTGCGGCGCACGCGCGCCGGATCGGTCGGCATGGTGCGGATCTTCTTGCCGACCGATTCCTTGTCCTCGCGCAGCGCGATGGCGTTGCCGTAGCTCTTGGACATCTTGCGTCCGTCCAGGCCCGGCAGGCGCGAGGCGGCGGTCAGGCGCGCCTGCGGCTCGACCAGGATCAGCTTGCGGCTGCCCTCCAGATAGCCGAACAGGCGCTCGCGGTCGCCCAGCGACAGGTTCTGGGCGTCGTCGAGCATGGCCTTGGCCTGCTCCAGCGCCTCGTCCTTGCCGTCCTGCTGGTATTCGGTGCGCAGTTCCATGTACAGCTTGGCGCGCTTGCTGCCCAGCTTCTTGACGGCCTTCTCCGCCTTTTCCTCGAAGCCTTTTTCCTTGCCGTACAAGTGGTTAAAACGTCGCGCTATTTCCCGCATCATCTCGATGTGCGGCACCTGGTCGTCGCCCACCGGCACCATGCTGGCGCGGTAGATCAGCACGTCGGCCGCCTGCAGCAGCGGGTAGCCGAGGAAGCCGTAGGTGGCCAGGTCGCGGTGCGACAGATTGTCGATCTGGTCCTTGTAGGTCGGCACCCTTTCGAGCCAGCCCAGTGGCGTGGCCATCGACAGCAGCAGGTGCAGCTCGGCGTGCTCCGGCCCGCGCGACTGGATGAACAAGGTCGTCTGCGACGGATCGATGCCGGCGGCCAGCCAGTCGATGAGCATCTCCCACGTGCTGCGCTCGATGACGCTGGGATCGTCGTAGTGCGTGGTCAGCGCGTGCCAGTCGGCCACGAAGAACAGGCACGGCTGCTCGGCCTGCAGCTTGATCCAGTTTTTCAGCGCGCCGTGGTAGTGGCCCAGGTGCATGGAGCCGGTCGGACGCATGCCGGAGACGACGCGATCGGGATACATGGTTTGCTTAAGCCAAAAGGAAGATCAGCGGTTTGACCAGGATGTGGAAAACGCCCTGCACCAGATGCATGCCGCTGATGAGGAAACCGGTCAGCAGTCCGAACTGCATCATCAGGATCAGGCCGATGAAGACGTAGACGCCGTAGCGCTCGATCTGCGCGTACTTGCGCGCCAGCGGCATCGGCAGGATGCCGGTGACGATGCGCCCGCCGTCGAGCGGCGGCAGCGGAATCAGGTTGAACACGAACATGGCGGAGTTCACGCCGATACCGGCCTTGGCCATCAGGATGAAGAAGTCGTCCTGGTCGGCATGGAACACGAACGTCAGCACCACCCACAGCACCATCCAGCCCAGCCCCATGACGAAGTTGGCGCCGGGACCGGCGGCGGCCACCAGGGCCATCTGCTTTTTCGGGTTGCGCAGCCGATCGTAATCGACCGGCACCGGCTTGGCATAGCCCAGCGCCGGCAGGGTCAGCAGGCTCAGCACCAGCGGCAGCAGCACCGTGCCGAACGGGTCGATATGGCGCATCGGGTTGATGCTCAGGCGGCCCATGTCGGCGGCGGTGGAGTCGCCGAAGTAGCGGGCGACATAGCCGTGGGCGGCTTCGTGCAGGGAAATTGCAAAAAGAACCGGGATGGCGTAGACCGTGATGGTCCGGACGATGCTATCTATATCCATGATGGAGGGATTCTACCAGAGGCTGCTAAGTGATCTTGGGCGCCGTCGAAGGCCGGCGCGCTTGCCTTGTCGCGAAAGGAGGGTCAGAGTCCGAACAAGGCGGCGTCGCCCCGGCCCTGGCGCACCAGTTGGGCGTCCGGTCCGGTCAGGTCGATCACGGTGGTCGGCTCCATGCTGCAGGCGCCGCCGTCGATGACCAGCTCGATCTGCTTGCCGAGCCGCTCGCAGATGGTGTCGGCGTCGTTGAGCGCGTCCTGCTCGCCCGGCATGATCAGGGTCGTGCCCAGCAGCGGCTGCTGCAACTGCTCCAGCAGCGCCAGCACGATCGGATTCTCCGGCACGCGCAGGCCGATGGTCTTGCGCGACGGATGGCTGAGCCGGCGCGGCACGATCTTGGTCGCCTCGAGGATGAAGGTGTACGGCCCCGGCGTGGCGCTCTTGAGCAGGCGGAACTGGCGGTTGTCCACGCGCGCGTAGACGCCGATCTCGCTCAGGTCGCGGCACAGCAGGGTCAGGTGGTGCTTCTCGTCGATGCCGCGGATGCGGCGCAGGCGCTCGACGGCGCCCTTGTCGTCCAGGTGGCAGACCAGCGCATAGCAGGAATCGGTCGGCACGGCGACGATGCCGCCGCCGTCGATGATCTGCGATGCCTGCTTGATCAGGCGCGCTTGCGGGTTGACGGGATGGACCTGGAAGAATTGACTCATGGTTGGGTGGCAGGGCCTGGTTTTAGCTGAAGTTGTGGGGGACTACAGCCGGCCCAGGCCGCTATTAATAACATCAGGATTGTACGCTACGCAAGGCGGCGATGCGCTGCTCGAAAGGCGGATGGGTCGAGAACAGCGCGCCCCAGCCGCCACGGTTGGTGATGCCGGAGGCGGCGATCGATTGCGGCAAGGCGCCCGGCTCCATGCCGTTCAGGCGGGCCAGCGCGTGCTGCATCGGCACGCTGCTGCCAAGCAGCTTGGCCGAGCCGGCGTCGGCGCGGAATTCGCGCTGGCGCGAGAACCAGGCCACGATCAGCGAGGCGACCAGGCCGAACACCAGTTCGCAGACGAACACGGTGGCCATGTAGCCGATGCCGGTGCCCTGGCGGTCGTTCTTGAGCAATACCTTGTCGACGAAGAAGCCGACCACGCGCGCCAGGAACACCACGAAGGTGTTGACCACGCCCTGGATCAGGGTCATGGTGACCATGTCGCCGTTGGCGATGTGGGCCACCTCGTGGCCGAGCACGGCCTCGACCTCGTCGCGGTTCATGTTCTCCAGCAAACCGGTCGACACGGCCACCAGCGCCGAGTTCTTGAAGGCGCCGGTGGCGAAGGCGTTCGGCTCGCCCGCGTAGACGGCCACCTCGGGCATGCCGATGCCGGCGCGCTCGGACAGCGCCTTGACGGTGTTGACCAGCCACAGCTCGGTCGACGACGACGGCGTCTCGATCACGCGCGCGCCGGTCGACCATTTGGCCATCGGCTTGCTGATCAGCAGCGAGAAGATCGCGCCGGTGAAACCGACCACCAGCGAAAACGCCAGCAGGCTGCCCATTTCCAGTGTGCCGCCCGCGCCCGGACGGCCGATGCCCAGCAGCGACAGCACGATGGACAACACCAGCATGACGGCGAGGTTGGTGGCGATAAACAGGACGATGCGTTTCATTGGTTGTTCTCCGATACGGACAAGTTTGCCCAGATCATAAGGTATGACCGGCTTTGCGCAAAATCAAGATGGCAATATTAATTACCGCCGGTAATCAGCGAAAGATATTACCGGCGCAGCCTAGAACCAATCGTGCCACACCGGCTTGACGTTGGCGGGCAATGGCGGCAACAACGCGAAATCGACACGGGACTCGCCCGGCGCGTGGAAATCGGTCCCGCGCGACGCGAGAAAACCGTAACTATTCGCCAACTGCGCATACACCGGATACTGGTCCGGCGTATGGCTGCCTGTGACGACCTCGATCGCCTCCCCGCCCAGCTGCTTGAACTCGTCGAACAACTGACCCTGGGCCAGCTGACTGAAGCGATAACGCCCCGGGTGGGCTATGACGGCGATGCCGCCGGCTCCACGTATCCACTCGACCGAATCCGCCAGGCTGGCCCAGCAATGCGGCACGTAACCCGGCTTGCCCTCGGACAGGTACTTCTTGAACACATCCGGAATATTGGCGCAGGCGCCGATTTCCACCAGATAGCGGGCAAAGTGGGTACGCGACATCAGGTCCGGGTTGCCGACATAGGTCAGCGCGCCCTCGTAGGCGCCTTTGATGCCGACGGCTTCCAGCTGGCGCGCGATTTCCCGGCCCCGGTTGTCGCGGCCCGAGCGCGTGCACGCCAGGCCGTTGACGAGCGCGGCGTTGGTCTCGTCGATGCGCAGGCCGACGATGTGCACCGTTTCATTGGCCCACGTGATCGAAATCTCGACGCCGGAGACAAACTGCATCCCCTGCTCCTTGGCGGCGGCGCGGGCGGCCGGAATCCCGCCGACTTCGTCGTGATCGGTCAAGGCCCAGACGTCGACGCCGGCCTTGCGCGCGTGGGCGGCCACGGCGGCGGGAGCAAGAACGCCGTCGGAGACATTGGAATGGCAGTGCAGATCGACTTTTAACATGCTGTCATTGTATCCCGGATGCGCGCGCCCCGGCACAGCAGCTCCGCAAAGCGCGCGGGATCGATGTTCGAGCCGCACACCAGCAAAGCCACGCGCTTGCCCGCCAACCGCTCGCGCAGCGGACCGAACAACGCGGCGGTCGCCACCGCCGCCGCCGGCTCGGCCACCAGCTTGGCGTCGCGGAACAAATACAGCATGGCCTCGCAGATCTGGTCGTCGTCGACCCGCACCACCTCGTTGACGAAGCGGCGGCAGACGTTGAAGCTGTACTCCATCGCATACGGCGCGCCCAGGCTGTCGGCGACGGTATCGACCCGCTCCAGCGTCTCCGGCGCGCCGGAGGCGAAGCTGCGGTACAACGCGTCGGCCCCAAACGGCTCGACGCCGTACACGGCGCAGTGCGGATTGAGCTGCTTGACGGCGGCGGCGATGCCTCCGCACAAGCCGCCGCCACCGACCGGGACCACCACCGCGTCCAGATCGGGCACCTGCGCCATCAGCTCCAGCCCGACCGTGCCGGTGCCCTGCGCGGTCAGCGGGCCGTCGTAGGGATGCAGCATGGTGCGGCCCTCGTCGCGCTCGATCTCACGGCCGCGCGCGAACGCCTGGTGTACGTCGGGCATCAGCAGCACTTCGGCGCCGAACTCGCGGCAGGCGGCGATGCGTGCCGGGCTGGCATGGGCGGGCATGACGACCTTGGCACTGCATCCGGCCAGCCGCGCCGTGTACGCCACGGCGATCGCATGGTTGCCGGCGCTGACGGCGACCACGCCACGCTCGCGCGCCGCCGCGTCCAGCGCCTCGATGCAGTTGAGCGCGCCGCGCAGCTTGAACGTGCCGGTTTTTTGGAATAGTTCCAGCTTGAGCCAGACTTCGGTGGCGGGGAATTGTTCTTCGATGACGCCAGTTTGCCAGTGCCAGACGGGCGTATGCAGAACTTTGCCTTGCAGGCGTGTGGCGGTGTCGCGGATCTGGGACAGCGAGGGGTACGGGTGGGACATTGTCATTGGGGTGCTCCATGAGACTATTCAGGGGAGCGCGGGCCGTGCCCGCGCGCGATGATGCGCTGGGGACTGGGGGCGCCGAGCACCGGCGCAGCCGCAGCTCAGCGACCCTGAATAATTCGAATAATGGAGACGGACCGACCGCAACCGGCGAACGCGGCCCGGCCAACGTCTGCGGCGACGTGGCGGTGGTTCGTGACGGTGGTGTCATGCGGGTTCATGCGATCAATCATGCCAAAGAACCAAGGCCCTGGCAAGCCCCAACGCAAGAAATGCGGTATGGAGACAGGTCCGCATTGCCGACATAGGTCAGCGCGCGCTCGTAAGCGCCTTTCATGGCGGACGCTTCCAGCTAGCGGGCGATTTCCCGGTCCCGGGTGTCGCGTCCCAAGCACGTGCAAACGTCAGGCCGTTGACCAGCGCGGCGCTAGTCTCGTCAATGCGCGGATCGACTATGTGCACCGTTTCGTTGGCCTAGGTGATCGAAATCTCGACACGGAAACAGCTGCGTCCCCTGCTCTCTTTTCCGTGAGTATTCAATAGATTTCCACATGGAAATTTCTGTAAAGTGCAATCGTTGACTTCGATGACCGCTATCCCTCACGTGCAAAAAGGACGTCCCCACCATGATTTCGATCAGGCATTTTCTTAGGATAACCGCCACGCTCGCTATGATAATGACCAGACTTAAATCATCCAGCGCCAGTGGGTCCGCATTGGGACTTTACTGATCGTAAAACTGGTGGCTGGCGCATATACCCCGATGGTTCAGTAAGGCCAAAATGATGGATAAGATCGTTTCGAAATCGTTACCAGTCGATGTGGCGTTGGAATACATCCAAGACGTTTTCCGCGCCGCGGGAGCGTCCGAAAAGGGCTCAGAGGACTATAAACTAGCATCAGAGAACATATTTGCCCTTGTACCCGAGGGTATCGATAGTGGCCAACTGTTGGATTTTCTTCATGGAGGGGTTTTGGAGTCCATGCCGAAAATTTCCGACGGTCGAACATTAGTTCAATGTGTCCCGTCTACGGTCGAGATCGCGGCCGAAATTGTATGCGAACAATTAACGTTATCTGAGCAACCTACGTTATGGCTGCATGAAGCTCTTCTGACGGAAGGGGAACTGGGGGGAAGGAACTTGCCGCATGTGTCCGTTGACGGAGCGATTTACCTCGTGTTTACCGGCAGCTTAGATGTAAGCCGTGTTGCAGAGTTAATTCGGTACAGCCAACAAAGCTGGCATTTTCTTGCTTTCGTCATTGACGGCATGAACACCCCGGGATCCGTCGCTGAACTTATTCGTGCCGCCAAGTTTATTTTGATTGGTGCTTACGACGGGGAGAGTTTTCTGTACCTAGATGGCCCCGCGCAGGTGCGCACCCATGCCGACAAACGTACACGAACAGAGCAGTAGAGCAAGTTGGCCGCGTCAGCGTAAGGTGACGTCGGCCGTACCCTATCCGTATCTCTTCCGTATTGGGTCGGCGCCAACATCCATGCAACCAGGTGCCACCGCGCTGCAACCATAAGCAACAGTGTGCAACTCCAATGCAACCGTCCGCCTGCGGGAAATGCCCTGGCATAGGCACGACAAATATGAATACAAAACCCTACGGGTTCTGTCCTCATATTGGTGCCAAAGGGAGGCCCTTTGAAACCCTGTCCAGGCCGCCGGGACACGCAAATCGCGCCGAACTATGTCGGTAGCAGGCCAAGCGCCACTCACTAAAACCACCCCCAACCCCGCATCTACAGGCGGTGCAAGGGATGCCCCCGCCTTGCACCGCATGCCTGAGCGTGTTTCGTCCTCGGCCGTCAAGGGTTCGCTGCGCCGCTGGCGCGCCCTTGATTGCGCACGCGCCCCCGATCCGCCAGCCCTCCGCCAGAAATACCTTGCCTCGTGCGCGCAAGCCAGAATGCGTGTCTAGGGAAACTTGCAACAATGTAGGGGCGGCATCTGAATTTAGCCGCTGCAAGCGGTTGATTTGACTAGGAAAAGTAGAAAAATTTAGGAAAAAGCGCGTCAGGTGGGCGGTACGTGCAGAGCGATCCGATTGGCCTAAAGGGAGGAATCAATACCTACAGTTACGTAGACGGAAATCCGGTAAACTTGACTGATCCGGCGGGCCTATGCCCTTTCTGTCTGGTTATTCCTGCAGTATGCGCGGGAGGAGCGTGTGAAGCCGGATTGGCATTGATTGGCGGGGCCGGATGGATGGCAGCGAACCGCCCTCCGGATATGCCCAGGCTTGAAGAGCGACATTTCGATAGACAATGCAAAAACACAGATGATCCATGCAGGAACTTGAAAACCGCCGCTGCCACAGCGATAGCGGACGCGAGAGTTAAGATGGAAAAGATGCGCACCGACACTATTCTTTATAGGTATGCGTACAGTACGCCAAATCCAGGCATGACTAACACGAGTACTACATGGCTCGGACACGGGGATGATTTGAACGGACGCATCAATAATATCTGGGCGATGATCACACTCGGACGAAAAATGGGCTGTGACATGAGTAGTGAAACTTCTGCAGCGATGACGCCGCTGACACCAGGAGCTCCGAACCCATGAGATATGAAATCGATTTTTCGATCTTTGAATCCCCAATTCGCGCATATGGAAACGTGACTGGCGAACTAGAACTAGCGTCGCATCCCAAAATTGGCGATGTTGTCGAGATTTTGCGAGGGGCGTTAGTGCTACGCGTGCAATACATCAATGTGGTGGATGGACGGTCAGTCATTGGATTTGATGATGTCGTGACGGAATCGCCAAGTGAAGCGAAAATGCTTGCTGAAAGACTGGAGGGCGAAGAGGGGCTATTTTGCCCCGGATACCATGAGCCTTAGCAACACAGACTGCCAGTCCACAGCGCCGATGATAAATACTCCTAGCAACCCGCCCGAGCTCGGCCAGCGTATAGCGTTAGCCCAATATTGGACGCCATCCTCGAAATAACGCCCCTGTCACGCCATCAAGAATTCCTCTATGTAACCAGCTAGCTCGACCGGCTGGTCGTGGTGCAGCATATGGCCGGCATCGTGCACCATCTTGCGGGTGACATCGCGCAAATGGCCGAGGCGGCGCTCCAGCTCCACCTGCCCGCCCGGCTTCGAGCCGAGCCAGTCCCACATATTGGTCTGGTCGGCCTCGACCCACAGCACCGGCGCCGTGATGGCTTTCCAGCACGCCATCACCTCGTCGACGTTGTACGGCAGCGGGCCTTGCTGCTTGTGCACCGGATCGCCGAGGATCTCCCACTCGCCCTCCTCGTTCTGCGCCGACCAGTGCTGCGACAGGAAGGCCGCACGCTCGTCGCTCAGGCGCGGATTGGTTTTCTGCAAGCGCGCCGCCACCGCCTGTTGCGACGGGTAGGTGCGCAGCTCCGGCTTTTCCAGCAAGCCGTCCATCCACTTGGCGTAGCGGCCCGGCGCCTGCTCGGGCTTGGCGGCGCGCAGGCCCGCGCCCTCCAGGTTGACCAGCTTGCGGATGCGCTCCGGCCGCGCGCCCGCGTACAGGCCGAGGATGTTGCCGCCCATGCTGTGGCCGACGATGTCGACCGCCTTGTCCGGCGAATAGTGGCGCAGGATCGCGTCCAGATCGGCCAGGTAGTCAGGGAACCAATAGGTGTCTTCACCGCTGCGGTCGGACAAGCCGAAACCGCGCCAGTCCGGCGCGATTACGTGCCAGTCGCCCTTCAAGGCGTCGACGACGAACTGGAACGAGGCGCCCACGTCCATCCAGCCGTGAAGCATGAAGATCTTGGGCGCGCCTTCCCTGCCCCAGTGATGCAAATGGCAACGCAAACCGCGTATGGTGAGGAATTCGGAGCGGGAAGGTGTCAGCGTCATGGTTCTTGTCCTCGTATAGACTGAAGCTTGAAAACGGCGGAGTCGGCGCAATATCGGTACATTGCTGGCCGCAAAGCAAAATAATAGCACGACCGTTCGCTGCTGGTGCAAGCGTAAAATAGCGCCATCCCGCCGTTCCCATCATTCAACCGAAGGTTTCCAATGTCTATTTATCAACTGGGCGAACACGCGCCAGAGATCGATGCATCGTCATTTGTCGCCGACAGCGCGACCCTGGTGGGCAAAGTCAGCCTGCACGCCAATACTTCAGTGTGGTTTGGCGCGACCTTGCGCGGCGATAACGAACGCATCACCATCGGCGAGAACAGCAACGTCCAGGAAGGCACCGTGATGCATACGGACATGGGCTACCCGCTGACCGTGGGCAAGAACGTGACCATCGGCCACCAAGCGATGTTGCACGGCTGCACCATCGGCGACGGCGCCCTGATAGGCATCCAGGCCGTGATCCTGAACGGCGCCAAGATCGGCGCCGGCTGTCTGGTCGGGGCCGGCGCACTGGTCACCGAAGGCAAGGAATTCCCGGACAACTCGCTGATCATCGGCTCGCCGGCCAAGGCCGTGCGCACCCTGACCGCCGAGGACACCGCGCGCCTGCTCGCCAGCGCCGACAGCTATGTGCAACGCGGCCAGCTGTTCAAGACGCAACTCAAAAAGATTGGATAAAACATGAGCATTACCCTGACTACGGACGTCCTGCAGAAATTCATCTTCGAGAACGCCGCCGTGCGCGGCGAATTCATCGACATTTCGGCCACGTGGCGCGAGGTATTGTCGCGCCATGACTACCCTCCCGCAGTCAAGAAGCTGTTGGGCCAGATGGTCGCCGCCGGGGCGCTGCTATCGGCCAACCTGAAGTTCAACGGGTCCATCATCATGCAAATCCATGGCGACGGTCCGGTGCAGTTGCTGGTGGTCGAGTGCGACGCCGAGCTGCGCCTGCGCGCCACCGCCAAGCTGGCCGAGAACGCGGTCATCGCCGACGACGCCACCCTGCCGGCGATGCTGAACGCCAATGGCAAGGGCCGCTTCATCATCACGCTCGATCCGGCCGACAAGGTGCCCGGCCAGCAGCCGTACCAGGGCATCGTGCCGCTGGACGGCGACGATGTGGCGACCGTCATTGAGAACTACATGCTGCGCTCGGAACAGCTGGACACCAAGCTGTGGCTGGCGGCCGACGACAACGTCTCGCGCGGGCTGCTGCTGCAAAAGCTGCCGGACCATGGCGGCAAGGCCGGCGCCGCGCCGCTGACGCAGGAGGATGCGTTGGAGACGTGGAACCGGGCGGTGATCCTGGGCTCGACGTTGAAGGAGCAGGAGTTGCTGGAGACGACGGTCGATGTGCTGATGCAGCGCTTGTTCTGGGAGGAGACGATACGGGTGTTCGATCCGTTGAGCCCGTCGTTCCATTGCACCTGCACGCGGGAGAAGGTGGGCAACATGCTCAAGATGCTGGGACGCGAGGAAGTTGACAGCGTGCTGGAAGAGCAGGGCCACGTTGGCGTCAATTGCGATTTCTGCGGCCAGCATTACGATTACGACAAGGTCGATTGCGCGCAATTGTTCGCCAGCGACGAGCCGGTCGCGGCGTTGATACCGGCGAGCGACGTTAAGCATTGAGAACCCGCCCCGCAGGCCGGGGTCGTACCCGACCGGGTACGACCCCATGTGGCCGCTTTGCGGGTTGAAGACTACTTTACCTCCGGCGCTCTGGCATACCGCTGCGCCAGCACCGCGCACACCATCAATTGCAACTGATGGAACAGCATCAACGGCAACACCACCGCGCCCAAGGCCCCGCCCGCGAACAACACCTTGGCCATCGGCACGCCGCTGGCCAAACTCTTCTTCGATCCGCAGAACACGATGGCGATCCGGTCCTCGCGGCTGAAACCCAACCGCCGGCTCAATTGCGCGGCGATCAGCATCACCAATCCCAGCAACACCACGTCAATCAACATCAGCCCGCCCAGCGACGCCCATGACAGCTGATGCCACAAGCCCTGCCCGACCGCCTCGCTGAACGCGGTGTACACCACCAGCAGAATCGACCCCTGATCCACCATCCGCGTCAGCGGCTTGTTGCGCTCGACCCAGGCACCGATCCAGCGCCGCGCGACCTGCCCGGCGATAAACGGCAGCAGCAACTGCAAGGCGATCTGCAACGCCGACTCCCACGGCGAACCACCCGTCATCTGCGCCGCCGTCAACAACCCGACCATCAGCGGCGTCAGGAAAATCCCAAGCAGGTTCGAAGCCGACGCGCTGCAGATCGCCGCCGGCACATTGCCGCGCGCGGCCGCCGTGAAGGCGATCGACGATTGCACCGTGGACGGCAACATGCACAGGAACAGGATGCCCAGATACAGGTCCGGGGTCACCAGCGGCATCAGCAACGGCTTGAGCACGAATCCCAGCAAGGGGAACAGCGCGAACGTGCACAACAGCACCAGCAAGTGCAGCCGCCAGTGCGTGATGCCGGCCACCACCGCCTCGCGCGACAGCTTGGCGCCGTGCAGGAAGAACAGCAGGCACACGGCGCCATGGGTGATGCCGTTGAAGATGACGGCGCCCTGGCCGGTGCAAGGGAACAGGCTGGCCGCGCCTATCGTCACGAGCCTGGCCAGCGCAAAGTTATCGGGTAGGAATCGGGGACGGGTCATCGCTGGGTTACCACATCTTGGCGCATTGGACTTCCAGAATCTCGACCGCGCCGAGCGTCTTGGCCGACGCCGTGCTGCGGATCAGATCGACGCGTTCGACGCAGGCGCCGCGCATCAGCCGTTCCTGCGTCCGGGTGCACACCGTCACGGTGCCGGCGCTGCTGGCGTTGCAGGAAAAGCCCTCGACCCGCATGCGCGCCACCGCCTGCTCCAGCGGCATGCCGGGCTGCACGGTGTCGGCGACGAAGTTGCCCAGCTTGGCCTGATTGACCGTGTAACAGCCGGCCAGCGGCAACGCCAAGGCCAGCATCAGAAGTATACGCATCCTGTTCTTCCCTCTTATTTCCATACGGCAGTGTAACGCATCGGTCATCACCCGGTAACACGCCGTCACTATCATGCGCTGCGTTGCTATTCCTGTTGTTACTCTTTTAATCGGTTTTCCAAGGCAGAACATGAACAAGAAATTATCCGCAGTGTGCTTCGCCGCGCTGAGCTTCCCGATGCTGGCCATGGCCGCCAACGTCGCCGCCGCCGTCGCTGAAATGGCCGCCCCGGCCAATGTCGCCGACGCTCCCGCCGCCGCTGCCGATAGCGCCGATACCTCCGCAGCCGGGGCCGTAGCGGCGCCGATGGCCACCGTGGAGATCGCCACCCGCAAGACCCGCTCGTCGGTCGCGATGACCAAGAGCGATATGCAGAAGATACTGCCGGGTATCAATCCATTGAAAGCGCTGCAAACCCTGCCTGGCGTGAGCTTCCAGACCGCCGATCCGTGGGGTAACAACGAACAAAATACCTCGCTGTTCATCCACGGCTTCAGCGGCCCGCAGCTGGGCTACACGATGGACGGCGTGCCGCTGGGCGACCAGCAGTACGGCAACTACAACGGCCTGTCGCCGCAGCGCGCCGTCATCAGCGAAAACGTCGGCAGCGTGATCCTGTCGTCGGGCGCCGGCGACCTGTCGACCGCGTCGACCAGCAACCTGGGCGGCACCATCGAGACCTTCTCCAGCGATCCATCGCAGACGCGCAACCTCGCGGTGCAGCAGACCGTCGGCAGCTACAAGACCTCGCGCACCTTCCTGCGCTACGACACCGGCAACTTCGGCGACGGCAACAGCGCCTACATCTCCGGCGTGCACCAGGAACAGCGCGCGTGGGACTTCCACGGCCGCCAGGGCGGCGACCAGTTCAAC
>Ga0105244_10002359_pt1 | contig 14339 bp, 8 predicted proteins | sample KBSM44metaG_FD_80423 | JGI IMG/M metagenome (GOLD analysis project Ga0105244, IMG submission 80423) | Miscanthus rhizosphere microbial communities from Kellogg Biological Station, Michigan, USA - KBS M4-4 metaG | ecosystem: Host-associated > Plants > Roots > Rhizosphere > Soil | place: Michigan...
AGTAAGCGAGTCGCAGGTATTCTCGACATAAAAATTGGTGATGGCGCGGTACATACCGGCCTGAGAACGTCAAATTTCTGACAATCATCCAGGATGTCCTATGAAAAAGGTCGTGTTTTATTTACTGCTAGTGGTGTTAGCGCCACTAGCAGTCCTGATCATCATTACGCCTATGGACAGCCAGAAGCAGTATATCTTTGGCTTTATCAGCCTGGCGATTCTGTTTTTATTAGGCTTCAGCAAAAAGCACAGCGTGTCGATAATCATGATGCTGGTTTCAGTCTTGATGTCGACGCGTTATATTTATTTTCGTGCTACCCAAACGCTGCACTTTAATTCCGAAATAGAGGCCATCCTCGGTATAGGGTTATTTTTAGCCGAGCTGTATATCTGGGTCATCTTATTGCTGAGCTATTTGCAAACCTCGTTCCCATTAAAACGGGGGATTGTGCCGCTACCGGACGACACCTCTAAATGGCCGACGGTCGATATTTATATTCCCAGCTATAACGAAAGCCTCGATGTGGTTCGCGATACGGTTCTGGCCGCGCAATGTATCGACTACCCGCGCGATAAAATCAAAATCTACCTGCTTGATGACGGTAAGCGGCGCGAGTTTGCGGTGTTTGCCGCCGATGTGGGCGTGGGCTATATCACGCGTAACGATAACTCACACGCCAAAGCCGGTAACCTCAACCACGCCATGAAACTCACTCACGGCGAGTTGATCACGGTCTTTGACTGTGACCACGTTGCGACGCGTATCTTCCTGCAAGCCACCGTCGGTGCATTCCTGAAAGACCCGAAACTGGCGCTGTTGCAGACACCACACTATTTCTATTCACCCGATCCGTTTGAACGTAACTTATCGGGCGGGCAAAACATCCCCAACGAAGGTTCACTGTTCTACGGCCCCATCCAGCAGGGGAACGATAACTGGAACGCCACTTTCTTCTGCGGTTCATGTGCCGTAATTCGCCGTAGTGCGCTGGAAGAAATCGGCGGATTTGCCGTGGAAACCGTGACCGAAGATGCGCATACCGCGCTGAAAATGCAGCGCCTGGGCTGGAAATCTGCCTTCCTGGATATTCCGCTGGCGGCGGGACTGGCGACTGAACGTCTGGTGCTGCACGTGATTCAGCGTACCCGCTGGGCGCGCGGCATGACGCAAATCTTCCGTATGGATAACCCGTTATTTGGCCGTGGCCTGACGTGGCAACAGCGTTGTTGTTACCTCAGTGCGATGCTCTATTTCCAGTTTGCTTTGCCGCGTGTGGCGTTCGTCACCGCACCGCTGGCGTACTTACTGTTTAACCTGAACATCATTCATTCCTCGGCAAGCCTGATCTTTGCTTACGCGTTGCCGCACCTGATCTTGAGCATTTATCTCAACTCGCGCATGAACGGGCGCTACCGCTACAGTTTCTGGGGCGAGATTTATGACATGGTGCTGGCGTTCCACCTGGTTCTGCCCACGGTTATCACCATGCTGTTCCCAAAACGCGGCAAGTTTAACGTCACGGATAAAGGTGCGCTGCTGAACGTGGGCTACTTCGATTTCAGCGTGGTGCGGCCTCATGTGATTATCGCGGTGTTGCTGGCGGTGGCGGTTGTCGCCGGGATTGTGCGTGCTTGTGCGCATGACTACTTTGGTGTTGACCCGAATGTTATCGCGCTGAACGTCGGCTGGGGGTTGTACAGCCTGGTGTTCCTGCTGGCGGCGATTGCCGTCGCCCGCGAAACGCGCCAGACGCGAAAAACCATCCGTATTGATGTTGAAGTCCCGGTGGTTATTCACTACGCCAGTGGAATATCTTCCCGTAGCAACACTATCGATTTGTCGATGGGCGGTTGCCAAATCGCAGTGCCGGATGACCGCCATCTCAATGATGAAATCGAAGAAATCGAGCTGCAACTGAAGTCCGGCTCTATCAGCATTCCGGTGAAAGTGATCGCTTGCGACGAGCAGGCCATTCGCCTGATGTTTGAAGAGATTCCACTGGACAGGCGTCGTGAACTGGTGCGTGTGGTTCTGGCGCGTGCCGATGCGTGGATTCGTCCGCCAAAACCGCAGGACAACCCGTTCCGTTCCCTGCTGATCATTATTCGTTGTGTGTTTGACCTGTTCTGGCTGACGTTCAAATCGCGCCGCGAAAACCGTCGCCTGCGCCAGGAAGAAGCCAAACGTATGGAAGAAGCCCGCGAGGACAACGTTGCATGAAAGGGATGAGTATAAAGCTTTGCCAGTTGTTGCTCGCGTTGACGGTTTTGGCCTCACCGGTTATGGCGGAAGACGCCGCGACGGTGGAGTCACAAATTCCCCTGGATTTACCTGCACCCGACGCGGCCTTTGCACCAGGCGCTGCACCGGTATCGGAAACTGCACCAGCTCCGGCAGTGGATGCACCCACGCCATCGGTGTTTACGCCTGGCAATGTGAGCAGCATTACCGTGGCGCAAATGGGCCAACCACGTGGCGTTATGCTCAGCGGTGGGCAGTTGCAGGCGGGTATTGATTTCACGTTGCCGACCGATCAGGTCATCACCAACGCACAACTTTACCTGAACCTGAAAGTCTCTCCGGCGATGGCGGCGCGTAATACTACGCTGCAACTGATGATGAACGGTCAGCCTTTGGGAACGGTGCCGTTGGGTTCTGCCGATAGCGATGTGTCCAACTATCAGCTGGAAATCCCGGCGGCGATGGTGGTGTCGAGCAATAACATCAGCTTTAAAATCAACGATGGCGATGCCCTGCTGTGCCTGCGCGACCTGTCTGATAAATACCAGGTCACCATCATGCCGAACACGCGGTTGGATCTGGAAGGCCAGCAGCTCAATATCGGTGCCGATCTCAGCCATTTCCCGCGCCCGTTCTTTGACTCAATGCAGATGACTCCCGCTTCATTGGAGTTTGCTTTCCCGGCAAAAACGCTGCCTGAACAAGTGAGTGCGGCGGCGTTGGTTGCCTCCTGGTTGGGCATTGAGGCGGATTATCGCGGTATCTCCTTTAACGCGTTATCCGACAAACTGCCTGAGAAAAACGGCATTCTGTTTGGCAAGCCCGGCGAGCAGATTGGCGGTCTGACCTTGCCTGAAACCCAAAAACCGATGCTGCAAATCATCGATAACCCAGGCAACCCGGTTTATAAACTGTTGTTGGTGGTGGGCAATTCCGACCAGCAATTGCGCGCTGCGGCGTGGCGTTTAACGCAGGGGAAATTCCCTGGGCAAACCGCAAGCACTGCGGTAGAAAACCAGACAATCCCAGTGAGCAAAGCCTATGACGCTCCGCGCTGGATCTCCACTGAACACCCGGTGCGTCTGTCCGAGTTGATGCGTAAAGACCAAAGCCTGACGGCGACCGGCATCTGGCACGAGCCATTAAGCGTGGCATTCCGCGCGGCTCCGGATCTGTTCTTGTGGGATGGCGACACCATCCCGGTGAAAATCGGCTATCGCTTCCCGACGGAAAACTGGATTGATGAAGAACGTTCTTACCTTTCCCTGACGCTCAACGGCACTTTCCTGCATAACTTGCCGGTGAATAAGCAAGGCGCGCTGGAAACGCTGTGGCGCAAAGTGGGCGGCGATGCGCGCCAGGAAGAGTACAACCTGGCGCTGGAGCCGTACCTGATTTACGGCGACAACCAGTTGTCGCTGTACTTCAACATCCAGACCAAAGAATCGGCACCGTGTAGCGTGCTGCTCAATAACAACATTAAGAGCCGTATCTCCGACGATTCATGGATTGATTTGAGCAAAACGCGTCACTTCTCGTTGCTGCCAAACCTTTCTTACTTCGTGGGTGCGTCGTTCCCGTTCTCCCGCTTTGCTGACTTTGCCCATACCGTGTTGATGCTGCCAGAAAACCCTGGCGAGGCTGAAATCAGCACGCTACTGAATATGGCTGCCCGTTCGGGTAATGCAACCGGCACCTCGTTAAACAACAACACGGTGATGTTTGGCGTGCCAACGGCGGGCGCAAACTTGCAACGCCTTGAACAGAGCCACGTGCTTTCCGTTTCGACCATCAATCAAAGCGCGTTTAACAAAACGCTGCTGGCACAGTCGCCGTTTAACAGCAACGAGCATTCGTTCGGCGTCCGTGAACGCTCAATCTGGCAAAAAATACAGCACTGGATTGAAGGTGACTGGGGATCGAAAGGCATTGCGGCTGACCGCTATTTCTCATCTAACGAAGCGTGGCGTGGGTTTGTCAGCTTCCGCTCGCAGTGGAACCCTGACCGTGTGGTGGTGATGGCGATTGGCAGTACCGACGAACAGCTTTCGCGGCTGCAAACCGACTTAAGTTCTTCGCGCATCAACGCCGGTATTCGTGGCGACGCCTCCATCATCACCGATGAAAACGGGGTGCGTAGCTTCCGTGTTGGCCAACAGTTCCCGAGCGGCCAAATGCCGTGGTACATGATGGTGGTCTGGTATGCCAACCAGCATTCAGCCCTGCTGGCCATTTTAGGTTTGTTGTTCGCCTCGGTTATTGGTTTGAGCTTGTACGCCCTGTTGAAAAAACGCGCGCATAAACGTCTTAATCCTCAGGATGATGGTAAGTAAAGGTGGTGCTCAATGAGTCATAAAAACAAAAACGCCCGCCGCTTGTTAACTCTGTGCTTCTTTGGCGGCCTGGCGTTTAGCGCGACCGCTGCGGAAAACAACCCGGCGTTAAAAGCGTTGTTTGACCAGGCCAATTACTGGCATGAAAAGTCACATGACGAGCTGGCAAAAGACGCGTTGCAGAAAGTGTTGATGGTTGATGCCAATAACACCCAGGCGATGTACCTGATGGCGCTGTGGGCACAGCAAGCCGGGGATATTAAAGGTGCCGCCCAATGGCGCGAACGCCTGGCTTCTGTTTCGCCACAAGACGGTAATTTGCAGGCGCTGGATAACGCTAAACAGATTCAGCAAATCCCGCGTGGGCAGCTGGATTTAGCGCGTCAGCAGGCGCGCAGCGGCAATATTCCCGCCGCCCTCGCCACCTGGCGCAGTTTGTTTAATGGCGACCAGCCGCCGCCGAGCCTCGCGCCAGAATATTACCTGACGATGGCGGGCGACAAATCGCTGTATCCGCAATCGGTGGCTGGTTTACGCCAGTTTGCCGCGCAAAATCCGCAGGACAACGGCGGGCGTATTGCGCTTGGTAAAGTGCTGACCTACCAGGATGCCACGCGTCGTGAAGGCATGGACATCCTGCAAAATATGGCGAGCGGTAGCCAGGATGCCGATAAAGCCTTGCGCCAGGCGCTGTTGTGGCTCGGCCCAACTGCCAGCGATGAGCAGTATTATCAAACCTTCCTGCAACGCCATCCGAAAGATACGGTGGTGCAAGAGCACTACCGTAAAAGTGTTGGCGGTGCCGCAAAAGGCGAAGGGTTTAACGCGCTCAATAGCGGCAACACCGAAGTGGCAAAAAACCAGTTTGAACAAGTGCTGCAAAACAACCCGCAAGACGCCGATGCACTGGCCGGGATGGGCTACATCGCGCAGCGTAAAGGCGATTACACCGCCGCCGCAGAATACCTGAATCGCGCCGCCAGGCAGGGTGGCGATCAATCTGGCGAGCGCAAACAACAAGCCGATGACGCCGAGTTTTACGGGCAACTGGCGAGCGCTCAGGCAGCATTCAAACAGGGCAATATTAGCCAGGCCCTGGCGCTCAGCGCGCCTCTGGCACAGCAAAGCGGTGAACGTGGAAATGCTGCGAAGTTATTCCGTGCGGATGTCCAGCGCCATAACAAAGATTACGCCGAGGCAGAGCAGACTTTACGCAGTATTTTGAGCGAACAACCGAATAATGGTGCCGCGCGCGAAAACCTCTATTACGTGTTGCGTGAGCAGAATAAAACCGCCGAAGCGCAAGCGATGCTGCAAACCCTGCCTGCCAGTTTGCAGGCCAAATTGCAGCCGCGCGTTTCTGGCGGTAATCCGGCCGATCCGCTGCGCCGCCAGGCACAGCAGGCCGCGGCAAATGGCAACCCGCAACAAGCCATCGCTATTTTGCAGCAGGGCGTGGCGCGTTATCCGTCCGACCCGTGGCTGCGTCTTGATTTAGCGCGCCAGCTCCAGAAACAGGGGCGTCGTGACGAAGCCAGCAATGTGATGGCGGCTTCTTTCCGGCCAAACGCCTCCAATACAGAACTGTACGCGGGGGCATTGTTTGCCAGCGAAAACAATGCCTGGCAGCAGTCACAAACTTTATTGTCGCGTATTCCCGCGTCCAGCCAGACCAACGACATGCGCAGCCTTGCGGCACGTGTGAACTACAATCTGCAAATGTCGGTAGCGGAACGCTACCTCGCGCAGGGCGATACGGTGGCGGCGGCGAATACCTTAAAAGCGCTGGCGATGCGCCCGCCGCAAAGCCCGGCAGATGCGGGTAAACTGGCGAAAATGCTGGCGCAAACCGGCGATGTCAGCACGGCGGTAACGATTGTGCGCGACAATATGCGCCGTGGCGTGCAGGGCAACGCCGGTGATTATGGCGACCAGATTGCAGTGCTAAACCAGGCCGGGCTGGGGCGTGAAGCGCAGGCGTTTCTGGCGAATCCAGAATTGCAGTCGCGCAGCACACCAACGCAGCTTGCCAGCGTTCGCAATGGCTACGTGATCAACGAAGCTGACCAACTGCGTACCCAGGGCAATTATGCGGCGGCGTACGATAAACTGATCCGTGCGATGCAGAACGACCCGCAAAACACCGACCTGATGTTTGCCATGGCGCGTCTGTATCAGTCCGGCAAAATGAACAAAGAAGCGGGCGTGGTTTACGACTACCTGATGACGCGTGACACGCCGCAACAAGATGCGCGCGCGGGTGCCATCGACGTGGCGCTTGCCAGTAAAGACGTCGATAAAGCGAAACAGCTGGCCACCGGATTGCGCAACGATGAAACGCCGGATCGCCTGCTGTTACTGGCGCGCGTGGCGGAAGCCGATGGCAACCACCAGCAGGCGATGGGCTACCTGCGCACCGCGCGTGGCAAACTGCTTGGCCTGCAAGGAGCCGAAAGCGGAACCGCGCCAACGCTCGGAGGCCTGGCATTAGCCGATAACCCGTTCACCCCGAAAACCTCCGTCGCCCCACAAGCCACCGCCGCTAACTCGCTGTATGGCGAAGCGATGCCGTGGCAAGTCGCACAGCTGGCGCGTAATCCACAAACCGCACCGCCGGGTACCACGCGTACCGATCTGCCGGTCGAGACGGCACAGGCAGGCACCTTGCGCCAGGTGGATAACATGATGGAACAGCTGACCGACAAAACCGCCACCTGGGCGCGTGGTGCGGTGGCTGTGCGTGGGCGAGATGGCGAAAGCGGTCTGAGTAAACTCACCGAAATCAAAGCGCCATTGCAGTGGTCGACGGTGCCGTTTGGCGACTCACGTTTAGATCTTAACGTTACGCCAATCAGCCTGAATGCGGGCAGCTCGTCTGACGAATCCAGCCGCCGCTTTGGTACCGGCGCGTTGATTCAGGGGCAGGTGGGCGAGGAGCTGTATAACGCCTCAACCACCACGCCGCCAGAACTGCCCAATATCGACAAGATAAAAGTGCCTTCACAAGGCTCGCAAAGTGCTGCGGGTGTGGAAGTTGGGATGGCGTTAACCGGCGAACAGTACAAACTCGACGTGGGCTCCACGCCATTAGGCCAGGATTTAAATACCGTGGTCGGTGGTGTGCAGTGGTCGCCACAATTAACCGATTACCTGAAATTGATTCTGACCGGCGAACGACGTGCCGTGGTCGACAGCCTGCTTTCTTATGTCGGTGTGGAAGACAAATACAGCGGCAAAAAATGGGGCCAGGTCACCAAGAACGGCGGTAGCGCGCAACTAAGCTACGACGATGGCGATGCGGGTTTCTACGCGGGTGTTGGTTTGTATAACTACATTGGCGAAAACGTGCCGAGCAACGGCAATGTTACCGGGAATGCTGGCGTTTATATTCGCCCGTTCCATGCTGATGACCGCGAACTGAAAACCGGTATCAGCATGACGTATATGGATTTCTCGAAAAACCTCAGCTATTTCAGCTATGGGCAAGGCGGTTACTTCAGCCCGCAAGACTATATCAGCGTCTCCTTCCCGGTGGATTACACCCAGAAGTTTAATAACTGGGATATGTCGGTGGGCGCATCGTTGGGTTATCAGTCCTATAGCCAGAATCAAAGCCCGTACTTCCCGACCGATTCGGCGATGCAGGCGCAACTGGAAAATTACGTCGCCAACGGCTTTGCGAAAGAAGCGTGGTACAGCGGCAGTAGCGAAAGCGGCATTGGCTATAACCTGCGTGCCGCAGCCGATTACAAAGTTAACAAAGACATGACGATTGGTGGTCAGGTGGGTTATGACACCTTTGGTGATTACAACGAAAGTACCGCACAGCTCTACTTCCGTTACCTGCTGGGGAATAATTAATCATGAATGACGCGCAGTTGTTGCAGTACTTTCAGAATCAGCAGACCCAACCGGGCTGGTTCTCTTTGCTCCACATCATGATTGATAGCATGGTGGCGAATGCGGGTGAAGAAGAAAGCCGCCCGTTTCTGATGCAAATGGGTGACACGCTGGCGGCACGCCACCCATTAGCATTAGCGCGAACTGTGGGCGAACTCGAATCACAGATAAATGTTCAGCTCGCCCGTTTCAACTGGGGCTATATTGATATCGAAGCCAGCGAAACGGCGATGCTCATTCGCCACATGGCTTTACCTGTTCCCGCAGACGAAGCGCAGCAAGTTTCCTGGAGTCACGCATTTAGCGCTGTTCTGGAAGGTGTCTACGCTCGTTGGTTACGCGATCAGGGCGGTAAACCGCATGTGTCGCTGTGGCGCGAGTCTTCACCGTCAGCAACAGTGGTACACTTTCGATATCAAAATAGTCGATGAGGTGCTTTGATGTTGCAGCGATGCAAAACGCTGATAGTGGCAGTTGTTGCCTTGTTCTTCTGCCAGCAAGCGCTGGCTGACACTGCCTGGGATAGCTATAAATCCCGCTTTCTAATGCCCGATGGCCGCATTGTCGACACCGGGAATAAAAACGTCAGCCACACCGAAGGCCAGGGTTTTGCCATGATGATGGCCGTGGCTAACGACGACCGTGCCAGTTTCGATAAAATGTGGAACTGGACGCGAAAAACCCTGAAAAACCCCGATAATGGTCTGTTCTACTGGCGATATAACCCCGTTGAAGCACAACCGATCACCGATAAAAACAACGCCGTCGATGGCGATACTTTTATCGCGTGGGCGCTGTTAAAAGCGGGCAACAAGTGGCAGAACCCCGATTATCTGAAAGAATCAGATGCCATCACTAAGGCGTTGGTTGCCCACAACGTTATCCGTTTTGCCGGTTACCAGGTGATGTTACCTGGCGCTAACGGTTTTAACCTCAACAGCTATGTGAATCTCAACCCCTCTTACTTTATCTTCCCGGCGTGGCAGGATTTCGCTAACCGCAGCCATTTAACGGTGTGGACGGATTTGATTAACGATGGGCAGAAACTGCTGGGGAAAATGCACTTTGGCGAGCCTCAGCTCCCGTCTGACTGGGTTTCGCTCTATTCCGATGGGCGTACTGTTCCGGCAAAACAATGGCCAGCGCGCTTTAGCTACGATGCGATTCGCGTTCCGCTGTATGTGTATTGGTTTAACCACAGCAGCCCAGAGTTACAGGCTTATAAAACCTGGTGGGGGCGTTATCCACGTGAGAAAACACCAGCCTGGGTGAACGTCACTACTGGCGATACCGCGCCGTATATGATGGATGGCGGGTTACTGGCGGTGCGTGATTTAGTGTTCCAGCCGGGGAGCGTTGCACAGCCGCAAATTACGGCGCAGGAGGATTATTATTCTGCGAGTTTGAAGATGCTGGTGGCGTTGTCGGTACGGTGATTGTTGTGGGTTCCGGACGCCCTCACCCTGGCCCTCTCCCCCAGGAGAGGGAATATTAGCTCCTTCTCCCTCAGGGAGAAGGTCGGGATGAGGGTTGTTTTTTCGAGGCACTTTCCAAAATTCCCCCCGCAATCTGACAACCCCGAAAAAAACCGCCAGCATCCTGCAATGGATAAAAAAACCAAAACCTACGCCAAAACATTGCGCCAAACTATGACGCCGCAGGAACAACGGCTGTGGCATCTGTTAAGAAACCGACATTTTTCTGACCACAAATTCAGACGCCAACATCCGATCGGTCCATTTATTGTCGATTTCGCCTGCTTACGGCCTAAAGTCATCATTGAACTGGATGGCGGACAACACAGTGAAAGACATCATTACGATGAGAGTCGGACATTATGGCTGGAGCGGAGAGGGTGGCGGGTACTGCGTTTCTGGAATAATGAGTTCACGCAAAATAGCGACGATGTACTCGCTGTTATCCATACCACGCTGCATGCAGATTCGGTTTCTCAAGCCTAAAACCCACCACAATGCAGTATACTCAGCCATGTCTATTTAGGGCTTAGTTTTTGCGGAGTGTCAGTTTGCGAGTCAGTCGTTCATTAACGATTAAACAGATGGCGATGGTGTCAGCCGTTGCTTTACTGTTTATTTTTATTTTTATCGTGGTGCAGCTTTTTCACTTTGTGCAGCAAAGCCGCTACGACACAGCAAGCCAGATGGAGAAAATCGCCCATTCGGTGCGTATTCCGCTGTCTGAAGCTATCCTGAAAGCGGATATTCCCCAGGCTGAGTACATCCTGAGTCAAATTCAACCTTCTGGCATTATCAGCCGGGCGGATGTAGTACTGCCGAATCAATTCCAGGCGTTGCGCCAAAGATTTACCCCGGAACGCCCGATTCCCGTCTGGATTGCACGCCTGTTCGAACTCCCGGTTCAAATATCCCTACCGCTTTATTCACTGGAACGCCCGGCAAATCCGCAGCCGCTGGCTTATCTTGTGCTGCAAGCTGACTCCTGGCGGATGTACAAATTCATCATTAGTACGATTTCGACGTTGCTGACGACATATCTGCTGCTGGCGCTCATTTTGTCGGTTGCGATCAGTTGGTCGATAAACCGTTTGATTGTTCATCCACTGCGTAAAATTGCCCGTGAGCTCGATAGTTTAACCCCGCACGATGCGGCGAACCATCAACTCAATCTACCTCCTCTTCACCACGATGATGAGATAGGCATGCTGGTGCGCAGCTATAACCGTAATCAACAAATGTCGCAGCGCTTACATGAAGAAATGAGCGCGATGAGCACCCGAAACACAGTTACCGAGTTGCCAAATAAGGCGTTGTTACTGGCGTTGCTTGAACAACTAACGGCAAGCGATAACAAGAATGCGTTGATCGTGATTGCCAGCGAAACTTTGCAGGATACTGCCGGGGTGCTGAACGAGGAGCAGCGTGAAATGCTGCTGCTGACGCTGGTCGAGAAAATTAAAGGTGTTCTGCCACCGAATATGGTGCTGGCGCAGCTCAGCGGCAACGATTTTGGCATTATTGCCCATGGCGTTCAGGATGCCTGGCAGGCAATGGCACTGGCGAAGCAAATTCTCGCGGTGCTGAACGAAAAGTTACCGATTCACTCGATTTCCCTCAAACCGACGGCCAGCATCGGCATTGCGATGTATCACGGGGGTTTGACCGCAGAACAGCTGTATCGCCGCGCCGTTTCCGCCGCGTTTTCTGCCCGTCGCCATGGCAAAAATCAGATTCAATTCTTTGACCCTGAACAGATGGCCATTGCGCAACGCTATTTGACGCAAGAGCAGGATTTACTGACGGCATTAGAAAACCAGCAGTTCGCTATTTGGCTACAACCGCAGGTCAATTTGCGCACCCGTGAAGTCGTCAGCGCGGAAGTTTTACTGCGCATGCAGCAGCCTGATGGTAGCTGGGGTTTGCCGGAAGGCTTGATTGAGCGTATCGAAGATAGCGGTTTGATGTTCACAATTGGTAACTGGATCCTTGAAGAGTCTTGCCGTGTGCTGGCGGGCTGGCAAAGCCAGGGTGTCACCATGCCGCTGTGTGTGAATATCTCTGCGCATCAGTTACTGCACGAGGAAATGGGTTCGTCACTGCTGGAATTAATGGCGCGCTATCGTATCCAGCCAGGGATGTTAATTCTGGAAGTCACGGAAAGTCATAATATTGATGATCCGAAAAAAGCGGTCAGTATTTTGCGTCCGTTGCGCAAAGCAGGGGTGCGCATCGCACTGGATGATTTTGGCATGGGTTATGCCAGCCTGCGTCATTTACATCACCTGAAATCGTTGCCGGTGGATGTGCTGAAGCTCGACAAGAGTTTTGTGGATGGCTTGCCGGAAGATAACACCATGGCGGGGGTGATTATCGGTATGGCGAACACGCTGGGTCTGAAACTGGTGGCGGAAGGAATTGAAAACCAGGCGCAGTGCGACTGGTTGTTGAACGCCGGTGTGAGCATTGCTCAGGGTTATCTTTTCTCCAGGGCACTGACTCTTAAAGAGTTTGATGCCAGGTATTTATCCAGCGCTAATCAGTAAATTAGTTGTTGCAAATGTTATTGGGCTGGCGCGAGTCAGCTCAATTATTTAACAATTTTGTTTACAAATAAGCGCTGTGTCACTTCTGAGCGTTTTTGAGAGTGGTATTTTTGCTTCCGCAGGCCGAGGTCATCTACCTAAATCCTGGTACTGCGGAATATCTACCTCTCAAGGACACGCTATGAAACTCTCTCTTTTTAAAAGCCTCTACTTCCAGGTCCTTACGGCGATAGCCATCGGTATCCTGCTGGGTCATTTTTACCCGGAATTAGGCGCGCAGATGAAACCGCTCGGCGATGCGTTCGTTAAACTGATTAAAATGATTATCGCGCCGGTTATCTTCTGTACGGTCGTCACCGGCATCGCAGGCATGGAAAGCATGAAAGCCGTGGGGCGCACGGGCGCTGTGGCACTGCTTTACTTCGAAGTGGTCAGCACCATCGCGCTGATCATCGGCCTAATCGTGGTTAACGTCGTCCAGCCAGGGGCTGGGATGAACATCGACCCGGCAACGCTTGATGCCAAAGCTGTCGCCATGTATGCCGAACAGGCACAACAACAAGGTGTGGTGGCCTTCTTGCTGGATGTGATTCCTGGTAGCGTGATTGGCGCATTTGCCAGTGGCAATATCCTGCAAGTGCTGCTGTTTGCGGTACTGTTTGGTTTTGCACTGCACCGTCTTGGTCAAAAAGGCCAGTTGATTTTCAACGTGATTGAAAGCTTCTCGCAGGTCATTTTCGGCATCATCAATATGATCATGCGCCTCGCGCCAATCGGTGCTTTCGGTGCTATGGCGTTCACGATTGGTAAATATGGCGTCGGCTCGTTGGTGCAGCTCGGCCAGTTGATTATCTGCTTCTACATCACCTGTATCCTGTTTGTGGTGCTGGTGTTGGGCAGCATCGCGCGGGTGACAGGTTTCAGCATCTTCAAATTTATCCGTTACATTAAAGAAGAGCTGCTTATCGTACTGGGTACTTCTTCGTCTGAGTCCGCTTTGCCAAGAATGCTCGATAAAATGGAGAAACTCGGTTGCCGTAAGTCGGTAGTCGGGCTGGTGATTCCAACCGGATACTCGTTTAACCTCGATGGCACCTCAATTTATCTCACCATGGCAGCGGTGTTTATCGCGCAGGCCACCAACACCCATATGGATATTGTCCATCAAATCACACTATTGGTGGTGTTGCTGCTCTCCTCTAAAGGCGCTGCAGGTGTGACAGGGAGTGGTTTCATCGTGCTGGCGGCAACCATTTCAGCGGTGGGCCATTTGCCACTTGCGGGTCTGGCGTTGATTCTCGGTATCGACCGCTTTATGTCTGAAGCGCGTGCGCTGACAAACCTGGTCGGTAATGGCGTGGCAACGGTTGTCGTGGCGAAGTGGGTGAAACAGTTGGATGAGAAGCAACTGGTAGAAACGCTCAATAATCCAAACTCTGCGAAAAAAGTGAACGAAATCTCTTCTTAATCCCCTCAATTGCCCACGGCGACTTGCCCTCGCTGTGGGCTACTGCGCATAATTGACCCTTGAGCCAAAATTTTTGGCGTTTTTTTTCATTTTAAAAGTGACGTTTGCGCGAAGATGCGGTCAAACGGAGTGGTGAATTATCACCGTGGCGGCTTTTTTGCGTAATCTTTTGTCGCCATTACACTTTTTAATCAGGATTGTTTTTCCAGGGGTTAACATGCAGGGCACCAAAATTCGACTCTTAGCTGGCGGATTGCTGTTGGTCGCCGCCGCCAGTAATGTGCAGGCAGAAGCACTACAGCCCGATCCAGCCTGGCAGCAAGGTACGCTGGCCAATGGTTTTCAATGGCAAGTCCTGGCCACACCTCAACGCCC
>Ga0105244_10002364_pt1 | contig 14329 bp, 12 predicted proteins | sample KBSM44metaG_FD_80423 | JGI IMG/M metagenome (GOLD analysis project Ga0105244, IMG submission 80423) | Miscanthus rhizosphere microbial communities from Kellogg Biological Station, Michigan, USA - KBS M4-4 metaG | ecosystem: Host-associated > Plants > Roots > Rhizosphere > Soil | place...
GAGACCACGTCGCCGCGCACTTTCGCGTTCGAGCAGGCGAGCATACCCGAGGCGCTGGCGGCGCGCGGCTACCGCACCATTTGCATCGGCGGCGTCGGCTTTTTCAACAAGCAGACGGCGCTGGGTTGCGTGCTGCCGGCGCTGTTCCAGGAAAGCCACTGGAGCGCGGGCATGGGCGTGGCCGGGCGCCATTCGACGGAAAAGCAGGTGGCGCTGGCGCTCAAGCTGTTGGCGGAAAACCGCCAGCGCACTTTCCTGTTCATCAACGTGGCCGCCCTGCATACGCCCAACCGCGCCTATCTGCCCGGCTGCCGCGTCGATAACCTGGACAGCCACGCGGCGGCCTTGCGCTATGTCGACCAGGCGCTCGCTTCGTTGTTTGACGCCTGCGCCGCGCGCGCGCCTAGCTTCGCCATCGTCTGCTCCGACCACGGCAGCGCCTATGGCGAGGATGGCTACCGCGGCCACCGCGTCGCGCACGACAGCGTTTGGAACGTGCCGTACGCGCACTTCCTCATTCCGGCATCACAGACACCTTCTTCACACCAGCATTCCCAGGGAGCCGCACCGTGAATCCATCCGAACAGCCGGGCACCCTGGCGCAGCGTATGCGCCACACCCCTTACCAGGCGTATTCCTATTCCTATCCGCACAAGGCGGCGTATCGCACGCTGCCGCAAGCGACGCCGTTGGCGCCCCTGTGGGCGCGGCAGGACCGCTCCGCGCTATTCGCCTACATCCATATTCCGTTCTGCGAGATGCGCTGCGGCTTTTGCAATCTGTTCGCGATGGCGCGGCCGGACGCCGGCATGGTGGAGCGCTACGTGCAGCAGGTGCTGGTGCAGATGCGTGCGATGGATGGTGTCCTCGGCGAGCGGCGCTTCGCCCGCTTCGCGCTGGGCGGCGGCACGCCGACGTACCTGTCGGCCCGGCAACTCGACACCTTGCTATTCGGCGCGCGCGACATCCTCGGCATCGACCTGCAAGCCACGCCGGCCGGTATCGAAGCCTCGCCGGAAACCGTGACGGCCGAACGCATGGCCGTGTGCCGCGCGCATGGCATCGACCGCGTCAGCCTGGGTATCCAGAGCTTCGCCGCCGGCGAGATGCGCGCGCTGGCGCGGCCGCAGCAAAACGCCACCGTGCGCCAGGCCATCTCGCTGATTCGCGACGCGGGTTTTCCGACGTTGAACTTGGATCTGATCTACGGTATCGCGGGGCAGACGGTGGACAGCCTGCTGGCGTCGATCGACAGCGCGCTGGCGTTCAAACCGGAAGAAATCTATCTGTATCCGTTGTACGTGCGCGAGCAGACGGGCCTGGGCAAGGTGGCGCGCCGCAAGGGGGTGGCAACCCTGAATCCGATCATGCTGGCGCGCGACGGCGACAGCCGCCTGGCGCTGTACGCGGCGGCGCGCGATCATTTGCGCGCCCGTGGCTATGCGCAGGTCTCGATGCGCATGTTCCGCGCGCCGCACGCGCCGGAGGACGCCGGTCCGTCTTATTGCTGCCAGAACGACGGCATGGTGGGCCTGGGCGCGGGCGCGCGCTCCTACACCTCGCACCTGCACTATTCGAGCGAATACGCGGTGGCACGCACCGAGACCATCGGCATCATCGACAACTACCTGGCGCTCGACGAAACGCGTTTCGCCCGGGCCGAACATGGCTATCTGCTAGGCGGGGAAGACCAACAGCGGCGATATGTGATCCAGTCGCTGCTGACCGAACCTGGCCTGGACCGCGATGCCTACACGGCGCGCTTCGGCACCGACTGCGAAGACGACCTGCCGCAACTGGCCGAGTTGTTTGCGCTGGAACTGGCGACGCGGGAAGGATCGCTGCTGCGCTTGAATGAGCGCGGCTATGCCTACGCCGACACCATCGGCCCTTGGCTGGCGTCGAGCGCCGTGCGCGCACTGATGGCCGAAGGCGGCCAGGCATGCTGACGGCGTATGAGGAGGAGGCCAGTGGCCTCTCCCTGCTGTACCGGGGCGCGCTATCGAGCTGCAATTACGCCTGCGCCTACTGCCCGTTCGCCAAGAAGCGGGACAGCCGCGCCGTGCTGGCGCGCGACGCCCGCGAGGTGGCGCGCTTCACCGGTTGGGTGTCGGCGCAGCGCCGCGCCATCAGCGTGTTGTTCACGCCCTGGGGCGAGGCGCTGGTGCGGCGCCACTACCGCGCCGCCATGCAAACGTTGGCGGCATTGCCCCACGTGCGCCAGGTGGCGCTGCAGACCAATTTGTCGGGGCCCCTGGGCTGGCTGGGCGATGTGGAGGGCGCCGACCGCGCCAAGATCGGCCTGTGGTGCACCTACCATCCGGGTCAGACGACGATGGCGCGTTTTCTCGAACGCTGCGCGCGCCTCGACGCCAAGGGAGTGCGCTATTCGGTCGGCGTGGTGGCGCTGCACGAACATTACGACGCCATCCGCGCCCTGCGCGCGGCGTTGCCGGCGCAGGTGTATCTGTGGCTGAACGCGTATGACAGGCGCGGTCCCGGCTACTATTCGGCCGACGATCTGGCGTGGCTGGATGGCATCGACCCATGGTTTTTGCAAAGCCGCCGCCCGGTGCCGTCACGCGGCAAGGGCTGCCTGGCCGGCGAAACGTCGTTGTCGGTGGAGGGCGACGGCACGCTGGCGCGCTGCCACTTTTTGCCTGAGCGGCTGGGAAATTTGTACCACGATGATTTGGCCGGGCTCCTGCGGCAGCGCGACTGTCCGCGTTTCAAGTGCGATTGCTATATCGGCTATGCGCAGCGCAAGGATTTGCCGTTTCAGAAGGTGTTCGGGACGGGGGCGCTGGCGAGAATAGCCCCCGCGCGGCGACTTACGGAAGCCTAGTGCGGCAGCTTGAGCTGATGCAAGGTGGCGCGAAGCTCGTCGAGGTCGACCGGCTTCTGCGACTGCAACGCCTGTAGGTAGCCGCGCGCATAACCGATGGTGTCGGCCGCGTCGGGATGTTGCTCGGCCATTTCCTGCAGCAGCCGGTCGGCAATGATGAGGTCGTTGTGCTGGCCCAGCTCCGACTGGATCGCCGCCAGCGTCTTCAGATATTGGCGCGAGCCTTTCTGGCGGTACAGCGAGTGGAAAAATTCCAGCGCGTACCTGCCGCGCTTGGCGGCGATGCGGGTGCGGTGGATGGAGGCGGCGTCATCGTCGTCCATGCGGTTGGCGCGCTTGATCAATTGCTTGTGCAGGCGCTGCATCGTCGAGTGGACGAATTTCGGCAGCGGACTGTCGGGGACGTCCGTGGCGATGTGCTGCATCCACACGCCCATCGACAACAGCAGTTGCGTGTAGCGCGGCGACAGCAGCGCCTGCGCCGCCGTTTTGCGGTAGCCGCGCGCGGCGGCCAAGGCCAGCGCTTGTAGTTCCAGCAGGCCGTTCTTGCCGCCGGGATTGGACTGGATGCGCGGCAAGGTCGACATCAGCAGCACGTCGGCGTCGCGCGCGGCGCCCAGCTCCGTGCCCAGCCACGCGATGTCGGCCGCCAGCGTTTCCGGACAGGGTGCGACGTTGTCGAACAGTTTTAGCGCCGAGCGCAGGCGGCGCAGGCCGACGCGCATCTGGTGCAAGGTTTCGGGGTCGTCGCCATGGATGACGGCGTCCTCGTTGCGCTGGATGTGTTGCAGGCAGTTGTCGAGGATGGTCTTAAGCGCCTCGCCGACGGTGTTGTCCTTGTCCAGGGTCAGCGCCTGGGCGCGGTAGGGCGCTGTGCCGGTTTGGCGGCACAGCAGGTAGCCCCGTTCGGCCTTGCTGATGTTACTGAGCCGGAGGGGAATCTGCTTGTGCAGTTCCAGCGCGAAGGCGTACAGCGCGGCCGGTTCGCCTTCCTTGAGCTCCAGTTCGATCTCGTTGATGTCGATTTTGCGGCCGTGGCGTTCGATGTGGCCCTGGTCGAGCACCAGCTCGATCGAATTGCCTTCGATTTCCAGATTCCAGGTGTGGCGCACGACCTCCACCACGAACAGCGGCTCCAGCCGCTCCTTCAGATCAGGCAGGTCCAGCATGTCCCGCCACTGCGGGTCGTTGCCGATCAGCTTGCGCAGGCGGCCCAGGCGCGGCCACGCACGGTCCACCGGACATTCCCACTCATTGCGGCTATGCAAGCCGCTTTGCACGCTGCCGCCGGCCTTCATCGTTTGTATCCACTCTTCGCCGACCTTGCGCACGCGCAGGCCGGCGCCGTGGTGCAGGAAATGCAGATCCGGCGTATCGAAGTAGCGCGCCGTCATCTGTTGCGCGCGCGCGGGACCGCTGGCGTGGGCGGCGATCAGCGGGTGGCCCATCAGCGCCTCATTGTCGGCGGGGGCGAGTAGTAGTTTGAGTTCGACTTCCATGGCGCCAGTGTAGATGAAAAATCCGGGCGGGCGGCGCACGCCTCTGCCGGACTTGAGCGAGGTCGAGACTACCGCGAAATAGGCAGATTCCGCAGAACTTGTTCCCAGGCCGGCGTGGCGGCCCGCCAGAAGCCTTCGATCGTGTCGGCCTGGAAATTCATGCCGAGGAAGCGCGCGGCCGGCAGCAGCGCCTGTTGCAGCAGCATGTCCGGCGCCGCGCCGTTGTCGAAGGCCATGGCGCCGGTCTGCTTGGACAATTTCTCGCCCAGTTCGTTGACCACCACCGGTACGTGCAGGTAACGCGGCTGCGGCAGGCCGAGCGCCTGTTGCAGATAGATCTGGCGCGGGGTCGAGTCGAGCAGGTCGGCGCCGCGCACGATGTCGGTGACGCGCTGGTCGCCGTCGTCGACCACCACCGCCAGTTGATAGGCCCAGAAGCCGTCGGCGCGTTTGATGACGAAGTCGCCCGCGTCGTCGGTCAGGTCCTGGCTGACGTGGCCGGCCCAGCGGTCGTCGAAGCCGATCACGCAGTGCGGCGATTGCGGCACTTTCAGGCGCAGTGCGCGGGCGCTCTTGCCCGGCGCCAGGCCGTGGCGGCAGGTGCCGGGGTAGATCAGCGCCTGCGCCTGCCTGCCGGTCAGGCTCAGTTGCGAATCGGCGATTTCCTTGCGGGAGCAGCCGCAGGGGTAGACCAGGTCGCCCAGACGCGGCAGCGCTTGCGCGTACAAGGCTGTGCGGCGGCTTTGCCAGGTGACCTCGCCATCCCAGCGCATGCCGCAGCGTTGCAGCGAGGCCAGGATGTGCTGGTCGGCGCCGGCGACGTTGCGATCGCCGTCGACATCCTCGATGCGCACCAGCCACTGGCCGTGGTGCGCCTTGGCGTCCAGGTAGCTGGCCATGGCCGCCACCAGCGAACCGATGTGCAGCGGGCCGGTGGGGGAGGGCGCGAAGCGGCCTATGTAGTTGTCAGCGGGGTTGTCGCGATCGGTCATGCCGCCATTTTAACGCGGCGGCCCATGCTGCGCTGCGCAATGGATGGCGTTCGGCGGCCCCGGCAAATGTCTTACAATGTGCGCGCGCTAATTAGCGCACTCATCATCCACGCCTTCAGGACATCATGCAAAAAATGACCCCATCCTTTGTTGCCTCCGCCTTGGCCATCAGCCTGGCGTTGGCTTTCCCCGCACAAGCGGCCAGCGGCAAAACCGCTGCCGTGGTGCAGGAAGCGCCATTGCGCGCGCACCTCGCGTTCCTGTCCAGCGATTTGCTGGAGGGCCGGGGCACCGGCCAGCGCGGCGCCGACCTGACCGTCTCGTATCTGGAAACGCAGTCGCTGGCGCTGGGCCTGAAACCGGGCAACGGCGACAGCTATCGACAGGCGGTCCAGATCGCCGGCGTCAAGACGCTGCCGGCCGAGAGCACGCTGAAGCTGGAAGCGGGCGGCCAGGCGCTGCCGGTCAGCTTTGGCAAGGACTGGGTGTTCGCGCCGGGCGACGCGACGGCCGCGCACAGCTTCGACGCGGACCTGGTGTTCGTCGGCTACGGCATCACCGCGCAGGACGAGCAGTGGGACGATTTCAAGGGCGCCAACCTCAAAGGCAAGATCCTGGTCATGATGGTCAACGATCCGCAGCCGAGCGCCGAGCAGCCCAACCGTTTCAACGGCAAGGGCCTGACGTACTACGGCCGCTGGACCTACAAGTTCGAGGAAGCCAAGCGCCAGGGCGCCGCCGGCGTGTTGCTGATCCATACGACGCCGAGCGCGTCGTATGGCTGGAGCGTGATCCAGAACAGCTGGTCGGGCGTGGAGCGCTTCCAGCTGGCGGCGGGCACCCTCGGGACCGAGCTGCAGGGCTGGATGACCGACGACACCGCGCGTAACCTGTTCAAGGCCGCCGGCCAGGATCTGGACGCGCTGCGCACCGCCGCCGAAAGCAAGGACTTCAAGCCGGTGCCGCTGGCCGCCAAGCTGAGCGGCGAAATGAAGGCGGCCGTGCGCAAGGTCGAGCAGTTCAACGTCGCCGCCGTGGTGCCGGGCACCGATCCGAAGCTGAAGGATGAAGTCGTCATTTACAGCGCGCACTACGATCACCTGGGCAAGCAGGGCGAGGGCGCGGACACCATCTTCAATGGCGCGGTCGACAACGCTTCGGGCACGGCCGGGTTGCTGGCGATGGCGCAACAGGCGGTACGCGCGCCGGCCAAGCGCAGCCAGATGTTCCTGTGGGTCGCCGCCGAGGAGCAGGGGCTGCTGGGCAGCGCGGCCTACGCGACGGCGCCGCTGTGGCCGCTGGCGAAGACGGCCGCCAACCTGAACCTGGACAGCCTGAATTTTGTCGGCGCCACGCGCGATATCGGCACCCAGGGCAGCGAGCGCACCGAACTGGGCAAAATGGCGGAGGCTGCCGCCAAGGCGATGGGCATGCATATCGCCAAGGCTGAACCGGATCTGGCCGGTGGCTATTTCCGCAGCGACCACTTCAGTTTCGCCAAGCAGGGCGTGCCGGCGTTCTCTATCGACGGCGGCCGCGAATACATCAAGGATCCGGCCGGTTCCAAGCTGAAGGCGGATGCGTACGGCAAGCGCTACCATCAGGTCAGCGACGAGTACGACGCGAGCTGGGACCTGTCGGGCATGGTGCAGATGGCGCAGTACACGCTGAACCTGGGCCGCATGATCGCCGACAGCCCGAAACTGCCTGAATGGAAGGCCGGCGACGCGTTCGCCAAGCCGCGCAACGTCAAGTAAGCACTGGCGGTTTGTGAAAGCAGCCCTCGTGGCTGCTTTTTTTATGGCTGCACTCAATAAAGTTATATCTCGGCGGTCATTCTCAGTTTTACCATTGCCTCAATAAAAATACTGGAGACTTCGTGAAAACCATTCTGGCCACCGTGCTGCTTGCAGCCGGCGCGTGCGCAAGCGCGCAGACGTTGCTGACTAAAAATTTCGCCGCCGATCCATCGCCGCACTTTTTCGCCGGGCAGTACGTCGTCTACGCGACCGACGATCAAAACAATTCGGGCAAGTACTGGGACTCGACCTCATGGCGGGTGTTGACGTCGCCGGATTTGAAGAGCTGGAAGGATCACGGTCCGATTTTGCCGGCCAGTATCTTCAAATGGGCCAGCGCGGACGCCAAGGCGTGGGCGCCGGAGGCGGTCGAGCATGGCGGCAAATACTATTTCTTCGCGCCGGTGGGTGGCAAGCAAATCGGCGTGGCCGTCAGCGATAGCCCGATGGGGCCGTTCGTCGACCTGATCGGCAAGCCCCTGGTCGAAACGCCGCGCGACGCCAATGCGGGCGACGAGCCCATCGATCCGGCGGTGTTCATCGACAAGGATAAGCGTATCTATTTGTACTTTGGCACGCGGGTGCCGAAGGTGGTCGAGCTGTCGTCCGACTTGAAGAGCGCGGTGGGCGGCATCAAGAATGTGGTGGTGGACAAATTCCCGGCCAAGACCGCGTACGGCGAGGCGCCGTTCCTGCATCAGCACAAGGGTGTGTATTACTTCTCGTTCTCGACCGGCTGGCCGGGGCAGATCGTCTACGCGACCGGCAAGTCGCCGCTGGGGCCGTTTGAGTATCGCGGCGTGCTGATCGACTTCCTGAAGATATCGACCAATCACCAGGCGATACTGGAGCATGATGGCAAGACGCTGCTGTTCTACCACGACAACGTATTGCCCGGCGGCGGCGACCATCGCCGTTCGATCCTGTTGCAGGAAATCGAATACAGTGCCGACGGCAAGATGCGCCGTAAATAAGGCTCACAAAGGTTGAATTACTGCGGAGACACGAAGGGCGGATTGGCGGGCGAGGCCCGCCAATCCGCCGGGGGCCCATCGAAAGAGCGTCCTCCTGCCGGAGGACTTGAGAGGCGGAACGCCGTAATCCGCCACCGAGCCGCCACCGGCCTTAGCGCCCACCCCGTGTAGAAAAAGTGGACCTGACCCCGGGTTCCGTGGCGAAAACGCACAGCGCCACCAGCGGGAACACCAATCCCGCCCACAACACGCCGCGCCATCCGTGCGCGGCGAACATCCAGCCGCCCAGCGACGAGCCGACCGCCCCGCCCATGAAGAACAATGCCATGTAGAGCCCGTTCAGGCGGGCGCGGATCTCCGCCGGCAGCGCGAAAATCGCCCGCTGCCCCGTCACCAGATTGGCCGAGACGCCCATGTCCAGCAAGATCGAGGTGAGCACCAGCACGCCGAGATCGACGATACGGTTGGCGTGTATCGCCAGCGGCAACAGGAATGCCACGGCGCCGAGCGCGAACGCGATGAACGTGGTCGACAGGCTTTTGCCCTGGTCGGCACGCTTGCCCGCGATCGGCGAGGCGATCGCGCCGGCGACGCCGACCAGCGCGAAAATGGCGACACCGGTTTGGCTGAGTTGGAAGTACGGCCCCGTTAGCTCCAGCGAGACGCAGGTCCAGAACAGGCTGAAGGCGCCGAACATGCACGCGTGGTAGGCGGCGCGGCGGCGCAGGATGGGCGTGGTCTTGAGCAGGTGCCACATCGAACCCAATAGCTCAAAGTAGTGCAGGCCGGAGTTCGGATGGCGCTGCGGCAGCCGCGCGCGCAGCAGGAAGGCGAGGGCGGTGGTGGTGATGGCGGAGATGACGAACACGGCATGCCAGTTCAGGGCGTCGGCGATCAGGCTGGCGACGGGACGGGCGAGCATGATGCCCATCAGCAGGCCGCTCATGACCTTGCCTACCGTTTGACCGCGCGTTTCGGGACGCGACATGTGGGCGGCGAACGGGACGACGATTTGCGCGGCCACGGTGCCGAGGCCGATGCAGAAGGCGGCCAGCAGGAACAGGTTGGGATTGCTGGTGGCGGAGGCGGCCAACAAGGCGACCGCGCTGGTCAGCAGCGCGGTGAAGATCAGGCGGCGGTTTTCGACCAGGTCGCCGAGCGGGGCGATGAACAGCAGCCCGAGGCAGTAGCCGACTTGCGTGAGCGTGACGATCAGGCCGGCGGCGCTTGGGTCGAGGCCCGTGGCGCGGCTGATCGGCCCGATCAGGGTTTGCGCGTAGTACAGATTGGCGACGATCAGACCGGTCGCGACGGCGAACAGCCAGACCATGCCGGGGGAAAGATCTTGCTGGGCGTGGGACTGGCTCACGTGACGCTCCTTCATTTTGCAGGCGGCAATTTTACCGGTGATCGCAAAATGCTGCTGAGCGAGCAGGAGTTGTCACGATTCCTCGTTGGAATTCACCGTCTATGGCCTGGCTTAAAGGCCCGCCTCGGCGCGCTTCAGCGATTGGTGTACCTCGGCGGTGATTTCATACGAACGCAGCCGGTGTTCATGCTCGAAGATCTGCGAGGTGATCATCAATTCGTCGGCGCCGGTGCGGGTGATGAATTCCTGTAACTGGCGGCCGACCGTCTCCGGCGCGCCGATCGCGCTGCATGACAGGACGGAGTCGAGCATCGCGCGTTCCGGCAGTCCCAGCGATTCCAGATAGCCCGGTTGCGGCGGCTGCAGCCGCGATGGCTTGCCGGTGCGCAGGTTGACAAAGGCTTGCTGCATCGAGGTGGCGCGCAGCCGGGCCTCTTCGTCCGTGTCGGCGGCGAAGACGTTAAAGCCCAGCATGACGTAAGGCTTGGCCAGTTGGGCCGAGGGCTGGAAGTTGGCGCGGTACAAGGTCAACGCTTGCATCATCATCTGCGGCGCGAAGTGCGAGGCGAAGGCGAACGGCAACCCCATGTGCGCGGCCAACTGCGCGCCGAAGGTGCTGGAGCCCAGTATCCACAGCGGTACCTTGGCGCCTTTGCCGGGCACGGCCAGCACGCGCTGGCGTGGCGTGTCGGACATGTAATCTTGTAACTCCAGCACGTCCTGAGGGAAGGCGTCCGCGTCCGTTTCCAGTGTGCGGCGCAGTGCGCGGGCCGTGGTCTGGTCGGAGCCGGGCGCGCGGCCCAGCCCGAGGTCGATGCGGCCCGGATACAGCGCTTCCAGGGTGCCGAACTGCTCGGCGATCACCAGCGGCGCGTGGTTGGGCAGCATGATGCCGCCAGCGCCGACACGGATGGTCGATGTGCCGCCGGCCACGTGCGCGATCACCACTGCGGTCGCGGCGCTGGCGATGCCCGGCATGCCATGGTGTTCGGCCAGCCAGTAGCGCTGATAGCCCCAGCGCTCGCCGTGTTGGGCGAGGTCGAGTGTGTTGCGGAACGATGCGGAAGCGTTGCTGCCTTCGGCGATCGGGGCGAGGTCGAGTATGGAGAATGGGATCATAAATAACATATCGGGCCATCCGCACGGGTTTCAATGAAGCCCTTGCCACGCATGTGGGTTTAGTGAATCCATGTTAAAGCGCCAATATATTTATATTTGCACAGCTTTTTTATTATTTCCCTGCTATTTAAGTGTGTTTAATTTGTCGACGGTCGCGTCAAATTTCACAAAAAGTTTTTCTCCAGCGCCTTCCTGATTTACTATTGGAAACAGTGAAGCGCCACGCCGAGCTGCTCCCACTCCTCTTAAATAAAGTTATTTCGATGGCATCTCCTGCTATCGTCGGGAATTCGCATGCCTAAGAAACTTGTCATCTTGTTTGCATTGTTGCTCAGTCTTGTCGGTCAGGTGGTGTTTGCCGCCGGCGTGAGCGAGACGAGTTCGCAGCGTCGTGGCCAGCTGTACCGCATTACCCATGAAGGTAAAGTCAGTTATCTGTTTGGCACAATTCATGTCGGCAAGGATGGTTTTTACCCGCTCGATGCCGAGGCGTCGCGGGCGCTGCTCGATTCGAACACGCTTGTCCTGGAGCTGGATATTCGTCAGGACTTACCTTTCCAGAAGGCGCTGGCCCGTCATGGCCGCTATCCGGACGGTGATGTGGTGCAAAACCATCTGAGCCCGGCCACCTTGAGCAAAATGGTCCAGGCGCTGGCCAAGGCCGGCTTGTCGCTGCAATCGGTGCAACACTACAAGCCGTGGCTGATCGCCAACTTGCTGGTCGGGACGGAGTTGGATACGCACGGATTCCAGCGCAGCCAGGCGGTGGAATACGCGCTGCTGGCCGCCGCGCAGAAGCAGGAGAAGTCCGTGCAAGAACTGGAAAGCGCGGAATATCAGCTGGGCTTGTTCGATATGCTGGACGCGCGCCAGCAAGAGCAATATTTGGTGGAAAGCCTGGCCGACCTGGCCAGCGGCTCGTCGCTGAAGAAATCGAAGGCCTTGATCGACGCATGGAGCTCGGCCGACGCGCCAGGCATCAAGGCCGCGTGGCAGTCGGCCACGACCGGCGATTCCATCTCCGCCGGCTTCATGCAGCGGGTGCTGCTGGGCAAACGGAATCCTGAGATGGCCGCCAATATCGAACGCATCATGCAGCAGGACAAGGTCGCCTTCGTGGGCGTTGGCCTGCTGCATCTGGTGGGTGATGACGGCCTGCCGCAGTTGCTCAAGCGGCGCGGCTATCAGGTCGAACAGTTGTATTAATACGGCGTCAGCGTGCCGTTGTTGTAGCGGACCCGGTCGCCTATTTTGTAGCCAGGCATGGAGTCCACCACCACCAGTTGGCTGCTGCCGTCGTCCATCCGCACGGTAACGCGGTACACGCGGTCGGTCGGCGAGCCGCCCATGGTGCCGCCCGCCGCCGCCGCGCCCACCGCGCCCAATCCCACATCCTGACGCTGCATCTGGTCGATGGCTTGCACCGTTCCGTACGAGGTTTGCGCTGTGCTGGTGTCGCCGGGACTTCTCGTACCGCTGGTGCTTCCCAAACTCCCCGTTCTACCGGTGCTGCCGCTGCTGCCCATGCTGCCGGTGCCCGACGCGGCGGCGGTGCCCGGCGCCGTGTATCCGGTGTTGGCATTCGACGAGCTGTCCGACAACCGGTCCGAAGCGCATCCCGCCAACGCCGCCATGCATAAAACTGCAACCCATTTATTTTGCTTAGTGATGTACATTTTTTCGCCTCCCCGTTGGTTAATCAAAGTGGCCAGCCACTTGGGTGAGAGAGGCGCGATGCTTTTTTTGTTCCAGACTATCCCGCCACAATTGATGTACATCAATTGAAACATGCTACCTACAGACAATAATTGTTCGGTATCACTCTAAAGGATATCGATATGTTGACACGCGTGACAGACACTATTATCGAAGAGTTAATCACTCTAGCCTGTGGGGAAAAGCAGGATCCCCGCTGCAGGCATTTGCTTACTCACGCATTGCACGGATTGGTACGCGTGGCCCAAGTCGAGCAATTGCAGCAAATGCGTTTGGATGTGGAATCGGCGACCGGTGGCAGGGGAAGCTTTCCCACCGATGCGGACGCCGATCTCAAGCTTGCGGCTGGATACGGAAACGCGTCCACAAGACCCACATGACCAGCGAAGTCAGGACGGCGGCGTTGCAGTCGACCAGCCAATCGGAAACGGCGCCGTGGCGGTAGGGCAGGAAGCTTTGTACCAGCTCATCCAGGGCGCCCATGGCCGCGATGGTGAGCACGGCTTTGCCGGCGCGTTGCGCTGGGCTGCCCGTGCCGCCGGTGAAGATCAGGAAGGCCAGGCCGGCATAGGCCATGGAGTGCAGGATGACGCCGGACGCGACCTCGCCGATATCCTGGCGCGCGCCCGGAATCGAGCCGAAGATCAGAATCAGCAGGTACAGGAAAATGGCGGTGCGGTAGCGCAGTTTGGCGTGTGATGAGGTCAGAAGTAGTTGCTTGATCATGAACCAGACAATACCACGCGCTGCGCGAAATGGGGAGTGGTGCACCGGGTTCCCGGTGCACCTTTCTTCAGTCATGCCTATCGGTTGCATGTACTTAAGATGTAACGAGTATAGGGCGGCAATATGACGCGGCCATGACAAAAATCAGTACCAGCGTAAAAAGGGCAAAAAAAAGCCCGCTGGTTAAAGCGGGCTTAAAACTATTTTCTTGGAGGAGAATAGTGGAGACAGGTGCAATTATGGGCCTGCCTCAGATATGTGTCTAATTGTTGTTTCAGATACCAGACATCAATTAGGCGCATAACTCTATATTTAAACGATTTTATTTGACGGGAACGGTGTAATTCAAGGCCAGCCGGCCGCCGTCCACATACAGGGTTTGCCCGGTCATATAGCTGGCGTCGTCGCTGGCGAGGAAGGCGGCGATCGAGGCCACTTCCTCCGGCTCGCCGCAGCGGCCCATCGGCGTACGCGACAAAATGGTGTTGCGCGCTTCCGGACTGGACATGACCGCTTTCTTCGCCAGTTCCGTCAGGATGGTGCCCGGACCGATGCCGTTGACGCGGATGCCGTGCGGGATCAGGTTCAGCGACATCACCTTGGTCAATTGATTGATCGCGCCTTTGGACACCACATACGGCACCTGGTTCGGGATCGCCAGCTCGGCGTTGACGCTGGACATGTTGATGATGCAGCCGCTTTGCTGCTTGACCATCTCGCGCGCGACCGCCTGGCCGCACAGGAACATCGATTTCAGGTTGATGCGCATGACGCGGTCGAAATCGTCCTCGGTGACGTCGAGGAAATCGGCGGCGTGGGTGACGCCGGCGTTGTTGATCAGGATGTCGATACGGCCGAAGGCGGCCAGGGTGGCGGCGACCAGCGCGTCGACATCGGCCTTCTGGCTGACGTCGGCGGCGAAGAAGCGGGCCTGTTCGCCCAGCGCGGCGGCGGCCTGCTCGCCCTCCGGTTTGATATCGACCAGCATGACTTTCGCGCCTTCGGTGATCAGGCGTTGGGCGCACGCCAAGCCTATGCCTTGGGTGGCGCCGGTCACGATAGCGACTTTTTGGGATAATTTCATAGGAGTGCTTTCTGAGCGTTCTGGGATGAAGGCCAAATTTTAACAGCCCGGTAGCGGCGCGTTACAATAGAGGGTTTGCAACAGATTAAAAGGTGCGTCGTGAATTTCATCAACAAATTGTCTGCCGCGTGGACGGCCAACGACTCCCTGCTGTGCGTGGGCCTGGACCCGGACATGGCCAAGCTGCCGGCCCAGTTCCAGAATGA
>Ga0105244_10002366_pt1 | contig 14317 bp, 14 predicted proteins | sample KBSM44metaG_FD_80423 | JGI IMG/M metagenome (GOLD analysis project Ga0105244, IMG submission 80423) | Miscanthus rhizosphere microbial communities from Kellogg Biological Station, Michigan, USA - KBS M4-4 metaG | ecosystem: Host-associated > Plants > Roots > Rhizosphere > Soil | place...
CTGCTCCAGGCGAAGCTGGGCCACGTTGCCACGCGCACTCGGGCGCGGCACAATGCGAAACGCCATGCGCGGGTTCGCGAGCCACACCGGGGTGCATGATCGGGGCCGGCCTGCCGGAAGTTACAGCCTGTCGGCGTCGGGGCCTGTGGCGTAGGCGTGACTGGTCTCTACCATTGCAGCGACCACGTGCAGCTCATTCTCGTCGCGGGGCCCGTAGACCATGACCATGCCTCGAGCCAGCCGGATGCCGGCCAGCGGGTGGGCCACTGCCCAGCCCTTGGCGATTGCGTCCGCGGCCAGTTGGGGCGGCAGGGCCAGGTGGAGGGAACCGTCGTGGGACGGGTGCTGGTGGGCAAACTCCCCGGCTGAGGGAACCAGGAACGCATCCTTGGGTGCGTCAGGTTCCGGCTTTATCATCAGGCCCCGCGCGCCTGGAACGGAGATAACGGACTGCGAAGTCGAGACTCCGGCGAGCGAACTGATCCTGGCGAACAACTTTTCCTGAAGGTCCACTGGCGCATTGTCAGTGCGCTGTTCCTGCGGGATTGTCCATGACACGGTGGGACGCTGACCGGCCCTTCGGGGAAGGGTGCCGTCCGGCAGGGCCGACCAGCGTCCGCCGGTGGTGCCTTCATCCGCTCCGGAACGAGCCAGGAACGACAGCCGCTCGTGGATCCAGCCCCCGAGTTCACGGAGCGTCTGGCCGCTGATCTGGTGCCCTCCGGGGTCGCGGCGGGCGTAGGCGGGGGCGGCGGAATCCGTCAGCAAGTAGTTCCAGGTGCGGTCCAGCAGTTCCGGCGGGATGACTTTGTCCTGGTCGCCCTGAGCGACGAAAACCGGAAGGCCTGCCAGCCGGGCCGGCGTGACCGGGACGCCGGCGTCGAACGGCAAGGTGCCGTACAGAATAGCCGCACCGGAGAATCGTTGCGGATCTGCAAGGACCAGCCCGCCAGCGAATGCTGCACCCCCGCTGAAGCCGACGAGCACGACCGGCCGGCCTGCGGGGGCGACAGTATCGAGCCAGGTTCGGAACCACGCCATGGATGCCGTCAGCGACTCGGCGACCGGACGGCCGATGCCGCGGTTGGCAAACCATGCATAGCCGCCGCCCTCTGGGATCGGTGCCCGGACGGCGGCGTAGGCGGGGCCGGGCGGCAGGTGGTCGGCGAGGGCTATGATCTCGCGCTCGCTTGAACCCCGGCCGTGCAAGAGCACCACCAGGGGAGCCGCAGGGTCGGACGACCCGGCCGTCGCCGCCACTGCCGAGGTGCCCGGGTGTAGGCCGTCAAGATCGGTGGACTTCTCGGAGATGCGCATGAATGCTCCTGCTCGTGGGTGTTGGACACAATTAGTCTCTCTTGAAGCTTCAACTATTATGGCGCGTCGCGTATTCCCCCAGCGACTGTTGCGAATCAGCGGGGCGACGCAACAGGGTGGGGGAAGAAGCATTCACTGCCGGCTGTTGGTCCTACGTGGTGACGACGAGTTTGCCGCTGACGCGGTTTTCCTCCATGTCCGTGTGGGCCCGGACGATGTCATCGAGGGTGTAGACCTTGCCGATGGGGACCATCGCGGTGCCGTCACTGACGGCCTGCAGGAATTCCTGGAGCACGCCGCCGGGGAGGTCGGGGGCGCCGCCTGTGTAGGAGGTGAGTCGGACGCCCCGCGGAATGTAGTCAATCGGATAGAAGTCGGGAACCGTCCACTGGTTTGAGAGCATGCCGGTGAAGCAGACGACGCCGTGGATCCGGGTGGCGCGCAACGTGTCGGGCAGCGTGGGGGTGCCGACGAGTTCGAGGGCGGCGTCCACGCCGTGGGGGACTATGCGGCGCACGGCGGTGGCGAGGTCGCCGTCGTCGATCAGGACATGGTCGACGCCGATCGCGGCCAGCGCTTCCCGCTTGGCTTCGTCGCGCGTTGATGCCAGGACGGTGAGCCCGCGGCGCTTGGCAAGTATTGCGGCGGCCATGCCGACGGAGGAGGTTCCGCCGCGGATGAGCAGGCTCTGGCCGGGCCGGATGTCCAGGCCAATGGAGAGGGAGCCGTGGGCGGTCTGCAGCATCTCAGGGATGGCGCCGATGACGGACCAGGGCAGCTCTGATTCGAAGGCAATGACCTGCCGGGCCGGCACGCGCGTGTACTCGGCATAGCCGCCGTCGAACACGCGGCCCATGCCGCCCATCAGGGTGGCGACCTTCTGCCCGGCGCGGAACTCGCCGCCGGGGGAGTCGGCCACCTCTCCGACAGCTTCGATCCCGGGCACGCGCGGGAACGTGACGCCCTGGGCCAGGCCCAGGCGCGTATGCAGCTCCGAGCGGTTGAGCCCGAACGCCCGGACCCGGATGAGCACCTGGCCCGGCAGCGGCACGGGGATGGGTCGGTCGCGAATGACCAGCGCCTCGGCCGGCCCTGGGCAGTCCAGCACCACGGCCCGCATGGTGCCGCCGCTCACTGACCGTCCGCCTTGGAGTCCAGGGAGGGCCGCTGGGCGCTGCGAAGCCGGGCCAGGAGGTCGAGCAGGGTGGCGGTCTCCTGCGGACTCAGGGCCGGGGTGAACCAGTTGTCGAGTTCGGCCTCGATCACTGCGCGGCCCCGGGCGACCACCGCCTTCCCTTCTTCCGTGAGGTCAAGGAGTGAGGAGCGCCGGTCGCCCGGGTTTATCTTCCGCGAGCAGTACCCCGCCGCCTCAACACGGTCAACCAGCTTGCTGGCGCCGCCCACGGTAATGGCCAGCGCCGACGCGATGTCGAACACCCGGCACATGCCAAGGGAGGAGACGACGACCATCGCCTCGAACCTGCCGAGGGGAAGTCCGCATTCCTGGCGCAGGCGGGCGTCGACCGCATCCCACAGCTCTGTTTCAAGTCGGGTCAGCGTGCTGAAGAGGGAATAGAAGTCAGTCTGGCCAGCTCTGGTGTGCATGGGTCAAGCTTAGCATTTAGATTCCATGGAAGATACTTCCCCGGATTCTACTTGTCGGTCGGCCGCAGCCTGTGGGGGACTCGTTCGCTCCTGATCGAGGGCTAGACTCTGATCGGACGTCCCGGCGACCATCGACGATGGGCCAATATCGCAGAGGAGCCTTGATGGCTGGCGGCAGCAGTGAGCCCGGTAGGACTGTGACCTCGAAGGTGCTCTCCATCCTGGAAGCCTTCGAAAAGTCCCGGGGTGCCCTCAGCCTGACGGAAATCGCCGAAAAATCCGGGCTGCCCCTGAGCACCGCCCACCGGCTCGTCAACGAGCTCACAGACTGGGGATTACTTTCGCGCGAGCCCAACGGCCGCTACCAGCTGGGCATCCGCCTCTGGGAGCTTGCCCAGAACACCGGGCGGCAGCTCCGCGACGCGGCGCGCCCGTACATCCAGGATCTTTTCTCCCTCACGGGCGAAACCGCGCACCTGGCCGTCCGGTCCGGCCACGAGGTGCTGTACATTGACCGCGTCTACGGCTCCAAGCGCCTGCCCCGCGCTTCCCGCGTCGGCGGACGCCTGCCCATGCATGCGACCGCCGTCGGGAAGGTCCTCCTGGCCTTCGAGGAGGATTGGGTCCGCGACGCCTACCTGAACCGGCAGCTCGAGCGGCACACCGCGCACACCCACGTTGACCCGAGAAAACTGGCCGCCGAACTGACCCAGATCCGGGAGCAGGGCTACGCCACTACGCTCGAGGAAGTCCGGCTGGGCTCTTGCTCCATCGCCGTCCCGGTCTTCCACACCGGCAGGATCGGCGCCGCGATCGGCCTGGTGCTTCCCACGAGCCAGGCCGCCACGATGAGCCGCCACCTTCCCGTCCTGAGGGGCATCTCGGCGCAGATCGAACGCGCCACCGCGCGGATCCCGCTGGAAACGCTGCTGGGCAGCCACACCGCGGCATCGGACTAGGCCGAACCCTGCAGCTGCAGGCCCGCGGCAAAGTGGCTTCCGCTCAGTGGAAGCCTTTCCTGCCATCCTGAGGTGACGGGGGCCACACTGGTGGAAGAACCCCCGGCATGCACTGCTGCTGCCAGCGGGACCGGAAAACCAAGGAGCCCGATGTCATCGTCGACTGAAACGGCCGGCCGCTGTCCCTTCGGACACGGCGCCGAAGCCCCTACAGGGCACCACGGCTACGAGCCGTTCCAGATGAAGGATCCCTTCCCCGCCTACGCCGAACTCCGGGCCGAGCAGCCCGTGATGTTCGACGAGCGGATCGGTCTCTACGTCGTCTCCCGCTATGACGACATCAAGGCCGTCTTTGAAGACTGGGAAACCTTCTCCAGCGAAAACGCCCAGGCGCCTGTCCGCGAACGCGGTGCCGCGGCCAAGAAGATCATGGACGACGGCGGCTTCACCGCCTACTCGGGCCTCTCCGCCCGCCGCCCGCCGGAGCACACCCGCATCCGCGCCGTGGTGCAGAAGGCCTTCACCCCCCGCCGCTACAAGGCCCTGGAACCGTTCATCCGGCAAAACGTCGTCGGACTGCTCGAAAAAATGCTGGCCCGGCCGGAAAGCCGCGGCGACATGGTCAAGGACCTTGCTTACGACGTCCCCACCATCACCATCCTCACCCTGATCGGCGCAGACGTAGCCCAGGTCGACACCTTCAAGCGCTGGAGCGATTCCCGCGCCGCCATGACGTGGGGCGACCTCACGGACGACGAACAGATCCCGCACGCCCACAACCTCGTGGAGTACTGGCAGGAATGCCTCCGGCTGGTCAGGGTGGCTCACGAGGAAGGCGGCGACAACCTCACCGCGGACCTGGTCAAAGCGCAGCAGGACGGCGCGGAAATCTCCGACCACGAGATCGCCTCCGTCCTCTATAGCCTGCTCTTCGCCGGCCACGAGACCACCACCACGCTGATCTCCAACGCCCTCCGCGAACTCCTGGCCCGCCCCGAGCAATGGAAGCAGCTGGTGGAGGACCCGAAAAAAATTCCCGCCGCCATCGACGAAGTCCTGCGCTACGCCGGCTCGATCGTCGGCTGGCGCCGCAAGGCCCTCAAGGACACCGAAGTTGGCGGCGTTGCCATTGAAGAAGGCGCGCAGCTGCTGCTCCTGATGGGCTCAGCCAACCGGGATGAGAACAAGTTCGACGCGGGCGAGGACTTCGACATCACCCGCCCCAACGCCCGCGAGCACCTGTCCTTCGGGTTCGGCATCCATTACTGCCTGGGCAACATGCTCGCCAAGCTCCAGGCCAAGATCGCCCTCGAGGAAGTGGCCCGGCTCGCCCCGGAGCTGCAGCTGGAGCATCCGGAAACCATCGCCTTCCGCGAGAACCTCTCCTTCCGCGTCCCCGAGACCGTCCCCGTCACCTGGAAGGCCTGAGAAATATGCAGAGCAACGAATACGTCCAGTTCTTCGACGGAGGCATCGAACCGAAGCTCGAAAACCTTGGCGGCAAGGGGGCCTCCCTGGTCACCATGACCTCCGCCGGCATGCCCGTCCCGCCCGGCTTCGTGGTCACCACTGCCCAGTTTGATGCCTTCATGGAAGAAGCCGGGATCACCCGGGACATCCACCAGCTCCTCGCAGGACTGGACCCCGAAGACATGGGCCAGGTGGACAGGGTGTCCGCCGCGATCCGGGCGGACATCCGCTCCCGCGCGGTGCCTCAGGCCCTGCGCGAGCTCACCGTCGCCGCTTATGCGTCCTTGATGTCCCGCTTTGAGTCGCCGGTCCCGGTGGCCGTTCGCTCCAGCGCCACCGCCGAGGACCTGCCGGACGCCTCCTTCGCCGGCCAGCAGGACACTTACCTCTGGCTCGACGGCGTCAAGGCCGTCACCGAGCACATCCGCCAGTGCTGGGCATCGCTCTTCACATCCCGCGCCATCATCTACCGGCTCAAGAACAACATCCCCAACGAGGGCCTCTCGATGGCAGTCGTGGTGCAGAAGATGGTCAACGCACGGGTCTCCGGCGTCGCCATCACCATGGACCCCACGAACGGCGACCGTTCCAAGATCACTATCGACTCCTCCTACGGGGTGGGGGAGATGGTTGTCTCCGGCCAGGTCACGCCGGACAACATCATGCTGGACAAGGTCACGCTGGCGGTCGTCTCCGAACACCTCGGCGACAAGCACGCCGAACTCGTCCCGGACGCCGTTGCCGGCCGCCTGGTGGAGCGGGAGGTCGACGCCGAACGCCGCGGCCGCCGCAGCCTCACCGGCGCCGAGCTCACCGCCGTCGCTCAGATGGCCAAACGCGCGGAGAAGCACTACAAGTGCCCGCAGGACATCGAGTGGGCCCTCGATGCGGACTTGCCCGACGGAGAGAACCTGCTCCTGCTGCAGTCTCGCCCGGAAACGGTGCACTCTTCGAAACCGGGGGCGGCCACCAAAACGGTGCCCTCGGCAGCCGGCGGCTACTTCAGCGGACTCAGCCCCGCCAATTCTGCGGCAGCGCCCGCTTCCCCGACGACGCCAGCCACCACGACGCCGGCCGGCCCGGCGCCGTCGTCCGCCACCGGCTTTAGCCTCGGCAGCATCACCGCCTCACTGCTGAAGCCGTCCTTCTAGAACGTTCCGACCCGCTAGTCCGCTACGTCACCCAGGCTCAACGCCGAGCCCGTATTGAAAGGACCGCCATGTCCCTGAAGTCCTTCCCCAAACCCTCCGAGCTCGCGGTCCCCGCCGGGGCCGAAGGCTGGGAAAAGATCTACCCGTACTATCTGGTCTTCCAGGACAAGCTCAAGGAGCAGGAGGACGCCAAGTTCTGGTTCTGCGACAGCCAGCATTGGCCCACCGTGTTCAAGCCATTCGAGACGATCGGCGGCGAGTTCGCGGTCAAGTGCCTGGGCCAGTACAACGCCCGGCACCTGATGATCCCCAACGCCAACGGCATCGAGTTCCGCGTCCACCTGGGCTACCTCTACATGTCCCCCATCCCGGTGCCGGAAGACCAGATCGCCGCCCGCGTGCCCCTGTTCGAACAGCGCGTTGGCCACTACTTCCAGAATTGGGACCAGCTCCTCAAGCAGTGGCACATCAAGGTCAAGGGCACCATCGAGGAGATGGAGACCATCTCCTTCCCCAAGCTCCCGGACCTGGTCCCCATGGAAGACATCCTCTCCGGCAAGGGCAAGGACGGCTCCGAGAAGCTCCTGGAAAGCTACGACCGGCTCATCCAGCTGGCCTACCAGAACTGGCAGTACCACTTCGAGTTCCTCAACCTCGGCTACATCGCCTACCTGGACTTCTTCAACTTCTGCAAGCAGGTCTTCCCCAACATCCCGGACCAGTCCATCGCCACCATGGTGCAAGGCGTGGACATGGAGCTCTTCCGCCCGGATGACGAACTCAAGCAGCTCGCCAAGCTCGCCGTTGAGCTACGGCTGCAGGCTCATTTCCGTAACACCAGTCACGCCGACGACGTCGAGGCCACCCTGGCTGCCATCGCCGCAGCCCCGGGCGGGGACCGCTGGATCGCCCAGTACGAGGGCGCCAAGGACCCGTGGTTCAACTTCACCGTGGGCAACGGCTTCTACGGCCACGACAAGTACTGGAACGAACACCAGGAAATCCCGCTCGGCTACATCGCGGACTACATCCGCCGCGTGGACGAGGGCCAGGAAATCATGCGGCCGGTGGAGGCACTCATCGCAGAACGCGACCGCATCATCGAGGAATACCGCGAGCTGCTCGAAGGCGAAAACCAGGCCCTCTTCGACGCCAAGCGCGGGCTCGCCGCCACCGCCTACCCGTACGTGGAGAACCACAACTTCTACATCGAGCACTGGACCATGGGCGTCTTCTGGCGCAAGATCCGCGAGCTGTCCCGCATGATGCAGGCCGAGGGTTTCTGGACCGAACCGGACGACCTCCTCTACCTGGGCCGCAACGAGGTCCGCGACGCGCTGTTCGACCTGGTCACGGGCTGGGGCGTCGGTGCCAAGCCGATCGGTCCCGACTACTGGCCGGCCGAGATCGAGCGCCGCCGCGGAATCGTGGACGCGCTCAAGACCGCCCGCCCTGCCCCGGCGCTGAACACCCCGCCGGAATCCATCACCGAACCCTTTACCCGGATGCTGTGGGGCATCACCACCGAGCAGGTCCAGCAGTGGCTGGGCGCCGGCGAGGAAGTGGAGGGCGGGGGCCTGCGCGGCATGGCTGCCTCGCCGGGCGTGGTGGAGGGCCTGGCCCGCGTCATCACCGACGCGGACCAGCTCTCCGAGGTGCAGCAGGGCGAGATCCTGGTCGCCACCGTCACCGCGCCGTCCTGGGGCCCGATTTTCGGCAAGATCAAGGCCACGGTCACGGACATCGGCGGCATGATGAGCCACGCGGCGATCGTCTGCCGGGAGTACGGTCTTCCGGCGGTGACCGGAACGGGTTCCGCCTCCACCACCATCAAGACCGGCCAGCGGCTGCGGGTGGACGGGACCAAGGGCACCGTGCAGATCCTCGATGCCGACCAACCGGAGCTCCTGGTCACCGGACCCGGCGCCCACGCGCACAGCCACAGTCATGTCTGAGCTGAACGCGCCGGCTGCAAGGACCGTCCTGATCACCGGTGCCGCCGGCGGGCTGGGCCGGGCGTTTGCGCTCGGCTTTGCCGGCCGCGGCTACCGCGTGGCGGTGGCCGACATCAACCTCGAGGGCGCTGAGCAGACGGCCAAACTGGTCCGCGAACTCGGCGCCGAGGCCGCCGCCTTCCCGGCGGACGTCACCAGCGTGGACTCCACTGAGATCCTGGCACGGGACTGCGCGGACTTCGGGAACGGAAGCATCGACGTCGTCCTCAACAACGCGGCGGTGTACGCGGGGGTGACCCGCAGCCCGTTCGAGGACATCGACCCGGCCGAATGGGACCTGGTGATGAACGTCAACCTCAAGGGCCCCTGGCTCGTGACCCGTGCGGCGAGCCCGTACCTGCCCGAGGGCGGGCGCGTCATCAACCTCTCCAGCGCCACGATCTTCAGCGGCTCGGAACAGTGGCTCCACTACGTCGCGTCCAAGGGCGGCGTGGTGGCCCTGACCCGGGTGATGGCCAAGGAACTGGGCCGGCGGGGGATCACGGTCAACGCGATCGCCCCCGGCTTCACGCTCACCGAAGCCAGCTACGGCCTGATGGAGAACGCCGAGAACTACGGTGTGGACCGCGGGGCCATCAAGCGGGCCAGCCAGCCCGAGGACGTCGTGGGCGCGGCCCTCTTCCTGGCTGGGCCGGACAGTTCCTACTACACGGGCCAGACCATGGTGGTGGACGGCGGCCGCCAGTTCATCTGAGGCGCTCTTTCCTGCCATCATCCGATTCAACCAAAGGAGAACCACATGCCAACGGTTCATTTCACCGACGCCGGGGGCGCTGTCCGCGACGTCCAGGGAAACCCCGGCGATTCAGTCATGGAAACGGCCGTCCGCAACGGCGTCCCCGGGATCGTCGCCGAATGCGGCGGCTCATTGTCCTGCGCTACCTGCCATGTCTTCGTCCGCGAGGACTGCCTTTCGCAGCTTCCGCCGATGGAGAACATGGAAGACGAAATGCTCTACGGCACGGCCGTCGACCGTGAGGACAACTCGCGGCTGTCCTGCCAGCTCCGGCTCACAGACGCCGTGGAGCTGTTCGTCACCACCCCGGAAACCCAGGTGTAGCGATGGGCGCGGAAGCACTGGAGCAGGCAACTGACACCCTCGTCGCGGACCAAAGCTCTCCAACGCGCACGGGGCTCCTGATCATCGGCGCCAGCCAGTCCGGGGTCCAGCTTGCTGTATCGCTGCGGGCACTCGGCTTCGACGAACACATCACCCTGCTCGGCGACGAGGACCACCGGCCCTACCAGCGCCCGGCCCTGTCCAAGGAGTTCCTGCAGGGCACGGTCGAGAGCGAATCACTGATCTTCCGCTCCAACGACTACTGGGCCGGACACAACGTGGCCCTGGTCAAAGGCGAATACATCGTTCGGATCGACAAGGAACCCGACGGCTCCGGGGTCGCGCATTCTTCCTCCGGAAAACAGTTCCCTTTCAAGCGGCTGGCGCTCACGGTCGGAGCCCGGGCCCGCAAGCTGGAGATTGAGGGCGGTAACCTCGACGGCGTGCTGTACCTCCGCAACGCCGACGACGCGCTGGCACTCAAGGCGCGGGTGGGGGATGCCACGGATGTGGTGGTGATCGGCGGCGGGTTCATCGGACTGGAGGCCGCGTCCAGCCTGCGGAAGATGGGCAAGAACGTCACGGTTCTGGAATTCGGCCCGCGGCTCGTTGGCCGGGCCGTGGGAGATGAGACGGCCGGGTACTTCCTGCAGGCGCACCGTTCCCGCGGCCTGGACATCCGGCTCAACACCAGCGCCAAGCGCTTCACAGCAAGCGAGGGCGGTAGCGCGGTCGCCGGCGTAGAACTCCAGGACGGCACGGAGCTCTCCGCTCAGATTGTGCTCGTGGGGATCGGCGTCATTCCCAACACCCAGCTGGCCGAACAGCTCGGGCTGACGGTGGACAACGGGATTGTGGTGGACCGCTTCGCGCTGGCCTCGGACGGCACAACGGTGGCGATCGGCGACTGCGCCAACATGCCCAACCCGGTGCCAGGGTCGGAGCCGGGGGAACGGATCCGGCTGGAAAGCGTCAACAACGCCATCGAACACGCGAAGGTGGCCGCCTACTCGCTGACCGGGCGGCGCGAGGAATACGCCGGCATCCCGTGGTTTTGGTCCAATCAGGCGGACCTCAAGTTGCAGATCGCCGGATTGTGCAACGGCTACGACCAGACGGTACTCCGTCGGGACGAGGACCGCGGGAAGTTCAGCGTCCTGTACTACCGCCAGGGCCAGGTCATCGCCGCGGACTGCGTCAACGCCCCGCTGGACTTCATGGCCGTCAAGAACGCACTGGCAAAGGGCCAGAACATCCCTGCCGACGCCGCGGCGGACCCCGCCACCCAACTCAAGACCATCACCACGGACAGCTAACTGCACTCAGACAGTACGCCGGCCCACCCGAAGGAGCATTATGAGCACCCCCAAGACTCCGGTCGCAGCCAGCCCCGCCGCTAAACCGGTGGACGTGCCGGCCCAGGCCTTTGCCGCGGAGTACAGCGTCCGGCCTGTTCCCGCGGCTGGTCCGGTAGACACCTCCGCGATCTGCAATACCCCGGCTGCCGTTCAGGAACTCGACGCACTGTGGAAGGCCGTGGTCCATGAGACGCGGACGCGCGGAAACGACATCCACTTGCCGATTTCCTTGGCCTACGCCGAACGGCTGTGCCGGGCCTATCCCGGCGCCGACGCTGAACTGGTGCGCGTGGCCACCGTGCTGCACGACACTGGCTGGGCCCACGTTGATGAATCCCGCATCATATCCGAGGGCTTCACCGGTGACTGGCGCAAGGCCGCCATCCGTTACGAACACGAGCAGCAGGGCTGCGACGTGGCCCGCCGGGTGCTCCCCGCCCTGGGCTACTCCACCGAATTCATTGAGCGCGTCTGCGAGATCATCGACGGCCACGACACCCGGCCGGTGGCCCGCTCCCTGGAAGACGCCCTGATGCGCGATGCCGACAGGCTATGGCGCTTCGACCGCGCCGGTATCGCCCTCGCCTCCTCGTGGTTCGCCATGGACCCGGCCACGTACACCGACAGACTGGCCACCGAGATCGTGCCCGAACTCATCACCCAGGCCGCCCACGATATGGCCGCCGCGGACCTTAACCGATCCAACGCCCTTCTTAAGACGGCGGTGATCCGATGACCTCCGCCACGCATGATGCTCCTGCCCTGGTAGCCCGGACGGAGCTGTCCCTGCCGCATACGCATGTGGATACGATCTTTGTCGACGGCGCGTGGCAGCCTTCGCGGAGCACCGGCCGCAACCCGGTGACCGACCCCGCTACGGGCGAAGTGTGGGGCTCGGTGCCGGACGGAACGCCGGAAGACCTGGACGCCGCCGTCGGCTCTGCCCAGCGCGCCTTTCAGGGGGAGTGGCCCCGGCTTACCCCGTCTGAACGCGCCGGCTACCTTCTCCGGATTGCTGAGGAGGTGGAGAATCGGGCTCAGGAGCTTGCCCTGACGAACTCGAGGGAAAACGGCTCACCGGTGTCCGAATCCGCCGGGGCGGCAGCCAACGCGGCCGGTATCTTCCGGTACTTCGCCACCCTCGCCGGGTACCTTGAGCATGAGGATGTCCGCCCCTTCCCGCGCGGCGGCGGCGAGTCAGTAGTCCGGCGCGACCCGCTGGGAGTCTGCGCGCTGATCGCGCCGTGGAACTTCCCCATCAACCTGGTGGTCATCAAACTGGCGCCGGCCCTGCTGGCAGGCTGCACCGTGGTGATCAAGCCGGCGTCGCCCACGCCGCTGTCCATCCGGGTGATTATCGACGCCGTCGCCGCGGCCGGGGTTCCGGCGGGCGTGGTCAACCTGGTAACCGGCTCCGGCCGGCTGGGGGATCAGCTGGTGAAGCACCCGGGCGTCGAAAAGGTGGCGTTCACGGGATCGACGCCGGTGGGCCGGAAGATTGCCGCGGCCTGCGGGGACCTGCTGCGTCCGGTCACGCTGGAACTGGGCGGGAAGTCCAGCGCCATTGTGCTCCCTGATGCGGATCTGGAGGCGATGTCCAAGGTGCTGATCCGGTCGTCGATGCGCAACACCGGCCAGACCTGCTACATCTCGACCCGGATCCTGGCGCCCGCGAGCCGTTATGACGAAGTGGTGGAGATGGTCACGGCCACGATTGCGGCCGGAAAGCAGGGTGATCCGCTCGACGCGGACACTGTGTTCGGCCCTTGCGCAACGGAGTCCCAGTGCCGGACCGTGCTGGAGTACGTGGAGTCGGGCGTGGCCGACGGCGCGCGGGTCACCACCGGGGGGCGAGCGGCGTCGTTAGGCGGTGGCCTTGAGGGCGGCTATTTCGTGGAGCCCACAGTCTTCGCCGACGTCACCCCGGAGATGCGGATCTCCCGCGAGGAGATCTTCGGCCCGGTCCTGTGCATCCTAAAATACGACGACGCCGATGGCAGTGTTGACGAGGCCGTCGCGCTGGCGAACAACACCGAGTTCGGACTCGGCGGCCTGGTGTTCGGGCAGGACGCGGCGGCTGCCCTGAACGTGGCCGACCGGATGGACACGGGCTCCGTGGGCATCAACTTCTTCGCATCCAACCATGCGGCCCCCTTTGGCGGCCGGCACGATTCCGGCCTTGGCACCGAGTACGGGATGGAAGGCCTGAACGCGTACCTGAGCTACAAGTCCATCCACCGCCGCACGTAGATAGCGGGATGCCCGTGACACGGTGAAGGGATTCGATCCTTTCTTGGACAGTAGGATCACAGCGGGAATGATGCAACGAGGCGGGCGAGGGGCGGAGGCGCCTGTCCGGCCGGCAAGGCGTCGACCAGCAGTGGCGCGTATCGGATCTTGTTGCCGCTGCGTCCTCCGAAGAACCGGCGCAACTGCGCCGCTATTGGCCGCTCCAGCAGTGACGGCTGGCGTTGGAGGAGCCGGAACGACGCGAGCTCGCCTTGAGCCGCGATGACTTTGAGCACTGCGTCGATCCCCAGGCAGCGGATGAGTTCGTCCTCCAGATCGGCGTGACAGACGTGGAACCCAAGCTCGGCCAGCGAACCGGACCCGATACCTGCCCGGCCGAGCGCGCGGGCGATGCCACGGGATTCCCCTGCATCACACAGGCCCAACAACCGGTGGCCTGCCCCATTCGGTCCGTAGCGGTCGAGGAAGTGGACGATGCTGGTCGCGCCTCCCATCGGTACGACCGACACCCGCAAGGCTGCCAGGTCATAGCCAAGGCGAAAGGCCATCGTCTCAACCGCAAGCCGGTCGCTCTCACCTTCGACCAACACCGTCGTCGCCTGCATAGAACCAGTATGCCGAACGCCTTGTCTGGTTACGGGCTCCGGTGCCACAGTGAACCGTGGCCACAGAGCAAGATGTCCGGCAGATCTGCCGTGGACTGCCGGGGGTTAGCGAGCGGACCAGTTGGGGCCAGCCGGCGTGGTTCGGGAAAACGCTGATGGCTCGCATCTGGGAAGTCGGCGTCCTCACGGTGAAAACCGAGGAACGGGAAGCCCTCGCAGGGACCAACCCCGGTACCTACTTCTGGACGCCCCACCACGAACGGTCCCCGGAACTGGTGCTGGTCCGCTTGGAAAGGATCGACGTCGAGGAACTGGACGAGCTGCTGCGGGAGTCGTATCGCGTGGCTGGCGGGGGAGCGGGCCGGTAAGCGCCGCCAACTTCGCAACCAAGGGACTCCGACCGCGTGCAGAAGGGGTCAGGACTCGGCCACGTCGACCAGGACCTTCCCGACGAAGCCGTGTTCTACGGCGTCGTGCGCTGCCGCGGTTTCCTCGAGGCGAAAGCGGGTGAGGGGAAGTCCGTGCTC
>Ga0105244_10002370_pt1 | contig 14290 bp, 11 predicted proteins | sample KBSM44metaG_FD_80423 | JGI IMG/M metagenome (GOLD analysis project Ga0105244, IMG submission 80423) | Miscanthus rhizosphere microbial communities from Kellogg Biological Station, Michigan, USA - KBS M4-4 metaG | ecosystem: Host-associated > Plants > Roots > Rhizosphere > Soil | place...
CGGATCCTGCCGTCCAGCCGCCAGCTTGATGGCGATGTCCGGCGTCAGGTAGCAGCCGCCCGCCGCCACGGTACGCACGGCGGCAATCAACTCATCCGGGCTACAACGTTTGGACAGGAAGCCGCGCGCGCCCAGGTTTAAAGCCTGCTCCACCAGCGCCGGGCTGTCGTGCACCGAAAGCATAATAGTCGCCATCCCTTTCGGCAGTTGGCTGAGCAGTTCCAGTCCGGAAATATCCGGCATGGAGATGTCGCAAATACACACCTGCACGCCGCGCCCCGGCAGCCCGGCCAGCGCTTCGCGCCCGGAGCCAAACTCAACCACAATCTGAAAATCCGGTTCCAACCCCAACAACTGCGCAAAGCCGGAGCGGACGATAAGGTGATCGTCAATAAGGGCGATGGTTGTCATGATACTTTCCAGGAAGGTAAAAACGCGCTTACCTTAGCGATAAGCGTGTTGCTGTTCAAGTCTTAAGCGATTCCATCGCCCGGCTGCTGCGCTTTAAGCCGTTGGAACGCCGCTGTGAAAACGAAATTCGCTATCCGGGCTGCTAATTAAAGCCGCTTCAACTTCGCCGAAGAAACGCACTCGGTCGCTGATGTCCCTGCCGGCAATCTTTTCCGCCAGGGCTAAATAATCCTGATAATGGCGGGCTTCAGAACGCAGCAGCGATAAATAGAATTTCTGCAGCTCGTCGTCCAGATGCGGTGCCAGTGCGGCAAAACGCTCACACGATCGCGCCTCGATATACGCGCCACAAATCAATTTATCCACCAGCATCACCGGCTCATGAGTCCGAGTTTCACCCAGCAACGCTTTTGCATAACGGCTGGCGGTGATTTTTACATAGGGAATGTTGCGGGCGAGCATAATCTCGCGCACCTGCCAGAAATGGTGCAGCTCCTCTTTAATCAACAAAAGCATGCTGTCGATGAGTTGCTGGCCCCAGGCAGTATCCGTTTTTGGCATTACGCTTTTGCTCAGGGTTTTATGCAGCGCGATAAAATCGGGTTCTTTGCCTTCACGGAAAGTGAAATCTTCGTAGGGTTTAAGCCAGTCGAGTAACGCCTGCGCACTGGTTTTATCCGCAACATATTTGCGAATAAAAAACATGGCCGTTTGCGCCGCTTTGAGTTCGCACACCAGATGGTCGGTCAGCAGCAAGGGCAAGTGCTCTGGCTGTCGCGCTTTTTCAATCCACGCGTCAGGCGTTGGGCAGTGCAGGAAATTAAGTACCGGTGAGAGGAGTTGCGGGTAGTTCATAATGGATGGTGGTCATTCCTTGATGTGCAGCGGCATCACGCCGCTGCACGGATGAGATTAGTGGCGAACACCGTCGTCATCTTCATCTAACATATCTTCGTCATCGCCTTCTTCACCCTCTTCGCCGTTCGGGTCTTCGAAGTAAGTGCCCCAACCGTCGTAATCCACACCAAATTTCTCGGCGAGGTTCAGCAGTTGTTCAACCTGCTCATCCAGCAGTTCGGCTTTCAGCGCACATTCGCTGAGCACGTCACAGCAGATAACAGTGTCACCCTCTTCCACTTCCAGCTCTTCTGGGTCAGTCACTTCGTAACCCATCTTGAATGCTTCAACAGCGGCTTTTTCAAGAGTTTCGAAATCGTCTGCGGAAAGGTGATGCTCGATAGTGTACAGCGCGTCAGGATCGCTGCCGTCTTCCAGTAATTCTTCAATAATCAAACGCGTCTCTTCGCGCTGCTCTTCCAGCAGTTCTGGATTTGCCATGGCCCTTTCCTCAATTTTGTAGGCAGATACTTCTATTTTCACACACGGCTGAGTTTGCCTCCACCTTTCCCGCTAAAGATTTTACTTTCGGGGTTGCAAATGAATATTCATACATATAAATTGAATTTATATTCAATCACTGGCGTGTGCCATAAGAGGAAGATATGAGTCATTTTTATCAAAAGCATTTCCTGAAATTACTGGATTTTACCCCTGCACAACTTAACGAATTGCTCGCCCTGTCAGCCAAACTGAAAAACGACAAGAAAAAAGGCACAGAAGTTCAGCATCTTACAGGTAAAAATATTGCGCTCATCTTCGAAAAAGACTCGACTCGTACGAGGTGCTCTTTCGAAGTTGCCGCATTTGACCAGGGTGCGCGAGTCACTTATCTCGGCCCAAGCGGCAGCCAGATTGGGCATAAAGAATCAATTAAAGATACCGCGCGTGTTTTAGGCCGGATGTACGATGGCATTCAGTATCGCGGGTTTGGCCAGGAAATCGTTGAAACGCTGGCGCAGTACGCCGGTGTACCGGTCTGGAACGGGCTGACTAATGAGTTCCACCCGACGCAATTACTGGCGGATTTGCTGACGATGCAAGAGCACTTGCCGGGCAAAACCTTCCAGCAGATGACGCTGGTTTATGCAGGCGATGCGCGTAATAACATGGGCAATTCGATGCTGGAAGCCGCCGCGTTGACCGGGCTGAACTTGCGCCTCGTGGCTCCGAAGGCCTGCTGGCCAGATGAAAAACTGGTTACTGAATGCCAGGCTCTGGCAACGCACAACGGTGGGAACATCACTCTGACAGAAGATGTGGCGGCGGGCGTTAAAGGTGCCGATTTCATTTATACCGATGTGTGGGTGTCGATGGGCGAAGCCAAAGAGAAGTGGGCGGAGCGGATTAATCTGTTGCGGGATTATCAGGTTAATAGCGCGATGCTGGCGCTGACGGGCAATCCTGAAGTGAAATTCCTACATTGCCTGCCCGCTTTCCACGACGATCAAACCACGCTTGGTAAGCAAATGGCGGAGCAATATGGAATGCACGGCGGTATGGAAGTGACCGATGAAGTGTTTGAATCGCCGAACAGCGTTGTTTTTGATCAGGCTGAAAACCGCATGCACACCATTAAAGCGGTGATGGTTGCGACGCTTGGGAAACTTTGATGAGTAGTGGCGGATGACGCATACGCTTATCCGCCCTACGATTTACTGATGGATTAAGCCATCAGCATTTTCACGACAACTTTACGCACTGGCGCAGGTTTCCCCACCGCGCACAGTGGCTTGTGAACTTCGCCTGGGTAGAACACCACGAAATCCCCTTCATTTAATACGACCGTTTTTTCCTGTACGCCTTCCGGCAGGAACGCGATGTCTTTATCCGCTAACCAGTCAGTCTCAGGCGTGCCCGCAGGCAGGCAACTGAACGTCATCCCTTCCTGACCACTCATCACAATCTGGATATCCAGATAGCGCTGGTGAAATTCTGCCGGGCGATCTTCGATTGGCTGTGTGGAATCCTGGGAAACCAGCATAAACAGACGGTTACCATCGATATCATGCTTCCCAAGTGTCGTTTCTGGGGTGACGTGCTGTTTAACGTGTTCAATGGCCTGGCGCAGTTCTTCAGGAAGCCAGGATTGCAAAGAGTGGATGTTGCCAATAATCATGATTAATTCCTTTTTTGAAACGATGTTTTATTATTGTATTTATACGAGCATTCAGCCTCTGTCGCTACGAGTTTTTAATGAAAACCTGCGCTACATCCTAAAAAAATCCAGTGACATTGAGAGTGAATCAATCGGATGCTTAGGGCGCAATACCTTGTGTTCTTTTTTTATGCAGAATTGATCATTGTTTTACTTTTCACACAACCCACCGCACAGCATTTCAAACCGCAAAAACAACAAATAAAAACCATGCAGAGATCAAAAAGCAGAGAGATGATTCATAAATTTAAAAATACACAGCATTTATTGCCAACATAAACACACTGAATAAAAATGCATATATGAAACTAAAAAATGAATAATCACCAATCAGTGAGAAAACCGACCAATGAGACAAACGATTAACATTTATGCCCCATCTCATTATCAACCCCCCTTATTTATGGGCAAAATTCTTATAATGAGTGCCAGCACTCCTGAAGCCATGTGGTTATTTCGTTGCTATTCACCTTTTTTTATAAAATAACTTCACATTTAAATAACCTCGCTGAATGTCACTTTATTCATTTGACTTAAATAAAAACGACGTTTTATTTTTCATACAAATATCATTAGTGATAAATATCACGGTTTTATCTATTTCACTGATTACAATGGCCTCGATTTCCCACCCAAAAAGGAAATAGAAAATGGAAAACAATAATAAGTCTATGCCACATATCCGACGGGTTACGCATATTATGATGCTGATACACCGTAGCTGCTTTGATTTTCATCTCTTCAACTCTAAGTAAAATCCCCCCACGGCATCTGCTTCTGCGGATACTTGTGCCTGCTAGTCACCAAACGCCACTTAACTCAGTAACCTGCTGAATAGCATGTTGTTATATGTCGTTTCGTATACAGCGCCTGACTATCCCATTTAGCATATCCGCCAATCTGGTGAATTAAACACCTGGCATTTATCGACTCATATCAGTAATTCAATAATAAGAATTATTGCGGGTAGCTACTGCCTTTAAAAAAATAATAAGCATCGGAATCCCCGCGTGGAATATCTGACGGCTATGCCATGCCAAAATTTTACTTAATCAGAATATAAGAGATAAAAATCAAAATGGAAAAATTAAAAATAGCAGTGAATACCCTCACGACTGAATGCTTTAGCACCGAACGTGAAATCGTCGATATAACCAATACTCATTTTACAGATGTGTCGGCTGCTGTTATTTCCGTCCAGGATGCGACTTCGGGAATGTTGAATACCATTGAACAAACAGGTTTTGGTATTCCTGTCTTTGTGGCGGTTTGCTGCGAAGAAGAGTTGCCCGCTGAAGTGCTGCCTCGCGTCACTGGCGTGTTTGAACTGTGCGATGGCAATGTAGATTTCTACGGCAAACAACTGGAAGCGGCAGCCGCTAAATATGAAAAAGAAGTGCTGCCACCGTTCTTTGGTAGCCTGGTGGAGTATGTGCAGCAGGGTAATGCCGCCTTCGACTGCCCAGGACACCAGGGTGGACAATTCTTCCGCCGCCACCCAGCCGGTCGCCAGTTCTTTGATTACTTTGGCGAAACGTTATTCCGCTCTGACCTTTGTAATGCTGACGTTTCCATGGGTGATTTGCTGATCCACGAAGGCGCGCCGTGTACAGCACAGATGCATGCGGCGAAAGTGTTTAATGCGGATAAAACCTACTTCGTTTTAAACGGGACTTCTTCATCTAACAAAGTGGTGTTAAACGCGTTGTTAGCCCCGGGGGATCTGGTGCTGTTTGACCGTAATAACCATAAATCCAACCACCACGGCGCATTGATTCAGGCCGGTGCCACACCGGTCTATCTGGAAACTGCACGTAACCCATTCGGTTTTATCGGCGGTATTGATGCTCATTGCTTCGAAGAAAAATATCTCCGTGATTTAGTGCGTGAAGTGGCGCCAAATCGTAGCGCTGAACAGCGTCCATTCCGTCTGGCGGTTATTCAACTGGGGACTTACGACGGCACAATTTATAACGCGCGTCAGGTCGTCGATAAGATTGGTCATCTGTGCGACTACATCCTGTTTGATTCTGCATGGGTGGGTTACGAGCAATTCATTCCGATGATGAATGACTGTTCACCGCTGTTGCTTGAACTGAATGAAAACGATCCGGGAATCCTGGTAACGCAGTCGGTCCACAAACAGCAGGCGGGCTTCTCTCAGACTTCGCAAATCCATAAAAAAGACAAACACATTAAAGGACAGGATCGCTATGTTAATCATAAACGTATGAACAACGCGTTTATGATGCATGCCTCCACCAGCCCGTTCTATCCCTTGTTTGCCGCCCTTGACGTTAACGCCAAAATGCATGAAGGCGAAAGCGGTAAACGCATGTGGATGGACTGCGTAAAAGTGGGGATTGAGACCCGCAAACTGCTGTTAAAACTCTGCAAACATATTCGTCCATTCGTCCCGGAAACCATTGATGGCCGGAACTGGGAAGATTTTGATACCGAGACCATGGCAAACGACCTGCGTTTCTTTAACTTCATCCCGGGCGAACGCTGGCACTCATTTGATAATTACGCCGAGCACCAGTACTTCGTTGACCCATGCAAACTGATGCTGACCACGCCGGGTATCAACGTTCAGACCGGTGAATATGATAGTTTCGGCGTGCCGGCGACTATCCTCGCCAACTTCCTGCGTGAGAACGGTATCGTACCGGAGAAATGCGACCTCAACTCTATTCTGTTCCTGATGACGCCTGCCGAAGATATGGCGAAGATGCAGCATCTTGTTGCCCAAATTGCGCGTTTTGAACGCCTGATTGAAGAAGATGCGCCGTTATCTGAAGTGCTGCCATCCATCTACAAATCCTACGAAGAACGCTACCACGGCTACACCATCCGTCAGTTGTGCCAGGAAATGCATGACTTGTACGTCAGTCATGACGTGAAACAGCTGCAAAAAGAGATGTTCCGTAAAGATCACTTCCCGAAAGTGGTGATGAATCCTCAACAGGCAAACATTGAATTTGTGCGCGGAAACGTTGAATTAGTGGCGTTATCGCAGGTTGAAGGCCGCATCGCTGCTGAAGGTGCTCTGCCCTATCCTCCAGGTGTTTTATGTGTTGTTCCAGGCGAAATCTGGGGCGGTTCTGTGCAGCGTTATTTCCTGGCACTGGAAGAAGGGATCAATCTGTTACCGGGCTTTGCTCCTGAGTTACAGGGTGTGTATATCAAGCTGGATGACGACCGTAAAAAACGCGCTTATGGCTATGTTATTAAACAATAAATCTGAAATCAGCAAACGTCAGGGTCACTGGCAAAAACTGATTTTTCCATAAAAAAAGAAACAGCGAAGAAGCGTGACGCTTCCGGTTCTTCGCTACTCAAGTTTATAAAAAGGAACAGATTATGAGCACGTCTAAGCAAAACAACAAAATGGGTGTCGTTCAGCTCACCATTTTGACCGCGGTAAACATGATGGGATCAGGGATCATTATGTTGCCAACCAAATTAGCGGAAGTGGGAACACTTTCGATTATTTCATGGTTAGTGACGGCATTAGGCTCTATGGCTCTGGCCTACGCATTCGCTAAATGTGGGATGTTCAGCCGTAAGTCAGGTGGCATGGGCGGTTATGCAGAGTACGCCTTTGGCAAATCTGGCAACTTCATGGCGAACTACACTTACGGGGTTTCACTGCTGATTGCCAACGTCGCGATTGCGATTTCTGCGGTGGGTTACGGCACTGAATTATTGAATGCCACGTTATCACCAATCGGCATTTGTCTTGCCACTATCGGCGTATTGTGGCTTGCGACAGCGGCAAACTTTGGTGGCGCACGCATCACCGGGCGCATCAGTGGCGTGACCGTTTGGGGCGTCATTATTCCGGTGCTGGGCATTTCAGTGATTGGTTGGTTCTGGTTCAGCCCTACGCTGTATGTGCAATCATGGAACCCGCATCATCTGCCTGTTTTTGAAGCCATCGGTTCTTCTATCGCCATGACTCTGTGGGCGTTCTTAGGTTTAGAATCTGCCTGCGCCAACACCGATGTGGTTGAAAACCCTGAGCGTAATGTCCCTATCGCCGTATTAGGTGGGACGCTGGGCGCGGCCGTTATCTACATCATTTCTACCAACGTGATTGCCGGCATTGTGCCCAATATGGACCTGGCGAATTCAACCGCGCCGTTTGGCTTAGCCTTTGCTCAGATGTTTACTCCAACCGTGGGTAAAATCATCATGGCATTGATGATTATGTCCTGCGTAGGTTCCCTGTTGGGCTGGCAATTCACCATCGCTCAGGTATTCAAATCCTCTGCGGATGAAGGCTATTTCCCTAAAGTGTTCTCTAAACTGACCAAAGCCGAAGCGCCGGTGAAAGGGATGATTGTTATCGTTCTTATCCAGAGCGGGTTGTCTTTGATGACCATCAGCCCATCGCTGAACAAACAGTTCAACGTGCTGGTTAACCTGGCGGTCGTGACCAATATTATCCCTTACATCCTGTCGATGGCGGCGTTGGTCATTATCCAGAAAGTGGCAAAAGTTGATGCTAAAAAAGCGCGTCTGGCGAACATCTTCGCATTTATTGGTGCGATGTATAGCTTCTACGCTCTGTATTCATCAGGTGAAGAAGCGATGATGTATGGTGCCATCGTGACCTTCCTGGGCTGGACGCTGTATGGCCTGATCTCTCCGCGTTTTGAACTACGTAAAACGGGAGTCTGATTAAGCAAATCGTGGATGACATTGACCTTAAGTAAAGATCCACAGCAACCGATTGCTAACAGCGAAAATATGTGAATTAATCGCTTGAAGTGTCCACTTACATGCGTATAATGCGCCACAATTTGCCGGGAGGAAGCATGGTCCAGTGTGTTCAAAAAATTGCCACACCACGTCGTCTGAAAGACGGCGCGAACCTGTTTTTCTTTCCGTTGCTTCAATCAATTCCAAAGGCCCCTCGTTGAGGGGCCTTTTTTTTTGCCCGACGCCCGAGAACAGGAGATAACCATGGCTAACCCCCTATATCAAAAACATATCATTTCCATAAACGATCTCAGTCGTGAAGAGCTTGAATTGGTGCTCGCGACCGCGGCAAAACTGAAAGCCAACCCGCAACCTGAGCTGTTAAAGCATATCGTCGTTGCCAGCTGTTTCTTTGAAGCATCAACGCGTACCCGCCTTTCTTTTGAAACCGCCATTCACCGCCTGGGGGCGTCAGTTGTCGGCTTCTCAGACAGCAGCAATACCTCCCTTGGCAAAAAAGGCGAAACGCTGGCCGATACCATTTCGGTTATCAGCACCTACGTTGACGCCATCGTCATGCGCCATCCGCAAGAAGGGGCGGCTCGCCTGGCAACAGAATTCTCGGGTAATGTCCCGGTGCTGAATGCCGGTGACGGCGCCAACCAGCATCCGACTCAAACGCTATTGGATTTGTTCACCATCCAGGAAACGCAGGGGCGTCTGGAAAACCTGAATATCGCGATGGTCGGTGACCTGAAATATGGTCGCACCGTGCACTCTCTGGCGCAGGCGCTGGCGAAGTTTGAAGGCAACCGCTTCTTCTTCATCGCGCCAAACGCGCTGGCGATGCCGAAGTACATCCTCGATATGCTGGATGAAAAAGGAATTGCCTGGAGCTGCCACGAAGCTATCGACGATGTCGTCGCTGACCTGGACATTCTGTATATGACTCGCGTACAGAAAGAGCGTTTAGACCCATCGGAATACGCCAACGTGAAGGCGCAATTTGTTCTGCGCGCCGCAGACCTCGTGGATGCTCGCGAAAATATGAAAGTCCTGCACCCGCTGCCACGCGTTGATGAAATTACCACTGATGTCGACAAAACCTCGCACGCCTGGTATTTCCAGCAAGCGGGCAACGGTATCTACGCCCGCCAGGCTCTGTTGGCGTTAGTTTTGAATCCTGAACTGGTTTGAGTAAGAGGAAGAGTAAGATGACACACGACAACAAATTACAAGTTGAAGCGATTAAACGCGGCACAGTTATCGATCACATTCCTGCTCAGGTGGGCTTTAAACTGCTGACCCTGTTCCAGTTAACGGAAACCGACCAGCGCATCACTATCGGCCTGAACTTGCCGTCGCGGGAACAGGGGCGTAAAGACCTGATCAAAATCGAAAATACTTTCCTGACCGACGAGCAAGTTAACCAGCTGGCGCTGTATGCACCCCACGCCACCGTCAACCGTATTGATGAATATGAAGTGGTCGGCAAAAGCAAACCGAGCCTGCCTTCGCGCATTGATAAAGTTCTGGTCTGCCCAAATACCAACTGTATCAGCCGCAGCGAACCGGTTCATTCTTCATTCGCAGTGAAAAAGAGCGGTGAAAGCATCAGCCTCAAATGCAAATATTGTGAGAAGGAGTTCGCACATTACGTTGTGCTGGCTGATTAATCATTGCCGACATAGCTCTCGTCCCTATAATGGACGGGAGCTTTTTTTTGTCGCTACCGGCTTGAAGGTCAAAATAATGTCGGATGACGCTCACGCTTATCCGACCTACGAAAAGTCGTTGTAGGGTGGATAAGCGTAAGCGTCATCCACCTACTCTATGAAGGGAAAAACTATGTCTCGTACCATCAGCACCGAAAACGCACCAGCAGCTATCGGCCCATATGTACAGGGTGTCGATCTTGGCAGCATGATTATTACTTCCGGCCAGATCCCAGTTAACCCAAAAACCGGCACCGTGCCAGAAGATGTGGCGGCACAAGCGCGCCAGTCTCTGGAAAACGTGCAGGCGATCGTTGAAGCGGCTGGCCTGAAAGTAGGCGATATCGTTAAAACGACCGTTTTCGTTAAAGATCTGAACGATTTCGCAACCGTGAATGCGACTTACGAAGCCTTCTTTACTGAGCACAAAGCGACTTTCCCAGCGCGTTCTTGTGTAGAAGTCGCTCGTCTGCCAAAAGATGTGAAAATTGAAATCGAAGCGATTGCGATTCGCCGCTAACGATATTCGCTAAAAGAAATGTCGGATGACGCGACGCTTATCCGACCTACATTTTTGATTTTGCAGATTTTGTAGGGTGGATAAGCGCAAGCGTCATCCACCATTTCCACCTTCAAAAATTACTTCACACTCGCCCGCAATAGCTTCTGCAACGGATAAACCGCAGCAATCACCACTTCATCCTGAGTTTGCGCAGCCTCATCAAGCTGTTTCTGAATGGCATGATATTCATCCGCACTCAATGAGCCCTGCTTCGCCACCAAATCCGTTAACCGCAGCCCCATGCCCGCCAGCTTATCGACATTTTCCGCCACCGGTTTTAATGCCTTGAGCTGATAATTACCGTCGACCAGTTCCAGCACATCTGGCGTGTTGCTTTGCCAGCGCGCAAAGGTACGACGCAGAGAATCCGCGCTGTTACCGTCTTCCGGATCGGCGATCAGTTTATCGACCCACAGATCCAGCGCCCGTACCTGGGTGCTTTCCGCTGCTAACGCATCCGCAAAACGGTTTAGCGGTTCGAAGTGATGATAATTTCCGGCCTGGAATTTCAGATGCTGGCGTGTGTAGTACTGCGCTGGTTCAACGGCCTGCGCCAGAATTTGCAATGGCATGATGTCCGGCGTTCCCGCAAGGCGCGTCAGCTGTTGGGCCGCTGCGGTATGCTGCTGCAAACCTACAGAAACGCTCGACCAGGCGTCTATCGCCTGCAAACGCTGGTACATGTTATCGATGTCTTTCACGTCTTCCGTCGACCATAAACGTTCTGCCACCGCAAAGGTGCGCGGCCACAGTTTGATATCCAGCAATGGCGATATCACGTTTTCAGCCCACAGCGCCGCTTCGCCACCAAGAATATTGGACATCTGTTCCGGCGTTGGCACCACCGGCTGGATCCCGTCCGGCACATCATCCAGTTTCTGGCCAGTCGCCGGATAACGCACGTTGCCCACCAGTAAATAACCGCTCAATTTATCTTTATCCAGGGTTAATACCGGGCGGGTTTCCCCCATCCAGGTATCCACGGTAAAGGTCACTTGAGTCGGGCTTAACCAGTCGATATCACGCACCGCGCGACGGGATTTTCCTTTGAAGTCGATAAATCCGCGCCACGCTGATTTGCTATTCACCAGAGTAAAACTGCCTTCAACGGCGTTGCCTTTCAGACGCGGCATGCTGAAGAACCAGCTCTGCGCGCTGTCAGACTCAGTGATTTTATCGATGCCATTCAGCCCTTGAGGCAGGATCTCATTGCGATAGTGGTAAGCGGTGGATTGCGGCTGATCGACGTAAAATCCGGTGGAGAGAATGCCCTTATAACCGTTTGCCGCCACCGACCCTAACGCGTCCTGCCCTTGCCAGGATTGGATCAGGATATTTTTCGGCAGATCCGGATGATAGATCTCATCCCAGCCCATCATTTGACGATGATGTTTTTCGAGGATCTTCTCCAGCCGCTGGTTGAAGTAAGTCTGCAAGGCGTGGGTATCAGCCAGATTATGCTGCTGCATAAACGCCTGAATTTGTGCTGACGCTTTCCATTGCGAGTCATCCACTTCATCGCCACCGATGTGCAAATAGCTGTCCGGGAAAATGGCCGTCAGCTCACCAATCAGCGTATCCACAAACTTGTAAGCGGCTTCGTTGCTCGGGTTAAGCAGCGGTTTTAACACGCCCCAGTGGCGCTCCATTTGGTATGGCCCTGGCGCACTCATCAGTTCAGGATAAGCGACGGCAATCGCCGAAGCGTGGCCCGGTAAATCCATTTCTGGCACCACGCGGATCCCGAGCGAGGTCGCATAGCGCACCACTTCTTTCATCTGCGCCTGGGTATAAAAATCCCCATCGCTCGCCAGTTGCTGCAGTTTTGGATAAGCGGTAGAAGCAAAGCGCCAGCCTTGATCATCGGTGAGATGCCAGTGGAAGACGTTCATTTTGGCAGCCGCCATTCCATCTAGCTGGCGCAAAATATCTTTAACGGGCATGAAGTGACGAGCGGAGTCGACTAGCAATCCACGCCATGGGAAGCGCGGCTGATCTTTGATGACGACAAACGGAATGGCGGTGTTTTCAGGGCCATTCTGGATCAGCTGCAACACAGTTTCCATACCGCGCATGGCACCAAAACGCGTGTTCGCCGTAAGTTTTATCCCATCCGCAGTCACGCTTAATTCATAGCTTTCATCACTGCCCAATTTTGGCAGTGGTGCGACGGCATTTTTGATTTGGATATCAATGGTAGGTTTTTCAGGATTGGCCTGTGCCGGTTGCAGTTGCCAGCCAGTTTGTTGGGTAATTCGTTGCCGCCAGCGGTCGGTTGCTCCGGGCAGTTTATCGCCGCTAATTTTGATGGAGATGGCGTTATCGAGAACCAGCGCGCCTTCTGCTGCTGGACGTTCAACCTGTTGCGGCCAGGGCATTAAGGGTAAATCGCCAGCAGGACTTGCCCAAGCCTGGCAAGTTGCCGCGATACACCCAGCCAACAGGCTCAAACGTATTGATTTAAACATGAATATTCCTTTCACAATGACGGGCCAGAAAAAAGCAAAAACAATCTGGTAACACGTGTAGAAATATTCATCAAGACTATGGCGAGATGCAGATCACATCTCGCCAGGATTAAGATTACTGCCAGCCGTAACGACGGCTATAGATGCCTTTTACACACTGAGTCAGCGTCATGTATCCCGCAAGGATAGCAATCAGCCATGGGAAGTAGCTCAGCGGCAGCGCCTGAAGTTGCAGGTAGCTGGCCAACGGCGAGAACGGCAAGCCAATTCCGACCACCATCACCACCAGCGTCATCACCAACAGCGGCCAGGCGGCGCGGCTTTGAATGAATGGAATGCGACGGGTACGAATCATATGCACAATCAATGTTTGCGACAGTAATCCCACCACGAACCAGCCAGACTGGAACAGGGTTTGCGCTTCCGGCACGTTGGCCTTAAACACCCACCACATCACGCAGAATGTCAGAATATCGAAGATGGAACTGATAGGCCCAAAGAACACCATAAAGCGCCCTAAATCTGCCGGGTTCCAGCGCTGCGGTTTCTTGATTTGCTCGTCATCAACGTTATCGAATGGGATCGCCACCTGGGACACATCGTACAGCAGGTTCTGAATCAGTAAGTGCAGCGGCAACATTGGCAGGAACGGCAAGAAGGCGCTCGCGACCAGCACGCTAAACACGTTACCAAAGTTAGAACTGGCGGTCATTTTGATGTACTTCAGCATGTTGGCGAAAGTTCTGCGCCCTTCAATCACGCCCTCCTCCAGCACCATCAGGCTTTTTTCCAGCAGGATGATATCTGCCGCTTCACGGGCAATATCCACCGCTCCATCCACCGAGATACCAATGTCTGCCGCACGCAGAGCTGGCGCATCGTTAATGCCATCTCCCATAAAGCCCACCACATGGCCTTCGCCACGCAGCAAACGCACGATGCGCTCTTTGTGCATCGGTGTCAGGCGGGCAAACAGCGTGGTACGTAATGCCAGCGAGGCAAGCTCCGCATCTTCCATATTTTCGATATCGCTGCCGATAACGACGTCGCCGACATCCAGCCCGACTTCACGGCACACTTTCGCGGCGACCAGTTCGCTGTCACCAGTCAGGATCTTCACGGTAATTCCGCTTGCTTTAAGGGCTTTCAAGGCAGGCGCAGTGGTTTCTTTCGGTGGATCAAGGAACGCAATATAGCCTTCGAGAATCAGATCCGATTCATCAGCACGAGCGTAATCTTCATTGCGTGCAGGCAGGAATTTGCTCGCCACGGCGACCACACGCAAACCCTGGCGGTTCAGATCGTCCGTCACGCGGCGAATACGCGCCAGCAAGGCGTCGCTGAGCGGGACGATTTCGTCACCGTAGCGAAC
>Ga0105244_10002371_pt1 | contig 14286 bp, 11 predicted proteins | sample KBSM44metaG_FD_80423 | JGI IMG/M metagenome (GOLD analysis project Ga0105244, IMG submission 80423) | Miscanthus rhizosphere microbial communities from Kellogg Biological Station, Michigan, USA - KBS M4-4 metaG | ecosystem: Host-associated > Plants > Roots > Rhizosphere > Soil | place...
TGATCCGCTTGCCCGTGTGACCGCATCATAATACCAGTCTTTTTTACTAACATCTGTGAAAGATGCCTCTCCTGAGCCTCCTGCGAATCCGAACACCCGATCAAGCATCACAACAAATTCGGCACGGCTGATACGTTCACTCGGTCTGAATGTGCCATCCGCATAACCTTTGGTTAGCGCCATATCCTGCATACGCATCACAGCATTTTCAGCCCAATGTCCCTTCAAATCTTTGTACGGCGCCCGAAGCAGGCCTGATGCCTGCCCCTGCTCCGTTACCGTTTGTTGCTTCATCTGTTCTGCCCCGACTACTGCCGGAGCTGCTAGTGAAACCATCATGCTTCCTGCTACGAGACAAGCCAACCCTTTTTTCACTCATATTCCTCCCTAGAATGTGTGGTCACTTGCAGGGCAGTACTACTCTTTTACTGCCCCAATGACGATACCTTTAACGAAAAAGCGTTGCAAGAATGGATATATGACCAAGATCGGCAATGCCCCGATGAAAATCTGTGCTGCGCGAACCGTACGCTGGGAAACATTCTCCAGCATGGATGGGTCCACGTTGATTTTACTGAGGTCTTGTTGCACGATAATGGTTTGTAGCAAGGAAGCCAGCGGATAATTTTTGACATCGGACATATAGATCATGCCGTCGAACCAAGAGTTCCACTGACCTACCATGGTAAACAATGACAAGGTTGCAATCGCTGGCATGGACAGCGGTATATAAACCAGCGCGAGCGTTTTAATATGACCTGCTCCATCCAGATAAGCCGCTTCCTCCAGCTCTTTAGGCAGACCGCGAAAAAAGTTCATCATCAAGATAACATTCCACACGGATAGCGCACCTGGCAGTACCAGCGCCCAGATCGTATCCATCAGACCCAGCTTCTGTACCAGGATGTAACTTGGAATCAGACCTCCGCTGAACAGAATCGTAAATACAAAGAACCAAGTGTAGATTGAGCGGCCTTTGAAATTCAGATCTTCCTTCGACAGCGGGAATGCTGTAAGTAACATAATTACCATACCGATCACGGTAGCAATGACTGTTCGTTTAACTGAAACCAGCAAGGAATTAATGAAATTGGAATTGCCGAACGTTTTGACATATGCATCTGTCGTAAACCCAATCGGCCAGAAGCCGACCAGATTGGATGAGGCCGGTGCCATGCTACTGAACGAAACGGCCAAAATATGAATGATGGGCAGAATGCAAAGCAGTGATAAGACGCCCAGGAAAATATAGTTCGCAACGCTGAATATTCGATAGCCTTTTGTTTTGTAATACAAGCCCTTTTCTCCTCTCTACTAGAACACGCGATAATTCGCCAATTTGTAAGCCATGCGATATGAGATAACGATCAGAATGGTTGCCACGACAGATTTGAAAAGTCCTACAGCCGTTGCAAAGCTCATTTTGCCGTTCAGGATACCAAGACGGTATACGAAGGTATCGATGATATCACCTTTGTCATAAACGAGCGGGTTGTACAGGTTGAACACCTGATCGAACCCTGCATTCAAAATGTTTCCGATCGAGAGTGTCATGAGTACGATTGTAATCGGCATCAGAGCAGGAATCGTAATGTGTAACGTTTGTTTGAACCGGTTTGCGCCATCCACTTCCGCAGCTTCGTACAATGCCGGGTTAATACCGGACAGAGAAGCCAGAAATACAATCGTGCCGAAGCCAAATTCTTTCCACACATCACTAACAATCAGTGTTATCCGAAACCACGTTCCATCCCCTAGGAAAAAGATCGGATCTCCGCCCAGTGCAACGACCAGTTTATTCACCATACCGCCCTGCGGCGAGAGAATATCGAGCAATATTCCGCCCAGGATAACCCATGACAGAAAATGCGGCAGATACACCAGTGTTTGACTGACCCTTTTAAAAGCAGATATACGAACTTCGTTTAACAAAATCGCAAACAGAAATGGAGCAACTAAACCTGCGATAATTTTGAAAAATGCAATCACCAGTGTATTCCAGATGACCTGGCCTACGTCCGGGTATAAAAATAAATACTTGAAATTATCCCAACCTACCCATTTGGATTCGGTAAATCCGAGGTATGGTTTAAAATCCTGGAAAGCAATTACAATCCCGCCCATTGGTATGTATTGAAATACAATTGCCAGCAAAACCGCTGGTACGAGCATCAAATGCAAGGACCAATTCCGTTGCATGTTCCAGCGCTGTCTTGCCTTGATGGCACGCCCTTTGCGAGGCGTTTCTAACGTATGTTCCTTCACCCCTACATCCCCCATGTTCTAAAATTTGTATTTTACAAGTGGATATGAACTTGTATATTAAAATTATAGCAACGGTTATTAGCAATCTATATCCTAATATTGCAACAACGATAACAATATTTTAATGAGTTGAGGAGGCCACGCATTGTTCGCTCGTCTGAATGTCTTTACCAAAATTACACTGTTATTTGTAGCATTGCTTGTCCTGGTTTTGTTTCTGTACACCTATTCGAACCGGGAAAGTGTACGGGTGATCGAACACGAAATTCAGAACAATACTATGAATCATTTGTCCACTTTTGCCGATTCTGTAGAATCCAATATCTACCAACTATCTCTCTATGGAATGTCCATTGGGCAAGATTCGAGCATACAGGAATATCAGCGGCCGGATTACACAGATGTGCCTTATGAACGTGTCAAAGTTGGAAGCGCTATTCTTGAAAAGATGAATCTGTATAATGCAGCCAGCAAATGGCATTCCACCATCACCCTTTATTTTCCAAGGTTGCAAAAAGTCATTTCTACGGATTATTATGCTTATATCCCGTATGCGGAGGATGAATTTTCCAAGCCACTTTCGAAATCATGGGCATATAAGCATAATCAATTCGAGTGGTACACGACCGATCCAACGACAGCGATTGACACCCCTGGGAAGTCGAGACTGATTACCAAGATCAGCTTTCCAGTACATCATTTGATCAATATGCTGGATCAGAACAAATTGAATAACAAAGGTGACCCCTTTATGTTCCATCCCGAGTTTGGCTTAATTAGCAACAGTAGTGGAAATGGCACATTGACTGCGATTCAGTCCAAGCTGAAAGAGATGTCGTTGCAGGGAAAAGGCGGATTCACCACGACGCTCGACCGCACAGAATACTATGTTTCGTACATAGAGTCAGGCAGTCTAGGATGGTACTATGTTGACTACGTGCCTATGCAGCAAATTCTAGGGCCGATCACAAATAGTCGCAATCTCTTCTACGCTTCCATAGCCGTTCTAATTGCCATGAGTGTTGTTGTGTTGTATGTGCTGTATCGTAGTGTGCAGCTTCCATTGCTTCAATTGGTGAAGGGAACGAACCGTTTGTCGACCGGAGATTTCTCTGTTCGATTACATCATTCGTCACGTAATGAGTTCAGTTTATTGTTTGCACGATTTAACATCATGGCACAGCGAATTCAGGAGTTGATTGAGAATGTGTACGAAGAACAACTCCGAAGACGTGAGGCCACACTGAAGCAGTTACAATCACAGATTAACCCGCATTTCCTATACAATTGCCTCTTCTACATCAAAAATATGGCGAGGATGAAAAATGAGAAAGCCGTTGTGGCGATGGCTCTTAATTTAGGTGAGTATTATCGATACATCACCAGGTCGGAGAATGATCAGGCCACCATCAAAGAAGAGTTGAACATGGTGAAAAATTACCTGCAAATCCAGGCACTCCGGCTGGAGCGAATGCATTTTACCATCGATGTACCGGACGATATGCTTCATAAAACGTTACCCCGTTTAAGCTTACAACCTATCGTTGAGAACGCTATCATTCATGGCATTGAACCCCGTACAGAAGACGGTCATATCAATATAACGGGTTATCATACGGATGAAATGTGTACGATCACCGTCGAGGACAGCGGGCTGGGTATGACCAAGAATCAGATGCAAGAATTGGTTGATAATCTGAACAAACCGCTTGATGGCAACATGGGATGCGGAACTTGGAATGTTCATCAGCGTTTGTCTTTTTTGTATGGTGAAGATGCGGGTCTAAGCTATGAACATACGCCTGGCGGAGGCGTTAAAGTAAGCATTACATGGTACAACAATATCAATGAGTAGGTGAAGTACATGTTACAAATTTTGTTAGTTGATGATGAACGTTCGGTAGTAGAAACGCTGGCGGAGACCATTCCGTGGGAAAGCTGCGGAATCGGCACTGTACACGAAGCGTTGTCAGGTGCTGTAGCGCTGGAAATTATGGAGAATCATGATATTGATATCGTAATCACTGACATTCGGATGCCGGAGATGTCCGGTATTGAATTAATCACGGCCATTCACGAAAAATGGTCGCATGTGCAGACGATTTTACTCTCGGGCTTTGCTGACTTCGAATACGCCAAACAAGCGATGGCTCAGGAAAGCTTTGATTATTTGCTGAAGCCTGTAAGTGATGAAGATCTGATTGAAACCGTACAGCGACTCGTTGACCGGATCAAGCAAAAATGGGAAGCGGCGGCCTCCTATCAACGTGCCTTACATGCATTCCAGGATAACTTGCCGTTATTGCAATCTACGATGCTTCATGAATTGCTGACAGGAAAAACCTATACCCCCTCCGCACTCGCGGACAAGCTGGAATTACTAAATTTGCCCTACTCGGTAGGTGAGGAGCTGGGCATGCTTGTCATTCGAATGGAAGAGCATCTATCCGAGATGGCTGACCATGATCTTTCACTGATGCAGTATGCCATTAGCAACATTATCAGCGAGGTGACGCAGCACCATTTTCATATGTGGCATACGCGGGATGTCCATGATTATCTGGTTGTACTGGTTAGTGTCAAAAAAGGCGGTATGCATAATGTGAGCAAAGAGGAGAAACCTCAAGCTTTGCTGGAACATTACGCTGCCCAAATTCAGACAAACGTTCAGTTATATTTAAAAGGGGCTATTTCAATCGCAGTCTCTCACTGGGGCAAGTTTCCTAATGAGATCGGAGAGATTTATGAGAGTGCTGTCAGATCCATGCGGAAGCGTATGGGACATGCTCAGGGCTTGTTCATTACGGCATCAGATGATAAGGATGTACATCCCCTTCCTGCCATCCGCTCTCTGTACAAACCCCCAACCTTAATTAGTCTTCTCGAAGCTGGTCGCTTTGACGATGTGGAACAGAAGATTGAGATCATTTTCGAAGAATTGCTCGAATCGGCCCAACATCATGATATCGCGGAAACAACGATTGAGGTTTATCATGCTTTGGCTGGAGCCTTTGCTTATATCATCCACAAGAACGGAAAACAGATCTCTTCTGTCCTTCCTGCCGAAACGTATAAATACTTTCAGGCTCCAAGCTATGCTACCGCCCAGCAGTTGAAAGACTGGTCGATCCGCACACTTCATTCCATCAGTGAAGACGCAGAACAGGAGCTTAAGGATAATCACAGCACCATCGTTCGCAGTGTCAAAAGCTTTGTGGATTTGCATCTGGCTTCCGATGTTTCCCTACCGGCTATTGCCGATCATGTCCATCTGCACCCGGTGTATCTTTCCAAAGTGTATAAGGCAGAGACTGGAGAAGCGCTGACAGCCTATGTCTATCGGTTACGGATGGAAAAAGCAGCATACTATTTGCGCTCATCCAGCGCCAAGGTATTCGAAATTGCGGAGCTTGTGGGCTACAACAACACGGCGTATTTTATTCGGGTATTCAAAAAGTTTTACGATCTGACACCGCAGGAATATAGAGAGAATCTGCCGGTGTGAAGCAAAAAGGCCTCGCTGGAATGTTTCCAGCAAGGCCTTTTCTTTGTAGTTTTCTACCTGCCTTAGCAGCTTCGTTAGAATGAAATAACGGACAAAATCAAGTTACTTCGCTCGTACTTACTTGCCGCTAGTTACGGATTGATACCACTCATTAACTTCCTTCGTATTTTGATCTCCACCGGAAGAATTCCACTTCTCTACAAACGTATCAAAAGCATCAACCGGAGCTTTACCATAGATGATTTGCGAGAACAGGTCCTTCTCCATTTTGGTTAAGATGTCGTTGTTCATTTGCATGGACATCGTTGGTGCACCTGTGAACATCTGTTTTAATGCGATATCTTTTTGATCCTGAACAATCTTCGCCGCTTCCACCATTGGTGCTGGTACACCAGACTTGAGTTTTTTCTCGAAAGGTGTTGTAGCTTCTTCACCGTTAGCAAACTTCGCAAGCGTAGTCATGTTCAGACTCGGGATACGTGCACCGTCAAACATTAATGTGTATTTCTCAGGTGCATAACCGCCTGTCACACTAGCATCCGTTGTTACTTTGCCGTCTTTCATTGCCCAGTCGTAGCCTTCAGCGAAGCCGTGTTCGAATTCATCACCTGCTTTTGGATTTGCATAGTGATCAAAGAGATAGTTTTGATATGTGAAAAAGACTTCCGGGTTCTTCATATCTTTGTTAATCAGAATTACACCGTTGTCGTTCGCGGTACCGCGTCTGCCTGCCTTGCCATCAGGTCCAGATGGAATCGGGTAAGCTTTGTACTCCGCTTCCGGATTGTTTTTCTTCACATCTTCGAGCGGCCATGACGGCATCCAGTGAGGTCCGACAACAATTCCTGCTTTACCTGCTGTAAACTCTTCTGCTGCTTTGGTTTCATCATAGACCCCGGCTTCTTCTGGAATGTATCCTTTTTTCATCCAGTCAGCCAGTGTTGCCAAAGCTTGTTTTGCTCCTGGATTTACAGAGCCATACTCCAGTTTGCCTTCTGCGTTCAGATTCCACTGATTTGGCATCGTGCCATAGGCTCCGAAGACCCAACCAGCATCAGACATCCATGTGCTGAGCCAGTTTTTGAATCCGATGGTCAGACCGTAAGTGTCTTTTTTACCATTGCCATCTGGGTCTTTATTCGTAAACGTATCCATGATCACTTCAAGATCAGCCAGCGTTTCGGGCGCTTTCAGATTAAACTTCTTCATCCAATCCTCACGGATCCACATCACTGGATCACTGTTGTAGGAGTAATCCAGAATCGGAATACCAATCCGTTTACCATCCTGCATATACGGATACCATACGGAAGGATCTTCATTCACGGCAGCTTTCCAGGTATCACTTGCGTATTTGTCAAACAACTCTCCAGCATCGACGAACTTGCCCGTTTCAATCAGCTCACGTGCCAGATTGAAGTCGCCGCGATACGAGATGATGTCCGGCATTTCTGCATTGGAAGCCAGCGACAGACGAAGCTTCGTTTCAAACGCGTTGTTGGTGGATGGTGACACCCATTGATTTTTCAATTCAATGCCGAGCTTGTCTTTTGCCCATTTCGTGTGTACGTTATTGTCCTGATCTTCACCAGATTTGAATTTGATTTCGGGTCCCCAAGGACGTAAATAAGTAAGTTTTACGGGTGGATCATACTTCCCGTCCTTCAATTCCAGTGCAGTACTCGGTGTGCTCGGTGCAGCCTCTTTACTTGCTCCACTGTTACACCCGCTCAGAACTGCTGTAAGCGCCAACATTCCGGCCAAAGCCAAACCGCCAATCTTTCTTTTCCTGATTGTTCTCAACTTGTGTGTCCCCCTGTATGTAGTGATGTTGTCTACAGAGTCCATCATAATGAATGAACCATATGGATGCCCATACTAATATTGCAACATTTATTGTATTTATTTAGGATATTAAAAAGTGAATACATATGTTGCATTAGTACAATGTCTTACTTCTGTCTCTCTTGTTAATTAGGGGGAAAACACTTCCGGGTAATCACTCTTCCAAGCGCCCATACAGCCAATTAAGCAATACTTAACACATGTGATCACACTGCTGTCCTCATCCGTTTCATATTCAACAGAAATATTGATGTCGGATTTACGCCAAGCCAGATAAGGGCCACTGCCGCCAAGCCAGTCACCTTGCTCATAGATATCCGGTTGACCATATGCTTCAATCCATTCGTCAGGTGTTGCATTCATCGTTATGCCTTTGGGCAATTGTCCTGCAAACGGTTTTTTAATTCGATCGTCCGAACCCGGTGCAAGAAAATAAATCGCTCCAATGATCCACTCATCCGCAGGGAGATCATCACGTCCGGTTAACGTATTGATTTTGGGGGAGCGATACACATCAATACGCACAGATGCTTTAACAGACCAGATGATGTCATCCTGAAAAGGACCGTCTGGCTTCGCTATTCTTTTTACACCGAAGGGTTCAAGAAACGTTTGTACCTGCTTAGCATCATATGGTTGACCTAACAGCTCTATAAACTGCTCGGAAGCTTGGTTGTTATTCGTATCATTTTGCTTATTCATGCTCATGGTTCTCCATCCTCTCGAGTGAGATCGATCGATTTTGCCCTTTTCTTTCATCATCTTACGTTTTATTCGTTCTGTAAAGATTGAAAATGAACATAAAAAACAGAGGAGCATGGGATGAGATCCCCTCCTCTGTTTCATGTGGCTATATGGCTACTCCTGAGTAGTCATAAGCTCCTGTTAATTACTTGTATATTTCACCCAATCATATTCGGCATGCAATGGATTAGCACCGTTATATGACCCCAGCCATCCGTCCACGCCAGTTCCATTCCAGATATTCATCATAATTTTACCCGGTGTTTTCGGAATATTGGTTGTAGCCGTATGTTTAAGCACACCGTCGACGTACCACTTAATGTGACCTGGCTGCCAATCAAACGCATACGTGTGGAATCCCTGGGACGCATCAAAGCCCAGATTTACGATTTTCTCATGATTTCCAACGCCGTTCGTATAATAATTGAATTGGACTTTCGTTGTGTCTTTGCCCAGGAACTCGATATCAATCTCATCCCATTGTGTGCCATGAGCAGGACCGGTATAGGTGAAAAAAGAAGATACAATTCCTGTATTTTTAGCAGGCTTCATGCTTACTTCGTACAGACCATACCCGTAAGTATTCGTTGACCGATATTCACCACAATCAAACTTGTTGTTTGAAGGACTTGTCAGACTCAACCGCAGCTTGCCATCATTCGTAAAATTAGCATTATTTGCCCGCCACGTACAATTGAACATGGAACCGTTGGAATACCCATCCGCCTTCTGCCAGGTACTTGCATTGTGATACGTTAGTGGTTCCCAAAACACCCATCCCGCGAAAGCGCTTACCGAAATAAATAATGAAACCACTCCCGATACCATTAATGTGAACCATGTCTTCCTCTTCATCAATACACCTCCACCTTTGATTCCAACCATGTAAACAAATGAACACAACTCCTTTTCGTTCTTAGATTCAACAGCAAGTTAATCGATTTAATTATTTTTGTAAAGCGCTTACATTGGTTGGTATTTCCATTTTATATGCTACATAATGGACGAACTATAGCAAAGTTTAAAGAACTCATATTCATTTTTTAAGATTGCTTCCCTTTGCCAGGCGAAATGCCTAAAGGCCCATTTTAAATGAACAGGCCTCGTTATTTACTACGTACGACTCGCAATCCCTGATCGGGACCAAGGCCATTCGCATCGAATTTTCCTGGATATGAAATCTCTTCTGTATTTACACTGCTGACCCAGCCGCCTCCCTTGCTGACTCTCCAAGTGTTATCCGGGGTTTCCGGGTGGCTGTGCCAGTCCCAGCACCATTCTCTAACATTACCAGACATATCATAAATGCCTAGTTCATTGGCCTTCTGCTGACCGACTGGCTTGGTTTGATTCCGATTGTTTTCAATGGCAGGCCAGTTCCAATCTCCTGTTAACGCTTTTTCACCGGCATTCATCCAGTACCACGCCACTTCGTCTGGATTGTTGCTTCCGCTATAAGTAAAATTCTCACTCTTTTGTCCGCCACTTGCGGCATATTCCCATTCTTCTGCCGTTGGCAGCCGATATCCATTCGCATCTTCATTGATGGTTACAGTCCATTTGACATTATCGTTTTCATTCTTATTATTCGTATCCATCGTTTCTTTATCAATGGTGTAATACGGTTTGAGATTTTCCTTCATGCTACGTGCATTACAGTATTCGATTGCATCGTACCAGCTCACCCTTTCAACGGGCCGGTCTTCACCTTTAAAACCAGAGGGATTGTCTCCCATAACGTCAGCCCATTGTTTCTGGGTTACTTCATATTTGCCGATATAAAAGTCAGACAGTGTGATATCTTTGCCGCTATAACTGGTTTTACTGCTCTTAAATGCCCCACCCTCTACCAATACAAGATCATCGCTCACGGTTGTACTGCCACCTGTCGAACAAGCACTTAATCCAACAACAGCTGCGATGAGCAGAAATACCATCCACTTTCTCATCTGGAAGTCTCCTTTAAAACGGGAATTGAGAGCAAGACAGATCCGTAGACCTGTCTTGCTTGAATCTAGGCTGGAAAAAAACGATAATGACGACTACCAGACAGTCACATTCGAGCTACCGCTACTTTGATATCCTTCAGTTGCCATCACTTGATAGGACCAGCTGTTCCCTAAGTACATTCCTTTGCTCGCCCACGCATTTACGTGATTCTGGAACGTAATTTGGGAGTTCACACCGATTGGACGTTTAGATTGTCTAACACTCCAGTATTGCGGGAATGTTGAATACCCGTCAATAGATGGCTGATTGTATCTCATGGTTGTATAGATGTCATACGTACCACCGTCACTAGTCATCGTGCCTTTGTAAGTTCCTGTCGGGCGGTATGTGCCCCAGTTATCTACCACATAGTATTCAATAAGTGCGTTACGGGTCCAGCCATAGAACGTCAGATAACCATTGCCGGAAGGTGAAAATACACCAGCGTTATAGTTAACCACACGATTAGGTGTGCCGTAAGTCCAACCTTTACCAACAACAAAATTCCCTGTATTTTGCCAATTGACACTGTAATTACCACCCGAACCGTTCACAGCATTAACGTAACCCCCGCCATCCGTCCAGTTCTGCCAGTAATCTGTAGCACCCGTCGTAGCGGCGAATACACCAAAACTCATGGAAGCTGCAAGAACAACGGTCAACAATTTTTTGCCGAATTTGAACATAGGGAAAAACCTCCTGATATTTTATTTTTGTAATTCACTTACCTGAAGAGACGCTGGGAAAAAAGATACAGATCATTTTTCCATACGGGCCAGTCGTGCCCTCCGCTTTCTTCATACCAAATATGAGGTACGCCATGCTGCTTCATATACTCATGAACATCAACACTAATCTGAATCAGATTGTCCTGATCACCACAAGACACCCAGAGCAATGACAGAAGCGATGTCGCTGTAGCGGGATCTGGAACAAGTACTTCCGGCGCTTTAGTGTTCGGCGCTGCTGAAAAAGCACCAACCCATGCAAAATGATCCAGATTACGTAGTCCGATGTTTAAAGACTGTCCTCCACCCATAGACAAGCCAGCAATGGCTCTTTTGTCCCTTGTTTGAGCTACCGGGTAACGGGACTCCATATACGGGATAAGATCCTGAATAAGATCCGATTCAAATTGTTCAAATGCCCGAATTTTCTCAGGATCAAAGAGGTCACCTTCCGCAAGGTCGTTAGACATTGCACGCCCATTAGGACAAACAACAATCATCGGCTGGATGAGATGATCGGTGTAGAGGTTGTCCAGGATGATGGCAGGAGAACCATAGGTATGCCACTCCTTCTCATCCCCTCCAATTCCGTGCAGCAGATAGAGTACCGGATAGGTAAGCTCCGAAGAAAAGCCTGGCGGCGTATATACCATCGCTTTACGCACGTTGCCAACCGTCTTGGAATCATACTCTATCGTTTCAACTACGCCGCGTGTTATGTTATCACGATACTGGTCAAAACCAGCAGATGCTGAAGCTATCATTGGTCTTACTCCTTTCACGGTTAGCAAAATCCTCTAAACCTCAAATCAAGTTCCCGCTAATCAACGTAACCAAAACCCAGAATGGTGAACTGCTTGTCCTTCTGTCCAGGTGCCATGTCAATCTCAATAACATGTTTCCCCACTTCCTTGTTACTAAATAGAAGCATGGCATGGCAATGAGTCCAGTTCACTTGGTGCGGATCCGCCTCTTTGACAAGTTCACCATCTACTTTAATATGGGCCGTTCCGAAGCTATCACTGTCCGAGTCTTTAAAGATCAGGATGAGCCGGCTGCACCGCAAATGCAGCTCGAAACCTTTGTCACCAGCTGTTTCGCCAGGAACATACATCCAGTTGTTCGGAAAAAGCGGTGTACCATAATCATGATCGTCCATCTCGGTCATCTGGAGCTCTGTGTCTATGAGACTGAAGCTTCCTGATTCAATCTGGCCAATCTGCTCCCCGTTTTTCCGATCCAATAGTTTGACATTCACATAATCATTTCCAATAATCGGTAACTTCGTTAATTCATCTTCTTTCTGATCGAGATTCGTACGATCTGTCACACGAAACAAATTCGCCAGTGCATCCGCCATGATCCGATGTCCCACATTGGTGGGATGATAAATATCATGGAAGTACTGCTCTTTGGTTATTATGCCACCTTCATCTTTCGTCTTCTGAAACTGCTCTACAAGAGCGTCCTTCATGCTCACCATAGGCAGATCATAATGAAAGCCTACAGGAGCGAGACGATCCTGAAGATTCCAATCATTTTTAAACACACTGAAAAGCAGGATGACCGCTGGTTCGTTACTAGAAGCAAGCGCTTTCAATACTAAGCTTTCGTAACAGTTTCCACGCGTCTCATCGTCAGCATCGTTTACCGCAAACTCGATAATGACAATGTCCGGTTGCACGCTGCCATCCCGGAGCACATCCCGCTCATAACGAATGACGCCAAGTTGCGAAGGCGTCCCGCCTACACCCGCCTTGATCAGCTTTACTGCACTGCTGTCCATCGAAGCGAACATTTTTTTAAAGTGTTCATAAGAGTGGTAGGCATAACTTTGGAGATGAATCGGTGCTGCACCAGCGCCATGAGTAATCGATCCCCCAATAAAAGCAATGACAACAGGTTCACCACGTCTGGCTTTCTCGATCGCTCTCTTTAATCTGACGTTGTTCCCCAAATTCAGGAGTGATCTGTCGATCATGTCAAGATAAGTCGGAGAGTTATAATCAAATTCAGCCTCAAATGATGAAACGGTAACTCCTACGGGGTCACGTGGTGCATGGGTTCCTTGATTCTCATCTACATCTCCTGAATCGCCAAGCATGTTACATCCTCACCAACCTTCCAGCGAAAATTTACACTCTGAGTATTGCCATGTGAAGAAACCTGGACTTGACTGATGTCGATATCAGGCGGTTCCTTCTCTCCGAGTGTAGTGCTTACATAATTTAACAACAACCTGATAAACTATAGGACTTGCCTAAATATATCATCCGTATCACGAAATGGAAATAGATGGTATAACACACCTATAATTTTCCATGTAAACGCTTTAATTTGAGTAGTATTACGAATGATATACTTTCATATATAAGCATTTTAGAAGGAGGATCTCATGAATATCACAGGAAAAGGCGCTTATGAGACAGGTACATATGTCAATCTTTTTCACAAATCGGGGTATAACGAAGAAGAAATCAACGCAAGGCTGGAACAGACTTGGAATGATCTTTTTTATGGAGATGAACATACGCGAATCTACTATCCTGTTGGCGAAGACAAAGCTTATGTGTTGGACACGGGTAACGACGATGTTCGTTCCGAAGGTATGTCCTATGGCATGATGATGGCTGTACAGATGAATAAAAAAGAGGAATTTGATCGTCTGTGGAATTATGCTCATACCTATATGCAACATACGGAAGGACGATACAAGGATTATTTTGCATGGCATTGCAAACCGGATGGAACCCGTCTATCTCCGGGGCCTGCTCCTGATGGTGAAGAGTTCTTTGCCATGGCGTTATTTTTTGCCTCGAATCGCTGGGGTGATGGGCCGGCCCCTTATGATTACAGAACTCAAGCTCAGAAGATTCTACATGCTTGTCTGCATCAAGGAGAACAAGGTGAAGGCGATCCCATGTGGGAAGCGAGTAACCGACTAATCAAGTTTATTCCAGAGTTACCTTTCAGCGACCCTTCCTATCATCTTCCTCATTTCTATGAACTGTTTGCCGAATACGCGAATGAAGCAGATCAGACGTTCTGGAAAGAAGCTGCCGAAGCAAGCCGGGTTTATTTGCGTACAGCCTGTCATCCGGTAACCGGGCTTTCGCCTGAATACGCCAATTATGACGGCACTCCTGCTCCGATTCAGCCGCACGGGGATTTCAGGCATTTTTACAGTGATGCCTATCGCGTAGCAGCTAA
>Ga0105244_10002372_pt1 | contig 14282 bp, 10 predicted proteins | sample KBSM44metaG_FD_80423 | JGI IMG/M metagenome (GOLD analysis project Ga0105244, IMG submission 80423) | Miscanthus rhizosphere microbial communities from Kellogg Biological Station, Michigan, USA - KBS M4-4 metaG | ecosystem: Host-associated > Plants > Roots > Rhizosphere > Soil | place...
GCCCCAGCCATGGCCGACTCCGTGGACCATTGCGCCAAGTTTAAGGTGTCGTTGTCTGCTCATGTTTTTGCTCCGGACGGTTCAGAAAGGTGGATGCACCTCCGCCTGGAGAAAGGGGTCGGTATAGGATGACGATATGCCTATAAAAACCCACAGTGAAGTTCTATTTTGTTATATGTTAATTATTAAATTAAATAATCATCAAGTATTTAAATATGCATAAATTGAATTTTAATCGCTGGTTCAGGAGTCATTCCCGTGGCTTGGCAGCCGGTCGCCGAGCAGCGGCAGTTTCGTCAGCATGTTCTGCAGCGCCAGAGCATCCCACGGCAGGTGCTCGGCGATGCCAAGGCCGACCACGTCCACGGCGCTGGCAATGTCTGTCAGCAAGCGAACGACCTGCTCGATAGTCATCTTGCCCTGAGCAACGCCTTCAAATTTACTGGCAGGGACACCGGGTTGGGCAAACAGCACAGAACGAAACAGTGCCGGGTCCAGCACGTCCAGGTCCAGATGGATCGCCAGGTGTCTTGCACCGGTTTCCTCAAGCCACTCCAGCACCGGTTCGCTGGAGTGCTCCAGCGCCTGTGCATCGGCGCTGCGCAGCCCGAGACGCTTGATGAATGCGCTTTCGACCTCAAGCATTTCCTGCAGGCCCGCGTACATCACATTGGCCGGCTTGATCGGGCGTTTCACGGCATCGACGAAATCCTTGTCACCTTCGCCCAGCAGATTGCCCATGACCATCGCGTGCGCATGCTGGAAGTCTCTGGGTGTCATGACGTCCGGGTGAGCGTCGACCCACAGCACGGCAAGGTCACCGTCATAACGTTCGTTCAGGTAGGCGAATGGCGCGAGGTCGACCAGGCAGTCGCCACCCAGAACCACCAGCCGATCCGGCTGATGCCGGTCGATCAGCTGCCGTGCAATGCCAAGCTGGGCCAGCAGCGCATGGCGGGCAATGATGCCGTTTTCAAGTTCAAGTGGTTGGTCATCCGGTTCGGTTACGGCCACGTGCTCGACGGGCCCTGACGCGTCCGGTGCCAGCCACGCCAGCAGCTGTGCGCCAAAATGATAAGGCGCGTTGTTGCCACCTTGCCACTGGGGAAAGATCAGGCGCAGGGTTTTATCGGGTTGGGTAGTCATCGAGGTTTTCCTTCGTCACCGTTCATTGGCATGGCGGTGATACTGCTCGACCCGGATGTGGCGTGCTTTGCCTGAACGGTCAATCGCTGTGCCGAAGGTGCCAATCGTCTTATCGTGGCCCCAGCAACTGCTGAGGAGAGATGCCATAAGCGTTTTTGAAGGCTCGACTGAAATGCGAGAGGTTGCTGAAGCCGAAATTCAGCGCAGCGTCACTGACGCGGCGAACGTGGCCTTTGCGCAATGCGTCATGGCACGCCGAGAGCCTTTGCTGCCAGAGCCAGCGAATGGCCGTGGTGCCTTCCTGTGCGAACAGGCGATTGAGCGTGCGTGGCGAAACATGAGTCGCCAAAGCAATGCTTTCGGCCGTCAGCCCTGTGTCGGGTAGATTATTCAACAGGAACTGCTTGATGCGCTGCAGTTGTTGCATTTGACGAGACTGCTGCCGGATATCGGTGTCGCCGAACACCGAGTCGAAGGCTGTAGACAGTACGTCCAGCAGTGATGCATTGAGTCGCTCGCTCAGCGGGTCCGATAAGCCTTCTGTGTTCCAGGCTTCATTCAACAAGGTTGCGGCAACACGGCCCAGCGTCGAACGGCCATCGAGCGTGCGGCACACCAGTCGTTCGGCAGCGGGCATGTGTTGCAGCAACAATTTGCGGGGCACCGCCAGCACAATCTGATCGTCACCTTCGGGGTAACTGCATGCGTAAGGCTGTGCGCTATCGTAAAGGACGATATCGCCAGCGCCTTGCCGGGACTCTCTGTCGTTCTGCACGACGATAGCGACGGAACACAAAGAGAGCGTGAGGAGGAAGTGATCGCTCTCCCTGTCTTGCTGCAACCGCCGGTAATGGAGGGGGGAAGACTGGATACGGGTGAAGGTAACGCTACTCTGATCCCTGACATTCAGCCTGCCGTCAAACGGCGCTTCGGTCAGCGGCTGGCTGGTGACCAAGCCATACGTCGAGCTCACAACCTCCTGCCAGGCGTCGAAACGATCCTCGGGCCGTAGTGGTTCGGCTGGGAAAATCATGGCCATGGCTGCCTCTGCGACGAGCGTCTTTTTACGAAGTGATCGGCGGCAAGGTTATCAGACGTTGATCCAGAGCAAGACCCCTGTGCCGGCAGTGTTTCAAGGTGGTGAAAATAGTTTATAGACCTGTGATCCAGCCGATATATCCCTACGTATGCAGCGCTCTGCTTACCCAAGCCTTCTAGAACAGGAGTTCCATGGACCCGCGCCTTGCTGGGCTTTCTTTCTTGCTCACCCTGGGATGGACGGGGGCCGTGATTCTCGTCATCTGGTTTTACGCCTGATGACGCAACGGTTTTCAGCAGGAGACGGAAGTGGTTTACGAAGCGGTCCTTGCCGGTGATCGGTAGGGCCAGGAAGTGTGTGCGTTGATAGTGGCTAAATAGTGGTGTGGCAGCGCTAAAGCTAATCTGACTGAAGCCGATGTTTATGTAACGGCCCCTTGCCGAATGACTTCGATAGTTCTACCTGGCTTTGACGGCCTTGAAGTTTGCGCTATGGACGGCATTGAAAAAGACGATTAACCGGCTTGACCGGCAGCCTCCATAGTCCGCACATCGGTGTGTCTGACAGGGCTCGCAGAGACCGGGGCTTTATAACAATACTTCCACAGATGCATACTCGCAGAGTACTTCCACATGTCGACCACAATTGAAAGCACCTACAGGGACCGGGCCGGGCTGGAACTTGATCTTCACTCGCTGTTGACGGCCATTGACCGTTCCCAGGCGATGATCGAGTTCGATCTTGAAGGCAATATCCTGCGGGCCAATACCAATTTTCTGGATTGCGTCGGTTATCGGCTGGATGAGGTCCAGGGTCGGCATCACCGTATGTTCTGCACGCCGGAATATGCGTCCAGCGTCGAATACGCGACGTTTTGGGAAAAACTGGGCAAGGGCGCTTTCGACGAAGGGCAGTACAAGCGCCTGGGCAAGAACGGGCTCGAGATCTGGTTGCAGGCCACTTATAACCCGGTGTTTGACGAGCAAGGCAATCCGTTCAAGGTGGTGAAGTTCGCCACGGACGTGACTGCGCAGCGCAAGTCCAATGCCGAGTACGAAGGCAAGGTTGCGGCCATCGATCGCTCGCAGGGTGTCATCGAATTCGACCTTAACGGTCGCGTGCTCACCGCCAACGAAAACTTTCTCAAGGTCCTGGGTTATCGTCTGGACGAGATTCAGGGTCAGCACCATCGCATGTTCTGCGAAGACGACTACCTGAACAGTCCGGCCTATCGTGCCTTCTGGGCCAAGCTCGAACGTGGCGAGTATGACTCCGGCGAATACAAGCGCATCGGCAAGAACGGTCGCGAGTTGTGGATCAGCGCCACTTACAACCCGATATTCGACCCGGATGGTCGTCCTTACAAGGTCGTGAAGTTCGCCAACGATGTGACCGAGAGCCGCATTCGTCAGGCTGAGTCCGCGGGCAAGGTGACAGCCATCGAACGTTCTCAGGCGGTGATCGAATTCGATCTGACGGGTAAGGTGCTGCATGCCAACCGCAATTTTCTGGCGGTATTTGGCTACGAGCTCGATGAAATCGTCGGCGAGCACCACCGCATGTTCTGCTCCGAGGAATTTGTCAGCAGCCTGCAGTATCGTGAGCTCTGGGAGAAGCTGGGGCGCGGCGAGTACGACGCCAACGAATACAAGCGCAAGCGCAAGGACGGTAAGGAGATCTGGATTCAGGCCACCTACAACCCGATTTTCGATGCGCAGGGCAAACCCTACAAGATCGTCAAATTCGCGCTCGACGTGACTGTGGCCAAGGAAACCGCCGTCGAGGACCAGGGCAAGGTGAATGCCATCGACCGCGCCCAGGCCGTCATCGAATTCGACATGGCCGGCAACATCATCACCGCCAATGCCAACTTCCTCAAAGCGCTGGGTTATGGCCTTCAGGAAATCAAAGGCAAGCACCACCGTATCTTCTGTGAGGAAGAATACGTGCGCGGCACCGAGTACCGTGAATTCTGGCACGGGCTGGGGCAGGGCGAGTTCTACTCCGGGCGCTTCATGCGCGTCAGCAAATACGGGCAGAAAATCTGGATTCAGGCGACGTACAGCCCGATTTTCGACCACGACGGCTTGCCGTTCAAAGTGGTGAAATTCGCCACTGACATTACCCGTCAGGTCGAGATGGAACAGGCGATAGAGGCCAAGACCCGCGCCATGGGCGAGTCGGTGAAAGCACTGATGAATGCCATTTCCTATGTGGCACAGAGTACCGAGACGGCCACCGATCTGGCCAGAATGACGCGTGAGCAGGCCAGCACCGGTTCGCAGACGCTGGTCAAGGCCTCCGACGCGATGGGCATGATTGCCAAGTCCGCCGAGGGTATTCAGGACATTATTCAGGTGATCAGCGAGATCGCCAGTCAGACCAACATGCTGGCCTTCAACGCGGCTATCGAAGCGGCCAGGGCCGGTGAACATGGCCTGGGCTTTTCGGTAGTCGCCGACGAGGTGCGCAAGCTGGCCGAGAAGTCCTCGCGTGCGACCAAGGAAATCAACAAGCTGATTCTGGAAACGGTCAGCCGGATCGAGTCGGGCAACGAGATTTCGCGCAGTGCCGGCGAAGCTTTCGAACACATCGTGGAAGGCGTGATGCAGACCACTCAGGCGATTGACGGGATCAACACGGCGACAGAGAAGCAACGTCTGTCGGCGCAGGAAGTCGAGGCACTGATTGTCGAGCTGCACAAAGCCAACCTGACCGGCTACACCCAGACTCTGGACAAGGTATCCATCGGACAACCTGCATGAGCAGCCTGAATGCCTATGGCGTCGTGCAGATCAACGGTGTGTATCTGGCGGTGGTTGCCGATGCGTTGATGGAGGCCGTGCACTGGCCTGCTGATCTGCATCCCCATCCATTGACACGGGGAGCGCTACGTGGGGTGTTTACCTTGCGTGGCAAACCGGTGCCATTGGTCGACCTGCGGGCTCAATTGGCGGAGGGCGGCGATATGTCTTCGCCGACGCCACTGGTGGCGATTCTCAAGTACGGCGGTGGATACCTCGGGCTGGCGATTGACGCTGTGTGCGACATTCTCAAGGCCCGTGATTCTCAGTTCAGTCCACTGGGACCAGCGGGCAGCGGTGTCGGCTTGCTGCCCTCTCTGCTGCTCGGCGCCGAAGAGTCGCGGATGATCTACAAGCTTGACCTCGACTTCATGAGTGGTTTGCCAGGCGTGATGTTCGCTGCCGATCCGAGCGCGCAAGTGCTCAAGGACGAGGCACTGGCCGCCAAGGGCCGCTTGCTGCATTACCTGGTGTTTGAGTGCGACGGCCGCAACTTCTGTATCGATGCGAGCGTTGTGACCGAGTTGGTGGACGATCCCGAGATCACGGCGTCGGATTTTGCCAGTGACTGCTGCTTCGGCGTCACCTCGGTGCGTGGCACCAAGGTCCCGGCGCTCAACCTGTCAGAAGTGCTTGGCCTGGACCACCAGCGCCAGACGTCCAAGCCGCAGTTGCTGCTGTTGACTGCGCCGGACGGGCGGGTGTGCGGGTTTGGCTACGACCGCATGGTCGCCATTCAGCGTCAGGATCCGGACAGCCTGTTGGCGGCACCGCATTATGGCCTGCCGCACCCAGAGCTGCTGGCCGGGGTCATGAACCTGGAAGAGGGGCAGCAGGCCTTGTTGCTCGATCATCCGATGCTGTTGCAGCGCCCGGAAGTCAAAAGCTACACCCAGGTTTACCAGCACGACGTCAAACCTGCCCAGGCCTCGCACGATGTGACCAAGGCCATGCTGCGCCACGCCTGCCTGCTGTTCGATGCGCCGACCCGCTTCGTGGCACCGTTGAGCCAGATCGTGGAGATCATGAGCATGCCGCAGCAATTGATCGGCCTGTCGCAGCCGGAAACGCATTTGCTGGGACAGTTCAATCTGCGCGGCGAACAGGTGCCGCTGATCTGCCTGAGCAGTCTGCTGGGCGAAGGCGCACAGGTCCAGGGCGAAGCGTCGCGTGTATTGATCGTGCGTGGCGAGCGGCTGTGCTTCGGTTTTGCAGTGAACCGCGTCGATGCGATCGACGCGTTCAATCAGTTCGATCCGGCCATGCTGGAACAAGGCTGGCAAGCCAGTACTGGCAAGGGCATTTCGGTCAATGACCGGGTCCGCTCGCTGGTCAGCGTCGGCAGTCAGGAGCGCAGTTGGCGTGCGACCCTGCTTGATCTGCAGGGCCTGGCCCGACAGTTGGAATGCAACGTTGATCAGCGCCGCAGTGTGCAATCAGTCTGAACCGAATGCTCCGCGCGTGGCCTTATTTGAGTGTTCACCAGCGGAGTCAACGACCATGACTGACAAGAAAGACGAGAAAAAACCGGAACCGCAAAGCGACGTGCCCGCGCACTCGACGCCCGAAGAAAAGGAACGCCTGAAAGACTTCAACAAGGACGGCATCCCGCCTGGGGTTTGCTGACCGCTGTTGAATGCTTTTCTTAAACGCCCGGCCCACACAGGCCGGGCGTTTTCGTGTCAGGCCTTTGTGCTTCAATCGCCGCCTTTGGCGAAGTCCAGCAGCCCGGCACCCTCCATCCGGTAGCGAACCCATTCACTTTGCGGCGCAGCGCCGATCGCTTCGTAGAACTTGATGGCTGGCTCGTTCCAGTCCAGCACGCTCCACTCCAGGCGACCACAATCGTTGGCTACCGCTTCGCGAGCGATATGTCGAAGCAGTGCGCGTCCGGCACCGATGCTGCGCTTCTCAGGAGTGATGTACAGGTCTTCCAGATACACGCCGTTGCGTCCCAGCCAGGTCGAGTAACTGTAGAAATAAACGGCATAGCCAATGGGTTGGCCGTCATGCAGGCACATCAGCGCCCTGGCCGGTGCGTTGTCGGCGAACAGGCTGCGTTGAATGTCGTTGGTACTGGCCTTGACCTCATGCCCTGCGCGTTCATAGATGGCAAGTTCGGTAATGAACGTCAGAATCTGACTGGCATCAGAGGCAGTGGCTGGACGGATTTCGAGGGACACGGAGGGCAATCCTTGGCTAATGGGCGCAGCATGATAGCCGCACTCGCCAGGCGCTCGATAGTCAGGCGTCACGCAGCAGGTCGTTGGCGTTGAGCAACTGATAGGCGATCTGTGGACGTGCTTCCAGGGCGCGGCGGATGGCGGCAGGTATCGATTGACGCGTCTTGCGACACAGCCCGACCTTTTCCTCGACGACAATGCTGATGCCGCGCATGGTGCGCACTTCATTGAAGCCCGGAGCGACGTCGACACGCACGCCCAGTTGCTGGAAAATCTTGCGCTGCATGTGCTCCAGATCTTCCAGACTTTCGATACGCTCCAGGCGATCCAGCAGGGTTTTTTCTGCGTCGCGGGACAGCAGCAGAATCCGCAGGTCTGCACCTTCCGCATCCAGCAGCTCGCGCTTGCAGTCGCAAGCGCCGGGCGGACAGGGGTTACGGATTTTCAGAGGGGCGTTCATGGGCGCAGCATAACGACTGACAAGGGCGTCTGACCATACCTCCGTGCGTGTCCGCAGCGCACGTAAAAGTCCGTCCACTGCGATATTCGCGCCGCCTCGCCGAGGCCTTACAGGTGCCGGATCAATTCGGCCATTTCATCTCGCCCTTGATGACTTTTGCACTCATCTCCAGCGAAGCCGGTTCGGCCAGTTGCGGCCAGGCTTTGTGCATGGCGTCGATCAGGGTGGTGGAATCCTTGGCTTTGGCGGCCTGTTCTTCGAAGGACTTCAGGTAGTCGGCGGTGAATGTCACAGCCTGGGTGCCTGACGGAATCTTGCCCAGGTAATGACCCGGAATTACGGTGGCCGGTTTCAGCGCCTCGATGCCTTTGAGTGTCGCGAGCCAGTCCTGACGCGATTTCGGGCTTTGCGTGTCAGCGACCCAGACATGGATGCCGCTGGAGACCACGACACCGCCAACCACTGCCTTGAGGGAGGGAATCCATACGTAACTGCGCTCGGGTGCCTGGCCGTTAAGGCCTTTGATCTGCAATGGTTGGCCTTCAAGCGTCAGGTGGTCGTCCTTGAGCTCTTCCGGCACAACCAGGCTGGTTGGCGCATTGTCCTTGAGAATCGGGCCCCAATAGGCGAGTTTGCCCTGCATCGAAGCCTTGATCGCCTTCACGGTAGGCGCGCTGGCGACGATCTTCGCTTCGGGGAACGCGGCTTTGATGACGTCCAGACCGAAGTAGTAGTCCGGGTCGCTGTGGCTGATGTAGACGGTGGTGAGTTGCTTGCCGCTGGCCTTGATCTTTTGCACCAGGGCCTCGGCGTCGTTGCGCTGGAACTGCGCATCGATGAGCACCGCGTCATGCTTGCCGGTGATCAGTTCGGATGAAACCGGGAAGACGGCTTTTTCAGCCGGGTTGTATACCTCGATCGCCAAGGGAGCGGCGGCCTGGGCTGCGAGAGGGAACAGAGCGGCGAAGGACAGGGCAAGCAGGGATTTGCGCGGCATGGGATACGACCTTTGTTTGGACAGGGCAGAGGTCGTTATCTTAGGTTGCCTCAAGTGAAACAAAAGCCTCAGTATTGGCAACTATTGATTGCTTATATCGGACGAATTGTGGATCGGATCATAGCTGCACGGGTATTCATCGCCATCAACGAGAGGGGCAGCCTCATCGCCGCCGCCGAGGCGCTGGATATGTCTAGGGCCATGGTCACGCGTTATCTGGCGCAGATGGAGCGCTGGGCCGGAGCGCGACTGCTGCACCGGACCACGCGCAAGCTCGGCTTGACCGCCCCAGGGCAAGTGACCTTGTTGCGGTGTCAGCAACTGGTCGAGCTGGCCGACGCGGTGCCACTGGCAGCCGATACGCAAGTCGACGAGCCACGCGGCATGCTGCGTATCGCCTGTTCGCAGTCACTGGCCCAGGCCGTTCTGGCACCCGCGGTGACGGCTTACCTGCAACGCTATCCCGACACCTCGGCAGACCTGCTTATCGGTAACGAGGCCGTGGATCTGGTCAGCGAGCGAATCGATCTGGCGATCCGCATCACCAATCAGTTGGACCCCAATGTCATTGCCCGTCCGCTGGGGCAGTGCGCTTCGGTGGTGTGTGCTTCTCCGGCCTATCTCGCCGTGCACGGCACACCGTCCAGGCCGCAGGAACTGTCTGCTCACAACTGCCTGACCTATTCGTACTTCGGTAAAAGCCTGTGGGAGTTTACCCGCCAGCAGATGCCGCTCAGTGTGCCGGTCGGCGGCAACCTCAGTGCCAACGATTCAGTGGTGCTGCTGGAGGCCGCAGTGGCTGGCGCCGGTGTCAGCCTGCAACCGGTGCATTCGGCGGCGCCGCTGATGGCGAGCGGCAAGCTGATCGCCCTGATGCCGGAGTACCAGCCACGGGCTTTGGGGATACACGCGATCTACACCTCAAGGCACCATCAGTCGGCAACGCTGCGCACTTTTCTGGATTTTCTGACTGAATGGTTTGAGAGGGGTGGAGATTAGATCTCCTGCTGTGGACAGGACTCAGAGCGTCCAGAACACGCGGAGCATGGGCACGATAGGGAGACACAGACGCCCATCGTTCCTCACGCTCCGCATAGGCAGGATCAGGTCTTGAACTTGCGCACCAGGCCGTCCAGCTCGCTTGACAGGATCTCCAGGCTTCTGGAATCCGCGCGGGCCGAGTCCGAGAGTTCGGCGATCAACTGGGCGTCGCCATGGATCTGGCTGATGTGCCGGTTGATGTCTTCGGCCACCTGATGCTGCTCCTCGGCAGCGGTTGCGATCTGGGTGTTCATGTCGCGAATCACATCCACTGACTCACGAATCTGCCCGAAGCTGCTGCGTGCCTGCCCGATCTTGGTCACCGATTGCTGCGATACGTCGAGGCTGGCATGCATCTGTTGCGCCACCGAGGCAGTGCGTTTGGCCAGGTTGCCCAGCAGGCTGTCGATTTCTGCGGTCGAGTCCGAGGTGCGTTTGGCCAGTGCGCGGACTTCGTCGGCTACGACGGCGAAGCCGCGCCCCTGTTCGCCTGCACGTGCTGCTTCGATGGCCGCGTTGAGGGCCAGCAGGTTGGTCTGCTCGGCAATCGAACGGATGGTATTGAGGATCGACTGAATGCCTGCGCTGTCCTTTTCCAGTTGCGTCATGTCCTTGGCCGAGCGGGTGAGTTCTTCGCTGAGCTGGTCGACGCTGCGCACCGCATCATCGATCTGCCGCTGACCTTCACGCGCCTGTTGCTGGCCGCTGTCGGCCGAGTCTGCGGCCTGGCTGCAGGAACGGGCGACTTCATTGGAGGTGGCGACCATTTCATGAAACGCCGTGGAGACCATGTCCACCGCTTCGCGCTGCCGGCCAGCAGCTTCGGCCATGTCGTTGGAGACACGCGTCGAGCTGTGTGAGGCTTCGAGAATCTTCCCGGCCGCCTGACCGATGTGCTGAATCAGGCTGCGGATCGCGGTCAGGAACTTGTTGAACCAGCCAGCCAACTGCGCAGTTTCATCCTTGCCGCGCACGGCGAGGTTCTGGGTCAGGTCGCCTTCACCGCCTGCAATACCCTCCAGGCCGCTGGACACGCTGTGAATCGGGCGCACGATGACCCGGGCAAAACTGGCCCCGACAATCGCAAAGACCACCGCCAGCACCACCGCGATGATGCCGATCAACCAGGTCAGGCGGGTGGCCGAGGCCATCACTTCGTCCTGTTTGATCAGGCCGATGAAGTTCCAGCCCAGTTGCTCGGACGAGTACACATTGGCCATGTAACGCTCGCCGTTGAGTGTCACCTCGACCAGACCACTGGCGGTTTTCGCCAAATCGCTGAAGCCGTCGCCCAGTTCTCCCAGTTTCTTGAAGTTATGCTCGGGCTGTTTGGGATCGACCAGCACGGTGCCGTTCTTTTCCATCAGCATCAGATAGCCGCTTTCGCCGAGCTTGATCTGCTTGACGATGTTGGTCAGTTGCTTGAGCGATACGTCGATATTGACCACGCCACCAGGGTTGCCCAGTTTATTGGGAATCGCCCGGATGGTACTGACCAGTACCGCGTCGTCGTTGGCCCAGTAATAGGCGTCGCTGCGCACGGTCTTGCCGGCATTGGCCATCGCCGTCTTGTACCACGGCCGCACACGCGGGTCGTAGTTGCTCATTTTCGGGTCTTCCGGCGTCATGATGTAGCTGCCGTTGATCAGACCATAAGAAACGTAGGAGTAGGCCGGGTGAGCCTTGGCGATATTGGCGAACAGCTCGGTCGCCTGCCTGTCATTCTCGGACTGCGGGGGAGGCGTGGCGCCCATGTAGTTGCGGAAATCATCGCTCGCCCCGGCGATCAGCGGGTGCGCCGCGATGTAATTGACGTTCTGCGTAATGCCGTCGAAAAACAGCTGCATGGCATTGTCGACCTGGCGAATCTCACGTGCGCTACCGTCCACGAAATCACTGGTCGCCTTGTCTCGCAGGTTCACGACCACGATGGCGGCGACGACTAATATGGGCAAGCACGCAATGACTGCGAACGCCCACGTCAATTTCTGTTTGATATTCATTTGAGCTCCGGGGGGCGTGTTACTGCCGCAAGTGTCGGGTGCTGCATGGATGCAGTCTGCGACCCGAGGCATTGAGCTGAGGGTCGCTCTTATGGTCTACCAAGAGGTCAACGACTTTTTGCCAGCATTCTTTAGGCGGCTTGGCGGTAACAGACACTTGTTGTCGTTCCTGAGCACGAAACGGCCTTTATTCACCGAAGCAGTAACCCGTTGTTCATGAGAGGCGCCCCCCAAACTCGGTCATGGCATCCAGCATCGCGTCCTTGAAGTAAGCCAGTGAAGCCCGATCGAAGAGGATCTGGAAACAGGGTTCAGCCTGCGCGCCGAGGTTGATGACGATCACATTGATGCGCGCTGCCGAGGTCTGCGCCACCGAACCTGTCGCAAACGCTTCGGGGCGCAGATCCACGCCACACAGTTTGGCCATCACCTCGGCGATGCACGCGCCACTCAGTTGCAGCCAGGCATGGCTGTCTTCGCGAGGCAGCAGGTAATTGGCGCTGTGGTCGAGCTCCCAGCGAGCTTCTTCATCGGCGATGCGCTGCCCGTCATCGTGCGGGCTGCCCAGCAGCAGGTATTCGGTCTGTGAAAGGCGCGCGATGTGGCTGCCGTCCGCCTGTGTGACGGCGCGGTTCGGTGCCTCGGGCAGGTTGAAGCCGCGTGCCGTCAGGTAGTCAGCGCTTTGCGTACCGCGAAATCCCACGCGTGGCCGATCGGTCAGGTCTTGCAGCGTGCACAAGGCGCGCGCGTTGGCGCCGACAGGACTGTTCTGGAGAAGGCTGGTCATGGGTCAGAGCTCCTGGCGCTGGTTTTCAGGGTCGAAGAAGGGCAGTTTCACGACGGTTGCCTGAACCACCACGCCATCTTCGACGCGGATCGGAATCTGCTGGCCGGGTGTGCTCTGGTCGAACGCGGCATAGGCCATGCCGATGATCATGCCCAGGGTCGAGGAGTACTCGCAGGACGTCACGTTGCCACTGATGTCCGGGCCCTTGAGCACCAGATGCCCCTCGAGCGGCAGCGGGCTGGCCTTGGGCAGGGTGAAGCCAACCAGTTTGCGCTTTTGCGGCTGGGCTTCGAGGATGTCCACCGAGCGGCGGCCGACGAAGAAAGGTTTGCTCCGGCTGACGGCCCAACCCATGTCGATTTCGGCCGGATGGGTCATGCCGTCGGTGTCCTGGCTGATGATGACGTGGCCTTTTTCCAGACGTAACAGACGTTGCGTCTCGACGCCGAACGGACGCATGTCGAAGACCTTGCCAGCCTCGACAAGTGCATCCCAGAGCCTGAGCGCGTGACGAGCGGGGACGTGGATCTCGTAGCCCAGTTCGCCGACGAAACCGACCCGTAGCAGCCGCGCCTTGATACCGGCAACAGTGCCCAGGCGCACGCCAAGATAAGGGAAACCTTCGGCAGACAGATCAAGGTCGGTACAGACCTGCTCCAGCACCTTGCGTGAATCCGGACCCGCCACGTTGACCGCGGCAATGGCCGCCGTGACGTTGGTGATGTCCACGTTCAGACGCCACTGGGCATTCCACTTGAGCATCTGCTGATAAATGCGATCCACGCCGCTGGTGGTGGCGGTAACGTAGAAATGCTGTTCGGCAAAGCGCGCGCAAACGCCGTCGTCGATGACCACACCTTGTTCGTTGGTCATCAGCGCATAACGCGAACGCCCGACCGGCTGTTTCAGAAAGGCGAAGGTATACATGCGGTTGAGCAGCTCGGCGGCATCGGGGCCGCGCACGTCCAGGCCGCCGAGTGTCGACACGTCGATGATGCCGACCTTGTTACGCACGTGCAGCGCTTCCTGCTGCATGCAGGCATCGCGTTGCGAGGCTTTGCCATAGAACGCCGGACGCTGCCAGATCCCGGCCGGCATCATCTTCGCACCGGCCTGCACATGACGCTGGTGCATGGGCGTCTGCCGATACGGATCGAAGGCACGGCCCGCAACGTGTGCCAGTTTTTCTGCCTCGAAGGGCGGTCGGGCTGTGGTCACGCCGGTTTCACTGATACTGCGCTGTGTCGAAGCGGCCACCAGTCGCGCGGTCGGCAGTGCCGAATGACGACCCTGTGACGGGCCCATGCCTACCGTGGAATAGCGTTTTACCAACTGGATGTCGCGATAGCCGATGCGCGTGGCATTGACGATATCGCGTACCTGAAGGTCTTCGTCGAAATCGACAAAATCCTTGCCGTCAGGGTGCGGGAAGATCGGCCAGGCGAAGTTGACCTGCGCTTCGCTGCGCAGCGGAGCAGGGCTTTCAGCCGATGTCAGGCCCAGTGCCGTGACCACGCCGGCGGCAGCATGCGCCGCATCGGCCAGCACGTTGTCCAGCGCGTGGTAACCGTTGACCGAGCCTGCAATGCCAAGATTCTTCGGCAGGCTGCTGATGGCGAATTCGGCCTGCTGATCGTCATAGGCCAGCTTGCCGCCGGCCTGACACAACAACTGGTAGACCGGCATGTAGCCGCCGGACATGCACAGCAGGTCGCAGTCGACACGCGAGCCGCTGTTCGCCACCTGACCCTGGCCAGTGATTTTGCGCAGCTCGGCACCGCTCACATGGCGCATGCCTTTCTCATGCAGCGCTTCATAGACC
>Ga0105244_10002383_pt1 | contig 14242 bp, 9 predicted proteins | sample KBSM44metaG_FD_80423 | JGI IMG/M metagenome (GOLD analysis project Ga0105244, IMG submission 80423) | Miscanthus rhizosphere microbial communities from Kellogg Biological Station, Michigan, USA - KBS M4-4 metaG | ecosystem: Host-associated > Plants > Roots > Rhizosphere > Soil | place: Michigan...
CATTCGGATATGGGTTTTGACGCCAACTCCTGTGCGGTACTGAGCGCCATCGGCAAGCAATCCCCGGACATCAACCAGGGCGTTGACCGTACCGATCCGCTGGAACAGGGTGCTGGCGATCAGGGCCTGATGTTTGGCTATGCCACCAACGAAACCGACGTGCTGATGCCTGCGCCGGTGACCTACGCGCACCGTCTGGTGCAGCGCCAGTCCGAAGTGCGTAAAAACGGCACCCTGCCGTGGCTGCGCCCGGACGCCAAGAGCCAGGTGACCTTCCAGTATGACGACGGCAAAATCGTCGGCATCGACGCCGTGGTGCTGTCTACCCAGCACTCCGAAGACATCGCGCTGAAAGATCTGCAAGAAGCGGTGATGGAAGAGATCATCAAGCCGGTGCTGCCGGCAGAATGGCTGAGCGCCAGCACCAAATACCACATCAACCCGACCGGCCGCTTCGTTATCGGCGGCCCAATGGGCGACTGTGGCCTGACCGGCCGCAAGATCATCGTCGACACCTACGGCGGCATGGCCCGTCACGGCGGCGGCGCGTTCTCCGGCAAGGATCCGTCCAAGGTTGACCGTTCCGCCGCTTACGCCGCGCGCTACGTGGCGAAAAACATCGTCGCCGCCGGCCTGGCCGACCGCTGCGAGATCCAGGTTTCTTACGCCATCGGCGTGGCGGAACCGACCTCCATCATGGTGGAAACCTTCGGCACCGAGAAAGTCCCTACCGAACAGCTGACGCTGCTGGTGCGCGAGTTCTTTGATCTGCGCCCATACGGTCTGATCCAGATGATGGATCTGCTGCAGCCGATCTATCGCGAAACCGCCGCCTACGGCCACTTCGGCCGCGAGCACTTCCCTTGGGAAGCGACCGACAAGGCAGCGCTGCTGCGCGAGGCCGCCGGCCTGAAATAAGCCTGCGCATCAACATGAAAACAGCGAGCCCTGGGCTCGCCGTTTTTGTTTGGCGGGTGCTCGTGGATCAACGCGCCGACAATCAGCGGGCGGAGGCAAAGCCCCCGCCGCCGGGTTGCCTTACCGTTCGGATCCGTAAGCCAGAATAGCCGCAACCTCCGTGTTGCCCGATCGGATGCGCAGCTCGCAAAGCTGGCTGCGCGTTATCCATGCCAATGATATAACCGTGGCACAAATAACGATCGGTTTTAATACGCTCCGTTTGTCAGGCATCATGCCTTCTTCTCCTTGCCGCGCGGCGGATAAGAGGCTCACTTGACGTTGTCAGGCGTTAGAGTGGGCCTCGGGTTGATGTACATCGACTCGGGGCTTTTCTCTTTCTGTCCCTGGCGCATGCTCAGGACGAAAGATCCAGAGCACCCGCGCGCAGTATATTCATCTCCCCGCACATTCCCGTTCCCCTTTTCGCACTCAATGCCGTTTCTGCGTACCGATGCGCAACGCCTTGCAACGGCCTGAAAGCAGAAAAGACCAGGGCCCGGCGATGCCGAGCCCTCGATGTTGCGACAGCGCCGATTACGACGTCTGCTTGCGCAACAGATAGACGAAATACGGCGCGCCGATAAAGGTCGCCAGCAGCCCGGCAGGGATCTGATACGGGAACATCACCATCCGCCCGCACCAGTCGGCGAACACCATCAGCAGGCCGCCCAACAGCGCGGCGATCAGCATTTGCGGCAGCGCACGGCGGAACCCCAGCATGCGCGCCATATGCGGCGCCATCAGGCCGATAAAGCTCAGCGGCCCCACGGTCAGCGTCGCCATGGCGGTCAGGGTGGCGGCCAGCAGCAGAATGGCCAGCCGCACCGGCGTCAGCGCAATGCCCACCGAACGGGCGGTGGTGCCGCCCAGCGGCAGAATGGTCAGCCAGCGGCGGCACAGCGGCGCCAACGCGATCAGCCCGGCGGCGATCAGCGCGGTGCGCACCGCCTGAGCGGCATCCACCGAGTAGGTTGAACCGGAGATCCAGGTCAGCAGGCTGCCCATGCGCGGGTCGCCGCTGGCCAGCAGCAGGAAAATGGTGGTGGTGAAGGCGGTGCTGAGCGCAATGCCGGCCAGCAGCATGCGCTCGGTGGAGAAACCGCCGCGCCCGGCGGCGATCATGATCACCAGCAGCGTGCCCGCCGCCCCCAGGCTGCCCGCCGGCAGCAGCCAGGCGAAGGCATCGCCCGGCACGATAAACAGCATCACCACCACGCCAAAGGCCGCGCCGGAGCTGATGCCCAGCACTTCCGGGCTGGACATCGGGTTGCCGGTCAGCTTTTGGATCAGGGTTCCGGCCACCGCCAGCATCATGCCCGCCGCCAGCGCCGACAGCACCCGCGGCCAACGCCACGGCAACAGGGACTCCAGTTCCGGCCCCAGGCTCCAGTGCCAGCCGTGGGCGTTCTTGCCGAACATCAGCGCCACCGCCAGTCCGGCTAACAGCAGCGCCCCCGCCAGCGCTATCCAGCCCGGCAGATGCCCGCGTTCCGCCGGCACCTTGTCGCCCAGGTTCATCGGCGGCGGCGTGGCGGCGCTGCGCAAGCGCGGCAACAGCCACAGCAGCAGCGGCGCGCCAAACAGCGCAGTCGCTGCCCCGGTCGGGATCTCACGCCACACCTGCGTCAGCCAGATCATCACCTGATCGGTCAGCCACAGCAGCAATGCACCCAGCAGCGGCGCCAACATCATGCGGTGCGCCAGCCGGCGCGCCCCCAGCATTTTCGCCATCAGCGGCGCGAACAGCCCGATAAAGCCAATGACCCCCACGGCGTTCACCAGCATGGCGCTGAAGATAATGGCCAACGCCAGCGCGCAAAAGCGCGCCATCGACAGACCCAACCCCAGGTTACGCGCCACGCCATCGTCCAGCCCCAGCAGCGTCAGCGGGCGCAACAGCAGCACCGCCAGCGCGGCTGCTACCAGCAATCGCGGCAGGATAAACTGCACCGCGCTCCAGTCCTGCTGGTTCAGCGCGCCGGTGCTCCACAGGAACAAGCCCTGCAGCCGATCGTAATTGAACAGCGCCAGCAGGCTGTTGACCGCACCGCAATACAGCCCCAGCACCAGCCCGGCCAGGATCAGCGTCACCGGCGACATGCGTTTGCCCCAGGCCACGCCGAATACCAACCCGCCCACCACTATGGCGCCGGCCATGGCGGCCAGCTGGCGGGTAAATTCACCGCCCGGCAGCACCCACAGCGTGGCGATGGTCAGGCCCAGCTGCGCGCCGGCGGAAACCCCCAGCGTCGCCGGCTCCGCCAGCGGGTTGCGCTACACCTGCTGGAACAGTACGCCGACCAGCCCCAGCCCGGCGCCGGCCAGCAAAGACACCGATAGCCGCGGCAGCAGGCTGTAGTGGAACAGCATTTGGTTCACGTCTTCGATGCCGGGTGCGCTCAGCGCCGCCCCCCACTGCGCCAGCGGCAGCTGCTGCAGCAGGTTGTAGATAGTCAAGCCGCCGGCCGCTGCCAACAGCAGCAGGATCAGCGTCAGGGGTAGTGCCCGATTGCCCGCGTTCATGAATTACGCTCCTGCACCTGTTCCAGCACGCGGCAAAAACGCATCGCCGACAGCGTGGCACCGTAGAACCACACCGCCGGCACCTGCCGCAGCTGGTTTTGTCGCACGAAAGGCAGCGCCCGCCACAGCGGCGTCGCGCTGACCTTGTCCATCATCGCCTGATTGCCATGATCGAGATAAATCGCCCGCGCATTGCTCACCGCCATCAGGCGTTCAATCCCCACGACCGCGGTGCCCCAAAAGTTGGTTTCCCCTTCCCAGGCGTTCTTGATGCCAAGCTGGTCCATCACTTCCTGGAACAGGCTTTTCTGGCCGATAATCAGCGCATGGCGGCTGTCGATCAGGGAGAACATCAGCAACGGCTGCCGGGTATATGAATGCAGGCGCCGGCGTGCGTCCTGCATAAAACGGTCAAACTGCGCCAGATGTTGCACCGCGCGGGTTTCCACCCCCAACCGCTGGGCCAGCGCCTGCAACGACTGCCTGGCCACCGTCAACGGTTTGCCGCTGCCGTCGTTGAAGCCGAAGCTCATGGTCGGGGCTATTGGTTGCAGCTTTTGCGGCGTCGGGCCGTAGCCCTGCGACAGCAGCACCAGAGAAGGCTTCAGCTGCTGCAGCAGTTCCAGATTGGGCTCGGTGCGCTGGCCGACGTCGAAAACCGACGCAGGCAGCTTCGGCTCCTCCACCCACAGGTTGTAGTTATGGATGTCGGCCACCGCCAGCGGCATGATGCCCAACGCCAACAGCAGCTCGATGGGCAACCACTCCAGCGCCGCAATGCGGGTGATATCGGGCGGCGCATCGATGGCCCTGCCCGGCAGGGAAAACAGCAGCGGCGACAGCGCCATGGCCGTCAATAAACGGCGACGCATCGGGTCAGGATAAGCATTGAAAGAAGCAGACATCAGTAGACAAAACTCACCGGTGCGCCGCCGCTTGGGTGCGGCAGCGTGCCCATAGGGATCCCATAAATTTGCTCCAGCACCGGGCCCCGCATCAGTTCCAGCGGGGCGCCCTGGGCAATCATTTCACCGCCGCGCAGCGCCACCAGATGGTCACAGTAGCGCGCCGCCATGTTGATGTCGTGCAGCACCGCGATCACCGTCAGGCCGCGCTCGCGGCTCAGGCGCTGGATCAGCGCCAACACCTCAACCTGGTGGGCGATGTCCAGCGCCGAGGTCGGTTCGTCCAGCAGCAGGCAGCGGCTGTCTTGCGCCACCATCATCGCCAGCCAGGCCCGTTGACGTTCTCCGCCGGACAAGCTGTCCACCAGCCGGTTGGCGAAGGGCTTCAGGCCCACCAGCGCTATCGCCTCCTCCACCTGTTCGCGGTCGTTGACGCCGAAGCGGCCCAGCGCGCCGTGCCACGGGTAGCGGCCGATAGCCACCAGTTCGCGCACCGTCATGCCTTCCGCCGCGGGCAGCTGCTGCGGCAAGTAAGCGACCTGGCGGGCAAAGGCTTTGCTGTCCCACTGCGCCAGCGGCTGCTGATTCAGCAAGGCGCGGCCGGCCGTAGGGTTATGGTGGCGGCCGAGTATTTTCAGCAGCGTGGATTTGCCGGAGCCGTTATGGCCGATCAATCCGCAGACTTTACCCTCGGGGAAGGTCAGCGACAGCGGCTGCAGCAGCACGCGGCCGGGCACGGCGAAGCTGGCGTTGTCCAGCGCGAAGGCGGCGTTGCGGTTGAAGTGTTTATCCTGCATAGATCCTACTTTGACCGGAGCGGCATGGCGCCGCCCCGGCGAGCCAATTAGAAGCGGAAGGTTGCGGTGGCGACCACCTGGCGTTCTGCGCCCCAGTAGCAGGCGTAATCGCGGTAGCAGCTTGAGACGTAGGTCTTGTCGAACAGGTTGTTGATATTAACCCCGACTGACGAACCCGGCAGGCCAAAGCGCGCCAAATCATATTTGATCGTCGCATCCACCAGGGTGTAATCAGGCACTTTAAAGGTGCTGTTGTCGGCGCTGTTGAAGCTGGAGCTGGTGCCGACATAACGCACGCCGGAGCCCAACGTCAGGCCGCTGACCGCCGTTTCATGGAAGGTGTAGTCCGCCCACAGGGAGGCCGTATGCTTGGGGATCTCCGGCGTCGGTTTATCCTGGAAGTTGGTATCCTCGGTGTACTTGGCATCCGTGTAAGTATAAGACGCGATCAGGTTGACGTTGGCATTCAGCGCCGCCTTGGCCTCCAGCTCGACGCCGCGCGAACGAATCTCCCCACTCTGGGTGCTGAACAAAATATTGTCCGGATCGGTCGTCAGGTTGTTGTTTTTGGTCAGCTGATACAGCGCCGCCGTCAGGACGATCGGTCGATCCTTCGGCACGTATTTCACGCCGGTTTCAAATTGCTTGCCGATCGAAGGCTTAAAGGTGCTGCCGCCGGCGGTGGTGCCCAGATTAGGTTCGAACGATTGGCTGTAGCTGAAGTACGGCGTGATGCCGTTGTCAAACAGGTAGTTCAGGCCACCGCGCCAGGTGAACTGCCCGTCGGTTTGTTCGTCCGTGGTGCCCAGGTTGCGGTTAAAGGCAGAGGTCTTCGCCCAGTCGTAACGGCCGCCCAGCGTCAGCACCCATTGGTTCCACTCGCCCTGTTCCTGCGCATACAGGCCGGTCTGTTCCTGACGGTTCAGATAATTATAAGGGAAAGTGATCGCATAGCCGTCGTTGCCATACTGCGGATGGGTCATGCTCAGGCTGTCCGCCGTGCCAAAGCCGGAATTGATGTCATTACGCATGCGCATGTAATCCACGCCGAACAGCAGCGTATGATCGACATCGCCGGTTTTCACCTTGGCTTGCGCCTGAGTGTCCACCGAGAAGCTGTTCAGGTGTTCCTTCGACTGAACGTATGCACGGTTGATCGTCGTCGGCGTTGCGGCGGAGACGCCGCTGCCGTAAATGCTCTTCAGGTCGGTTTCCAACTGCATATAACGCAGATTCTGGCGCACCGCCCAGGTATCGTTGAAGGCGTGCTCGAAGCTGTAGCCGATCATCCGTTGCTTGCGCGAGGTGTAGTTGCTGGCTTCGCCCTCATTGAAATCTGTCGGCAACTTGTTGCCGTTCGGCAGCGGGATCAGCGTTCCCTGCTTCGGCAGCCAGCCGTAATAACCGGTATAAGGATCGTTTTGAATGTTGGCCAACAGCGTGAAGTTGGTTTTGTCATCCGGGCGCCAGCTGAAGGAAGGCGCAATCGCGTAGCGCTTCTCTTTGCTCATGTTCTGCTGCGCATCGCTGTCTTTTGCCAGGCCGGTCAGACGATAGGAATAGATCCCGTTATCGTCCAGCGCGTCGCTGAAATCGAATCCGGTCTGGAACAGATTGTCGGTGCCCATTTTAAACTGGATTTCGCGCAGCGGCTCGGTGGTTGGCCGCTTGCTGACCATCGAGACCAGGCCGCCGGGGCTGCTTTTGCCATACAGCACCGACACCGGCCCGCGCAGCAGTTCGGCGCGTTCGAGGAAATACGGATCGATGGAGGCTTCGCTGTAGTTATCGCCCTGCAGGCGCAGCCCATCCAGATACTGGTTGGTGTTTACCGCCGGGAAGCCGCGAATGGCCACCGAATCATAGATCGTGGAACTGCCGCGGCTGGCGAACACGCCCGGCGCATAGGCCAGCGCGCCTTTCACCGTATCGGGCTGGCGCATGTCCATTTCTTCACGCGTGACCACGGACACCGACTGCGGGTTCTTCTGAACAGGCGTATCGGTTTTGGTGCCGGTGGCGCTCTGTTTCGCTACGTAGGTGCCGACCGGCCCCCAGGCGCTTTCCTGCAAGGACGCAGCGCCACCGCCCACGACGGTGAGAGTTTCTTCCTTGGCTGCCGGCTTGGCATCGGCGGAAAATGCCGGCATGGCCAGCGTACCCAATGCTGCAGCGACAGCGAAAGCTGACATACTGACGGATGAACGGCCCGGTTTGGCTGCGGGAGACGAAAGACGCTTGGTCGGCATAATTTGGTTTCTCTGATGGATAATTCAATAACGAATGTAAACGATAATAATTATTATAAGCGTCGCATTTTATGCAGAAGGCAAATTAAACTGCAAGCCGAATTCATCTGCCAAATAGGTTAGCAATTAACCGCTTAGCCTTATTAACCTCGTGGAAATAAAGCGTGCGAAAAAACAAAAAAGCCCGCAACAAAGGTTACGGGCTTAATAATAAAGAAAAATTTTTCGCTTAAGCGTTTTACCTCAGCGGCGGTTTACTGGCCGAACATGTCCTTGATCCAACCGGCGACGCCATCCGCATCTTTCTGCTCACCCGCAGCCTGTTGCTGCTGTTGCTGCTGTTGTTGCTGAACAGCCGCCTGGCTGGCCTGACACAGCCCCTGCGGGTTATCGGTCCATACCGGGATGGTGCGCCAGCTACCGCCGCCGCAGATGAAGTTGCCTGCCGAATCTATGCCCATCTGGTTGATGCCTTCCGGTGGCTGCAGCATCAGCGGCAGCGGCGTCTGGTTTTCCAGATAGCGGCGGTACAGGGTCAGCGCGCCGTTGGCGCCGGTCAGCTTGGCCGGGCCGTTGTTATCGCGCCCTACCCAAGCGATCGCCACTTCCTTGCCGTCGATGCCGGCAAACCAGCTGTCGCGCAGATCGTTGGTGGTACCGGTTTTCGCCGCCAGGTTGTAGTTCGGGAACTTCACCGACAGTGAGCGGGAAGTTCCGCGGATAACGCCCTGCTGCATGGCGTACAGCGTCAGGTAAGCAGCCTGCGCCGGCACCATGCGTTCCGCCTGCGGGAAACTCTGGTACAGCACCGAACCGTCCTCGGCGATCACCGAGCGCACCGCAGACAGCGGCGCACGGTTGCCGCCGCTGGCGATGGTCTGGTATTCCTGCGCCACTTCCACCGGCGTCAGGCCGATGGCCCCCAGCAACATGGAAGGCACCGGATTGATCTCCGCTTTGGGTATGCCCAGACGCTGCAGCGTGGCGCTGATCTGATCCAGCCCCACCGACAGGCCAAGGTTGACCGTCGGCACGTTGAGCGAGTTGGCGAGCGCGTCGACCAGCATCACCTTGCCGCGGAATTTGCGGTCATAGTTGTTCGGTTGCCAGAGAGCGCCGTTCGGCTGTTTCAGCGACAGCGGCGCATCCGCCAGCCAGGTGTTGAGGCGATACTTGTCCGGCTCGGAAAGCGCGGTCAGGTAAGTCGGCGGCTTAGCCAGCGAGCCGACCAGGCGACGGGCCTGCACCGCGCGGTTAAAACCGGCGAACTGCGGGTTGGAACCGCCGACCATGGCGCGCACTTCGCCGCTGAAGCGATCGACAATCACCATCGCCGCTTCCAGATCCTTCACATGGCGCGCTGCGCGCAGCGCCGGAATGCCGTCCTCAACCGCTTTTTCCGCCGCGTCCTGCGACACCGGATCCAGAGTAGTGAAAATTTTCACGCCGGACAGGTCGTTGACCTTATCGCCCAGTTTGGTCTGCAGCTCCTGACGCACCATCTGCATAAACGCCGGCTGCGGGGTGATGACCCCGCCTTTCGGCTGCACGCCCAGCGGACGCGCGCTCAGCATGTCATACAGCTCGGCGTCGATCACCCCCTGGTTCTGCAACAGCTTGAGCACCAGATTGCGGCGCTCCAGCGCCAGCTTAGGGTTGCGCCACGGGTTATACAGCGAAGCGCCCTTCACCATGCCGACCAGCAGCGCCTGCTGATCGAGGCTCAGCTCATCCACCGGGCGGCCGAAGTAGTACAGGCTGGCCAGCGGGAAGCCGCGGATCTGGTCGTTGCCGCTCTGGCCGAGATACACCTCGTTCAGGTACAGCTCGAGAATGCGGTCCTTGCTGTAGCGGTAATCCACCAGCAAGGCCATATAGGCTTCATTGGCCTTGCGCCACAGCGAGCGTTCGTTGGTGAGGAACAGGTTCTTCACCAACTGCTGCGTCAGGGTGCTGCCGCCCTGCACTGCGCGGCCGGCGGTCAGGTTGGCCAGCACGGCGCGGCCGATAGAGTACGGGCTGATGCCGTCATGCTCGTAGAAATGGCGGTCTTCTGTGGCGATCAGCGTATCCACCAGCAGATCCGGGAAACCGGCGCGGGGCACGAACAGCCGCTGTTCGCCGTTCGGCGACTGCAGCATGGTGATCAGGCGCGGATCGAGGCGGAAGAACCCGAAGCTGCGCTGGTTTTCCATATTCTCGATCTTCGCCAGGCGGTTGTTTTGGAAATCCAGCCGGGCGTGGATCTGCCCTTCTTTGCCGTCAGGGAAGTCGAACGGGCGGCGCAGCATCTCGATGCTGTTGGCCTGCACGGTAAATTCCCCCGGGCGAGTCATGCGGCTCACCTGGCGGTACTGCATGCCTTCCAGCAGATCGACCATTTCCTTTTTGCTGTACGGCATGCCCGGTTCCAGGTTGACCATGCGGCCGTACACCGCCGCCGGCAGTTGCCAGACTTTACCGTCGATGCGGCTGCGGATCTGGGAATCCAGGTAAACGCCATAGATCGCCAGCAGCACGGCGACAATCAGGATCAGCTTAATCAGCAGCCCGAGCCAACGGCGCTTTTTACGCGGCGGAGTCGCTTTCACCTTACGGGGCATGCGCTGCTGCTCCTCTTCATACTCATCATCGTCATACTCGTCTTCTTCGTATTCATCATAATCGTCGTCTCGGCGACGGCGCGGCGGCTTGCGCGACGCGGTGGGTTTTGGTTGTTTTCCTTTGCGCCCGATGGGCTCGCGGTCATCCCCGGCCATTGCTGTTGTTCTCCGAGCTTGGCGGCCCAGCCGCCATTATTAGTCGCTTAATCTGTCCCGGCGCCAGGCCGCTGAACAGAAGAAACATCTGAATTCCATACGCATTCACTGGTACTTTTTGGTCCGGCGCGTCGGGGCGGTATTGGCCGGGTCGTCAGGCCACACGTGTTTCGGATAGCGCCCCTTCATCTCTTTTTGCACCTCGCGATAGGCGCCCTGCCAAAATGCGGCCAGATCGCCGGTGATTTGCAGCGGCCGGTGCGCCGGTGAGAGTAACTCAAGCACCACCGGGATGCGACCCTCAGCCAACATTGGGCTGCGCTGTTCACCAAACACCTCCTGTAAACGCACCGCCAGCGCGGGCGGTTTGCCGGCGTCATAACGGATCGGCAGGCGGCTGCCGGTCGGCACAGTGTAATGAGTGGGTAAGGCATTATCCAGCCGCTGCTTTTGCTGCCAGTCCAGCAAGCGGGCCAACGCCTCGGCGATATTAACCTGCTTCAACCCGCGCAGATCGCGCACGCCGTTCAGCGAAGGCAGCAGCCAGCGTTCCAGCGCGTCCAGCAGCGATTCATCGTCCACCGGCGGCCAGGCGGCCTCCGGCAGCCAGCGCTGCGCACACTGCAGCCGCACCCTCAGCTGCTCGGCGGCGGTGTCCCAGTTGAGCACCGCCAGCCCCTGCGAACGCACCCAGCCGATCAGCGCCTGCTGGAGTTCTTCATCCGCCGGCTTGGCCAGCGGTTGGGCGCGCAGCGTCAGGCGGCCAATTTGCTGGCGCTTCCAGGCGCGCAGCGTGCCCTTTTCTTCATCCCACTCCACCGCCGTTTGCTGCGAGACTATCGCCGGCAGCTGCGCCGCCAGCGCGTCGATCTCCACCGGCAACGCCAGCAGAATACGCGCATCCGGGCTGTTATGCCCCTGCAGCAGGCTGGGGATAATCAGCCAGGGCGCACGCGACAACGCTTCATCCTGATTCATCGCCGCGCCCATGCCGTTGGCCAACAGATAACGGCCATCCTGCCCGCGCCGCTGGCCGATGCGATCGGCGAACGCCAGCGCCAGCAGGCGCGGCGCCAAATCGGCATCGACCTGCCCCGGCCGCTGCGCAAGGCGGCGCGTCAACTGGGCGGCGCGACGCTGCCAATTCGGCTGCGGCCGGCTCAGCCAATAGCCGATATCCATCTGCCCGCCGCGCGGCGGCTCCTCCAGCAATGCGGCCAACGCCGCCGCCGTCGCCACCCCCTCGGCGCCCAGCGCAGCACCGGCGGCCAACATCGCCGCCAGCCTCGGCTCACAGCCCAGCGCGGCCATCTGGCGCCCCTGCGCGCTGAGCTTATCGCCCTCGTCCGTGGCGCCAAGCCGGCGCAGCAGCCCTTTGGCCGCCGCCAGCGCCGGCGCCGGCGGCCGATCGAGCCAGGTCAGTTGGGCCGCATCGTGGCAGCCCCACTGCAGCAGCTCGAGCCAGAAACCGGCCAAATCGCTTTGCAAGATCTCCGGCTCGGCATGCTCCGCCGCACGCTCCGCCTGCTCTTTGGCGAACAGATGCCAACAGATGCCCGGCTCCAGACGCCCGGCGCGGCCGGCGCGCTGCACCATCGAGGCCTGGCTGATGCGTTGCGTCACCAGGCGCGTCAGGCCGTTGCGCACGTCATAGCGCGCCACCCGCTCCAGCCCGCTGTCGATCACCAGGCGGATACCTTCAATCGTCAGGCTGGTCTCGGCGATATTGGTCGCCAGCACCACCTTGCGCCGCCCGGCCTGAGCCGGCTGGATCGCTTTCTGCTGCTGCGCCAGCGGCAAGGCGCCATACAGCGGGCACAGATCGGTATCGCCGGGCAACTCGCCGTTGAGGCGTTCCAGCACCCGGTTGATTTCCGCCACGCCCGGCAGGAACAGCAGCAGCGAGCCCGGCTGTTCGGCCAACAAACGCTTCACCGCCGCCGCCACGCCGTCCTCCAGCCGCTGATGGCTGGCCAGCGGCTGATATTGACGATCGACCGGGAAACTGCGCCCTGCGGAAACCACCGCCGGCGCCTGCGGCAGCAGCTGCGCCAGCCGGGCGTTGTCCAGCGTCGCCGACATGATCAGCAGCTTCAGATCTTCGCGCAGCCCCTGTTGCACATCGAGCAGCAGCGCCAACGCCAGATCGGCCTGCAGGCTGCGCTCGTGAAATTCGTCGAGGATCACCAGCGAGACGCCCTGCAGCTCGGCGTCCTGTTGCAGCATGCGGGTGAGAATGCCTTCGGTCACCACTTCCAGCCGGGTCTGCGGCCCGCTTTTACTTTCGGCGCGCATGCGGTAGCCCACGGTTTGGCCGGGTTCTTCACCCAGCTGTTGCGCCAGCCGGTAGGCGACGTTTTTCGCCGCCAACCGCCGCGGCTCCAGCATGATGATGCGGCCGGGCAAGCCGGCTTTAGCCAGGATCTGCAGCGGCAGCCAGGTGGATTTGCCGGCGCCGGTCGGGGCGTGCAGCAAGACCTGCGGGGCGGATTGCAGCGCAGTGAGCAACTCATCAAGTACCGCGCTGACGGGCAGTGAAGACACAGAACTCTCCGTGGTGGTTAACATTAAACGGCGTACATTGTAGCATTAGACTCTGCGTTTCATTCACTTGCCGGGTATCCATGTCCAGTTCGCGCCGCCTGTTTTTCGCTTTGCCCTTGCCTGATGCGCTGCAGCAGCAGGTGATCCGCTGGCGCGCCGACGCCTTTTCACCGGAGGCGGGGCGGCCGGTGGCGGCGGCCAACCTGCACCTGACGCTGGCGTTCCTCGGTGAGGTCAGCGCCCAGAAAGAGCAGGCGCTGGCCCGGCTGGCTGACCGCATCGCCCAACCCGGGTTCAGCCTGCGGCTTGACGATCTCGGCCACTGGCCGCGCCCCGGCGTGGTGTGGCTCGGCACCCGCCGCGCACCGCGCGGGCTGCTGCAGCTGGCCGAGCTGCTGCGCTCGCAGGCCGCCCGCAGCGGTTGCTACCAAAGCCCCATGCCGTTTCACCCGCACATCACGTTGCTGCGCGCCGCCACCCAACCGGTGGCGATCCCGCCGACAACGCCGGGCTGGGCCTTCAATGCCGAGACCTTCGCCTTATATCAGTCGGTATTTGAAAACGGCCGCACCCGTTACCATCAGCTCGAACAATGGCCCCTGGCCCCTCAGGAAAACCGATGATCTTCACCCCGCCGCTGCGCTCCGCCACGCTGATTAAACGTTACAAACGCTTTCTGGCGGACGTGATCACCCCGGAAGGGGAAACTTTCACTCTGCACTGCGCCAACACCGGCGCCATGACCGGTTGCGCCACGCCCGGCGATACCGTCTGGTATTCCACCTCGGACAACCCCAAGCGCAAATACGCCCACAGCTGGGAACTGACCCATACCCAGCAGGGCGACTGGATCTGCGTCAATACGCTGCGCGCCAACACCCTGGTGCGCGAGGCGATCGAACGGGATCTCGTCAATGAATTATCCGGTTACAGTAAAATTGCCGGCGAGGTGAAATACGGCAGTGAAAACAGTCGTATCGATTTGTTATTACAGGCAGAAAATCGGGTTAACTGCTATATTGAAGTTAAGTCAGTCACATTACTGCAACAACAACGTGGTTACTTTCCTGATGCGGTAACGCTCAGAGGACAAAAGCACCTGCGTGAGTTGCTCAGCGTGGTTGAAAGCGGGCAGCGGGCGGTGTTGTTCTTTGCCGTGTTGCACAGCGGTATTGAACAGGTCGCACCGGCACATCATATAGATGCGCGTTATGCGGCACTGTTAGCGCAGGTCCGGCAGTTGGGAGTAGAAGTGGTTTGTTATGGGGCTAAATTATCACCTGACGGTATATCTCTCTGCGATAAGTTACCGTTTTTTATCGATTAGCGGAATCGGGCAGTAATAAGGTTAGCGCATCGCCAAATACGCCTCCCTTCACAGCATTGTCAAGCGGGCGACAGGAATAATTGCCAACCTACCTTCCTTCTGTTATTTATAGCGGCCTGTTTTTCCCCCGCATTGGGGATTCGATAGTGCGTGTGTATGTAGGAGAAGCAACATGCAA
>Ga0105244_10002386_pt1 | contig 14232 bp, 10 predicted proteins | sample KBSM44metaG_FD_80423 | JGI IMG/M metagenome (GOLD analysis project Ga0105244, IMG submission 80423) | Miscanthus rhizosphere microbial communities from Kellogg Biological Station, Michigan, USA - KBS M4-4 metaG | ecosystem: Host-associated > Plants > Roots > Rhizosphere > Soil | place...
CTCCACCGACAACTGATGGGACATGGCATGCACATGGAAACCCTTGAGGCTCAAGTGGCTGGCGCTGTCGACCAACTGCACCGCGCGGGCCAGGTCCGACTCATCGATCCCGAATGGGGTGGCGGTACCGGCCATGGCCAGCTTGCTCGACAAGGTGGCCGGCAACTGCGGGTTGACCCGGATGAACACCGGCTGCACCCGCCCGGCCTGGTTGGCTAGGCGCTGCAGGCGCTCGATCTCGTTGAGGCTTTCCAGATGGATCGCTTCCACCTGGTGCTCCAACGCCGCGCGCAGGTCGGAGTCGAGCTTGCCGGGGCCGGAGAACACATAGGGCTTGCGCAGCGAACAGGCCATCACCCGCTCGATCTCGCCCCCCGAGGAAATCTCGAAACCACTGACCAGCGGGGCCACGGCTTCGAGCAAGGGTGCCTCACTGTTGGCCTTGATCGCGTAGTACAGCTCGACGCCGGCCGGCAGTGCCGCCATCACCTCGCGCACGTGCTCGCCCAGGGCGTCAAGGTCGTGAATGAACGCGGCCAACGGGTCGCTGCTCATGGCCTGGGTCTCGCGGATCGCGCCCAGGACAGTCTCGGGCAACTCAGCCATAGCGCACCTCCTCACCCCATGGCGAATGCAGGTTGACGTAGCCGGCCTGGCGGTCGGCCTTGGCCGCCAGCCGGACCTTGAGATTGGTCTTGCAGGCAATCGGCTGGCCGGCGATCAGCGCGTCGAGTTCCGGCGCCGGGCCGACCAGCTCTTCGCGGATGCGGCGCAACTGCCGCTCGACCTGCTGCCACATCAGCGGTGCCAGATGCGCACGCTCCCAACGCAGGGCGAGCACGGCCTCGGACAGGTTGTTGATCAACAGGCAGTAGCTGATCCGGCTCCAGCCCTGGGCACGGGAATAGAGCAACGACTGGCGGACCCGTGGGGGCAGGCCGGCCTCAAGATGGCGCGCGCCCAACTCCTCCGTCAGCTTGACGCCCTCGAAGTCGCGCAGCAGCAGTTGTTGTGGCTGGCCGGCATCATGGATCAGCACGGTGTTCTGCAGGTGAGGTTCCATCACCACGCCGTGATTGAAGAACAGCGCCATCACAGGACGCAACAGCAGCGCCTGGTAGCGTTCGAACCAGTCCAGCAACTGGCTGTCTTCCAGCGGCTGACCATGGAAGCCCTGGAGGAAGTCGTGCACCAGCGGACGCGAATGGATGTCGCGGGCGAACAGCGTACCGGCCATGACGCTGCGCTCGGCACCGGCCTGGCGGCAGAAGTTCTCCCGCAGTATCGCCCCGGTCTGCTCGCGGAACCAGTGGGCATCGGCTTCATCGGCCTGCTGCGGAGCCCAGCTCACCGAACCGGGCTCGGCCACGGTCGACAGGCCACCCAGGGTCTGCGGCTCGCTCTGCTGCAGGCGCTGGAACAACTGGTCGATGATCAGCGTGCTTTCCAGTTCATACCAGGCGTTCTTGCGCACGCAGTTGGTGATGCGCACATTCAGCGAACCCTTGATGAAGTAATCGTGCCCCTCGATGTACCAGGTGCGCATCGACGCCGTGGGACTGGCCAGCGGGCCGGTGGTGCCGTGGTCGAAGATTTCGCCCTGCTCCAGCAACCGCTGGACCCGGCGATCCTGCATGAACAGTTGCCCCTGCACCGGATGCATGCACAGCATTGCGTAGCCCGGTCGGGCCCGGCGCTGGTCGGCGAAACCGGCCAGCACCTGCGCCTCGTCGAGGCCGTTGGCGGTGACCCGCAGGCCCGCCCGCGGCACCTCGAACAGATGCAGCGCGGTACGTGCCTGGAACTCCGGCGCATAGGTTTCCTGGGCCAGGTGGGCCGGCCACAGGCGCGCCTTGGGCGCCGGATGGTTGGGGTGGCCGAACCACAGTCCCTGCTCGCTGGCGAGGTAATTGCTCAGGGGCGCGGGCTGTTGGCTGTCGAGGTTGTGCGCCACGATGGCCGCGGTCAGGTGCTGGCTCTGCAGGACCTGGTCGAGCAACTCGTCGTTGCTGGCGTTGGTCATGTGCTCACACGCCGCCAGCAGTTGCTCGACGAATTGCGGAAACGCCAGGCAATGCCAGGCGCCCTGGCCCTGCCGCGCATAAACGTCGGACAGATAACGGTGGCTGCCCAGGCGGTCGCGGCGGTCCACCAGGACGAAGAATTGCTGCTGGTTGGGCAGGCTGATGGTCAGCGGAATACCCTTCCAGGCCAATCCCTCCAGGTAACAGCCGGGAGCAATGCCCTGCATCTGCTGCGGCCACTCATAGCGCAGGCAGTTCTCGGGCAGCGCGAACCCCTTGATCAGGCAATTGAGCAAGGCACGAGTACTCGCCAGCTCACTCACCATTTTCGAAATAACAGCACGATCGGGATTATTCATGGTTGCTCCACATTAGCCGCAGGCTCACCGGTTACATGATGTCGCAATGACAACAAGTGGCATTCATTGCCAGAAAACAGACAATTTCTTTCCATAAGCAGACCACTCGACATAGACATCCCGACAAACTCTGCAAAACTTGAAACTGCTCTAGATGGCTTAAACAAGGCAATAGCCAGCCATATCGGATAAATCGCCACGATTAGTGTTCAGCGTTTATCGATATTCAATAAATAGTGTTTCGAACAACTTCAGCCGCGAACTTGCAACAGCGCCGCCGCCAGGGCCTTTTCAAAACGCTGGATCACCAGCCCGCACTGTTCGTCATCGATGATCAATGGCGGCAACAGGCGGATCACATTGCCGTTGCGCCCACCGCGCTCCAGCAGCAGCCCCTCGCGGAAGCAGTGTTGCTGGATCGCCACTGCCAGCTGTGGGTCGCCGGGGAAGCTGCCCAGGCGATCGGCCGACTGACGCTCGTCGACGATCTCGATGCCGAGCATCAGGCCACGCCCGCGGACCTGGCCGATCGCCGCGTGACGCGCCTGCACCCGTTGCAACTGCTCCTTGAGCCACTGGCCACGCGTTTGCGCCTGTGCGGCGAGGTTGTCCTCCTGCAGCACGCGCAAGGTTGCCAGCCCGGTGGCCATGGCCATCTGGTTGCCGCGGAAGGTCCCGGCATGGTTGCCCGGCGACCAGGCATCGAACTCGCGTTTGAGCCCCAGCACCGCCAGCGGCAGGCCACCGCCGACCGCCTTGGACATGACGATGATGTCCGGCTCGATCCCGGCGTGTTCGAAGGCGAACATCCGGCCGGTACGGGCAAAGCCGGCCTGCACCTCGTCGAGACTCAGCAGGATGCCATGCTGGCGGGTGACCTCGCGGATCTGCCGCAACCAGCTCGCCGGCGCACTGTTGACCCCGCCTTCGCCCTGCACCGCCTCGACGATCACCGCCGCCGGCAGCGACACGCCGCTTTCGACGTCTTCGATGAACTGCCTGAAGTAGTAGCCCAGCGCCTCGGCCCCGGCCTCGCCGCCGATACCCAGCGGGCAGCGGTATTCATGCGGGCACGGAAGAAACTGCACGCCCGGCATCAGCGTGGCAATGGCGTTCTTCGGTGCGGTGTTGCCGGTCAGCGCCAGAGCGCCATGGGTCATGCCGTGATAGGCGCCGCTGAAGCTGATCACCGTATTGCGCCCGGTGAAGGTCTTGGCCAGCTTGAGCGCCGCTTCCACCGCATCCGCCCCGGACGGCCCGCAGAACTGCAGGCAATAGTCCCGTCCCTGCCCGGGCAACAGGCCCAGCAAGGTCTCGCTGAAGGCATCCTTGACCGGCGTGGTCAGGTCGAGGGTGTGCATCGGCAGGCCCGAGGACAGGAAGCTGTCCAGAGCGCCCATGATCGCCACATGGTTGTGCCCCAGGGCGAGGGTGCCAGCCCCCGCCAGGCAGTCGAGATAGGTATTGCCCTCGACATCCGTGACCCAGCCCCCCTGGGCCTTGGCAATCGCCAAGGGCAATTTGCGCGGGTAACTGCGCACATTGGATTCGAACTTGCCTTGACGAGCCAGATAATCGGCATTGGTTTGTCGCACAGGATTGGAATGCAATACGCCATCATTCAACATCTGCTCATCCTCCCTAAGTTATGAATGCAAATTATTATCATTGCCTGAAAAGTGCAACTGTTAGTTCCTCGATATTTAAAATTTCACGAAACTTTCCAGCGCCGATTAAAAACATCCAGGCACACAAAATCCCAAGTTGAAAAACCTGAAACTTGTTAATGAGGCGATGAGCACGCCATGCACCTTGAATATGAAAAACGTGTGTCGCTATATGTTCAAGGCAATATCCAGCCTGCACACTTTCAAGTCATCCGCTCCTGAATCGAAGAGGGCGCAACGGAAACCTTCAGGCGCCCATCCCTGGCGCGAATTTCATGAATCAGAAACCGACGGTGGCCGAGAGCAGATAGGTCCTGGGCGTCGACAGGGTCAGACCGGGCTCGCTGTCATCCGAGGCACCGGCCGAACTCCAGTAGCGCGTGTCCATGACGTTTTCGACGCTGGCACGCAGGGTGATCGACTTGTCGTCGAGCTTGAAGGCGTAGCGGGCACCGACGTCGAAACGCTCCCAGCTGTCGATTTCCTTGCTGTTGGCCTGGTCCAGGTACTGCGAACTGGAGTAGATGCCACGACCGGTCAGGGTCAGGCCCTCGACTCCGGGAATATCCCATTCGGCGCCCAGGTTGACGTTGTACTCGGGCGTGGCCGGAGCGCGGTTGCCGTCATAGGTGCCGTTGGTGGTGTTGGTCAGCTTGCTGTCGATGTACATCACGCCGCCGAGCAGACGAAAGCCCTTCAATGGCTCGCCGAACGCGCTCCGTTCGACACCGCGGTTCTGGCGCTTGCCGTTCGGGCCGAAGACCCGCGAAGTGGCATTGGTCTCGTAGGCTGGCTGGCGAATCTGGAACGCCGCAGCGGTCAGGGCGAAGGCACCGAAGTCGTACTTGGCACCCACCTCGACCTGGCGGCTGATGAACGGCGGGAAGATCTCATCCTCGTTGATCGAGGTCGACGGCGCGATCTTGCCCTGGCTCAGGCCTTCCATGTAGTTGGCGTACAACGACAACTCGTCGGTGGCCTTGAACAGGATGCCGCCCGATGGCGAGACCTTCTCTTCATCGTAGGAGGTATCGCCCTTGATGCCGTTGGTCCAGTCGTCGACCTTGACCCGCTGCCAGCGGGCACCGAGGGTCAGCAGCAGACGATCATCGAAGAAACCCAGGGTATCGGACAGCGCGACGCCACTGAAGCGGTTCTCGGTGTAGACCTTGTCGTCGAACAGCGTCGGTGTACCGGGCTCCGGCGTCTGTACCGGGTTATAGAGGTTGCTGTTACCCGGGGCATAACGCGCACCGCCGTTGGTGAAATCCATGTAGAAATCGCTGGCCGCCAGGTTCAGCTCATGGCTCACCGAGCCGGTATGGAACCAGCTGCGGATACCCGCCGTGGCGGTGCGGACGTTTTCGTCACGGGTGAAATCCCGTGGCAAAACGCTGAAATCGCCCGCATTGTTGGTGATCGAGACGGCATGGCGGAGAAAGTCGTGGTTGCTCTGGCGCAGGCCGACGCCACCGTAGAGCATCACCGAATCGCTGAGGTCGTATTCGCCATTCAACGTGCCGAAGGTGTCCTTGGTGTGCGCCCAGCTCCAGGCCTGCGCATAGTTATTGTGCACGTCGTTGGGGTTGGGCACCTTGGCGTTGGCGCCGATCTGCACCCGCTCCTGTGGCGCGTCGGTGTCTCGCTCGGTATGGCCGATGTCCGTCGACAGGCGCAGGCGCTCGCCACGGAAGTCCAGGCCGAGCACCGCCATCTGGCGATCGACATCCTGGTGATCCCAGGTCGTGTCACCGGACTGTTTCACCCCATTGAAACGGATACCGTACTGGTTCTCGTCGCCGAACCGCCGGCCGATGTCGACGGCCCCGCCGGTCTGACTGTCGGAGGCATAGCTGCCGGTAAACTCGGTGATCGGCTTGTCGGTGGCATGCTTGGGCACCACGTTGATACCACCGCCGACGCTGCCGCGCGGCGAGATACCGTTGATCAACTGGGACGGGCCCTTGAGGATATCCACCCGTTCGGCCATTTCCATGTCGATGGTGTAGGTCGGCAGCACGCCATACAGGCCGTTATAGGACACGTCACTGTTGAACAGGCTGAAACCGCGAATGGTGAACTGCTCGTAGCGACCGCCCGCCGGGTTGGTGGCACGTACCGAGGGGTCGCTGGCGATCAGGTCGCCGAGGGTGCGCGCCTGCTGGTTCTTGACCGCCTCGTGGGTATAGGTGGTCATGCTGAACGGCGTTTCCATGAAGTCCCGCGAGCCCAGCAGCCCTTGCGAACCGCGACGGGCCACCTGGCCGCCAGCATAATCCTCGCTGCCCACGCCACCCTCGACACCGAGAATCGAGGTGGTCGGCAACTGCACGGTGCCGCTGCCCTGCGGTGCCGGCACCAGGGTGTAGGCCTGGTTGCCCACCGGCACCAGCTGCAGGCCGGAGCCCTGCAGCAACCGGGCGAAGCCCTCCTCCACGTCGTACTCGCCCGACAGGCCATTGCTGTCGTGCCCGCTGACCAGCGCCGGATCGACCGCCAGGTTGACCCCCGCCAGTCCGGCGAAACGGGTCAGGGCCGCGCCGAGGCTGCCGGCCGGGACCTCGTAGCTGCGGCGCGCACCGCTCTCCGCCCAGGCGGGCAGAGCCAGCAATGGCGTGGAACTGAGACTCAGCACAAGGCCGAAACGCAACAAGGGACGCAAACGGGGTACTGCAGACATGGGAGAAAGCTCTCGTATTTTGTTCACTTACCTGGAATGACCGGCGAGGTGAAAAAAAGGGACAGCCTTCAGGCACTATTTTTTTCCGCGGCTTTTTTGCGAGGCGCCAGGGTGACCCAATAACGCGTGCGCATGTGCACGTCCAAGGGCAGGCTGGCAGTCAGCAGCTCAAGGATGCGGTCGGTGTTGTCGAGCCGGAAGCTGCCGGTCAAGCGCAGCCTTTCCAGCGCCGGATCCCAGCGCAGCAGGCCGCTGCGATAGCGGCCCAGCTCGCGCAGGAAGTCGCCCAACGGCTGGTTCTGCGCCATGAGCACGCCGTCGCGCCAGCCCGGCAATTGCCCGTCGAATCGACCGACCGCGCCCGCGCCGGAGGCGCGCAGGCTGACCTCCTGGCCCTCGCCCAGCGACAGGAGCGGACCGTGCAACGGCTGCAACTGCACCGAACCGCTGACGACCGACACCCGGCAGTCCTCGGCATTGAGACGAACGCAGACTTCGCTGCGGCTGACGACGATACGCCCGTAAGGCGCCTGGATAGCCAGGGCGCCGCTGCCCGGAACCGTGAGGGCCATTTCGCCGCGCACCAGGGTCAGCAGCCGGGCCTTCATGTCGACATTCACGGCGCTGGCGGTGTTGAGTTGCAGGGTGCTGCCGTCCGCCAACGGGATGCGCCGGCGCTCGCCGGTGGCCGTCTGCAGGTCGGCCCGCCAGACATCCAGGGGCAACTGCCGACCGATCAGCCAGGCAGCCGGTACCAGCGCGGCCACGCCGAGGGCGCGCTTGAGGACAGCGCGTCGGCCCGGATCGGGACGATCCAGGGTGGCCATGGCCAGCGCCGTGGGCAGGCCGGAAAAACGCTGGCGCAACTGTTGCGCCTTCTGCCAGGCGGACTCATGGGCGCTGCTGCTTTCACGCCAGTGCTGCAACTTGCGACGATCGTCGTCGTTGGCCGCGCCCGACTCCATCAATGCCAGCCATTGTCCTGCAGCGCGGGCCACGGCACGGGCCTCGGGTTGGACGCCGGGATGCATCAAAGCTCCACCAGCAGGCAGTGCTCGTAGGCCTGGGCCATGTAGCGTTTGACCGTGCGTTCCGAGACCTGCAGGCGCTCGGCAATCTCGCGATAGCCCAGCCCTTCGAGCTGGCTCCAGAGAAAGGCGCGGCGCACCACGGCCGGCATGCCATCGAGCAGCTCGTCCAGCGCCTGCAGGGTTTCCAGCAACACCCAGCGCTGCTCCGGCGACGGCACGCAGGTCTCGGGCAGTTGCGCCAAGGCATCCAGATAGGCCTGCTCCAGACTGCGGCGGGTGTAGAAGTTGCTCAGCAGGCGCTTGCCGACCGTCAGCAGGAACGCCCGTGGCTCACGCAGGTCAACCAGCGGCTGCGCGCTGGACAGCACCCGCAGGAAGGTGTCCTGGCTCAGGTCGGCAGCATCCCAGGCGTTGCCCATGCGCCGCCGCAGCCAGCTTTCCAGCCAGCTGCTGTGATCGCGGTACAGCGTGTAGAGGGTTTGCTCGGTTGGCGTCGCGGCTTCAATCATGGGAGAGAACCTGAGCGAGAGTTTCAAATGAGACTGATTCTAATTAGTGTTATATCCATAAACCAAGTCTTTTTGTAAAAATGCCTGCAAACAGGGCGCTCTCAGGTCGTTTCCGGGCGATAAAGAGCCTCAGCCACAGGGCGCTTGCGGCAGGCTCGGCAACAGCTGGCTGAGCTGCTGCGGTGGCTGGTGAACAAGGCCCGTGGGCGACTCGCAGACCCGTTGGATGAAGTTGTCGCCGAACAGCAGCTTGCCGTGGACGAAGTACTCGTTGCCTCGCTGGTTGGGATTGTCTATGCGCGTGCCCAGGCGCGCGGCCAGCCAGCGCCCCGCCTCGTAGTGGCTGACCCAGCGCTCGGCGGCCAACTCATCCAGCGCCGCCCGCGGCGCCTCGCGGGTCACGACGATCATCGGCACATCGCTGACCTGCGGTACCAGGTCGTTATGCCCCCACTGGCCATCCTCGCCCAAACGCTGGCCATGGTCGCCGGTGATGATCAGGTAGCGCTCGCCCTCGAGTTTTTCAAAATCCTCGACGACCTGCGCCAATAGCGAATCCAGGTAATGGATGGAGTTGACATAGGCGTTGGCCTGTCCACCGCTGCCACTGTCCGGCCAGGGCATCGCCTGGCGCTCATGCCGATAGTTGTTCGCATACGGCAGGTGCGCGGTGCGCAGGTTCAGCACCACGAAGTTGCGCGGGCCCCAGCGCTGCTGGTCGAGGACCTCCAGCAGCGCGCGGTCCTGGCGCTGAAGGAAACGCAACGGATGGTCCTCTCGGGTAATCGACACATCCATATAGCGACTGCCCAGGTTCGCCAGCAACTTGGACTCCTGGGACGACAGCCAATAGGTACGAAATCCCGCCGCCTGGGCCAGACGGAACAGGCTGTTTTCACCCGTGCGCAACAGGCGGTCCTGGCCCGGTTCGCGGATCGGGTTGAGCAGATACGGCAGGCTGACATCGGTGGCGACGCCGGCGGCAATGCCCGGACGGACCAGCGCGCTCGGATGCTGCTCCAGGTATTGGCCGAGCTGCGGCGTGGTATCGCGTTCATAACCGAACACCCCGAGACGGTCACTGCGCAAGGAGTCGGCCACCACCAGCCAGACATGCCTGGCAGTGCTGGGGATCGTGGTCAGTTGATAGGGTTTGAACGGCGCCGCCGGCAACACCGTCTCGGCCCGGAAGGCCAGGCGTACCGACCACGCCGAAAACGTGTTGAGGCTGTTGTGCAACGCGCTACGACTGGCGCTCGGGACAAAGGCATCAAGGTTGCGGTAGGTGGCCCGATAAGGCTTGGACAACAGCACCACGGCAATCAGCAGCAGAGCCCAGCGGCTTGCTGGCAGATCGACCCGTCCCGGCAACTTCAGGTGCAGGTAAATCAGCGCACCATAGGGCAACGCGACGCACAGCAGCACCGGCCAGTGCGTTGCCAGACCATACCAGGCACCGGCCCGCACCTCACCCAGGTCGCCGCTCATGGCTTTCAGGTCGATAGCACTCAAGGGCTCGCCGAAAAAGCTGATGTTGCCCAACTGCAGCAGTTGCATCCCGGCAAACAGCAGCAGGATCACCAGCACGACATAACGCAGGTTGCACAACCAGAGTGCGGCGCTGAACAGCCACAGGGTCACGACATAGGCCAGTTCCAGCTCGGCCCGGTTGTTCGTGGTGAAGCGTTGTTGCAGAAAATCGTCGAGCAGCAATAACAGACAACTGAGGGACGTCAGCCCCAACAGGTTGAGCCAGGCGCGTGGGCGCCCGGAGGGACGGGCAGACAACAAGGTGATCGGCATGGGCATATCCGCAAGTGAATCAAGCGTGGCCCACGATCGGTGGCGAAGCTTAATGCAGTCTTAGCGAGCAACGGGTGGTTACACATCATCCGTATCCAAATGCTTCGCGACAGCGATGATGGCGCCTTTGATTGGCGCGAGGGTCAGGCTTTGCGGGTATTACTGGTAGAAGACGATGAGGCCTTGGCGCGTGGGATCCAGGTAGCCCTGCGTGGTGAGGGCTACACACTGGACTGGCTGGCCGACGGGCGCCAGGCCGCCCATGCCTTGCGTTGCGAGCGTTTCGACCTGGTCCTGCTGGACCTCGGCTTGCCGCACCTGGATGGCTTGACCCTGTTGCGCGAAACCCGTGCCCTGCCCCAGGGCGACGTTCCGGTGCTGGTGCTGACCGCCCGCGACGCCAAGGTCGACCGGGTCCTGGGGCTGGACGCCGGCGCTGGCGATTACCTGGTCAAGCCCTTCGATCTGGACGAACTCAAGGCCCGTATCCGCGCCCTGCTGCGTCGCAGCCAGGGGCGCGCCCAGCCGTTGCTGGAACATGCGGGCATCAGCCTGAACCCGGCGACGCAGCAGGTGCATTACCAGGCCAACCCGATCCTCGTGACGCCAATGGAGTATCAACTCCTGCACCAATTGCTGATCCGTCCTGGCGCCGTCGTCACCCGCGAACGCCTCAGCGCTGCACTTTATGGCTGGCAGGACAGCGGGCCGGGCAACACCCTGGAAGTGCTGATCCACAACCTGCGCAAGAAACTCGACAGCGCACTGATCCGCACGGTACGCGGCGTCGGCTATCTGCTGGAAGCGCAGCCTTGATCTCCATCCGCACCCGCATCCTCGCGCCCACCCTGCTGCTGGTGATCGTCGGCAGTCTGACTCTGGCCTGGCTGGCTCTGCGTGACAGCCACCGGGAGATCGAGGAAATCTACGACGCTCAACTGGTGCAATCCGCACGCCTGCTGCAGGGGCTCCTCGAACAGCAGCCGCTGCAGACCACCGACTGGGGCCGCTTGCAGGCGGCATTCGGCCGGGCGATGTCGCAGGTGGGCAACGAAGGCCACATACATCCCTACGAAACCCTGCTGACCTTCCAGATCTGGGATGGCGAGGGCCAGTTGCTGTCGCGCTCGCTGGATGCGCCCGCCCTGGCCGCACCGCCACCCGCCGGAGCCCATGACTTCACAGAGGGCAACAGGCAATGGTGCGGTTTCCTGCTCAAGGACGAACAGCAGGGCCTGCAGATCTGGGTCGGCGAGCGCGATGACCTGCGCCAGGACCTGATCCAGCGGATAGTCCAGCACACCCTCTGGCCGACACTGCTGGGCCTGCCGGTACTGGTCGTGGTGATCTGGGCGCTGCTGGGCTGGGGGCTCAGCCCACTGCAACGGCTGCACCGCCATCTACGCAGGCGGGCGGTGGACAGCCTCGAGCCGTTGCAGGCCGGGCCATTGCCGCCGGAACTGCTACCCATGCGCGCCACCCTGGACCATCTGCTGGAACAATTGCGTACGCTGCTGGAACGCGAGCGGCGCTTCATCGCCGACGCCGCCCATGAACTGCGCACCCCACTGGCAGTGCTGGATATTCACGCGCAGAACGCCCAGGCCGCGAGCACCCGCGAAGAACGCGAGGAGGCGCTGGTCTTTCTGCGCCAAGGCGTCAGTCGGGCGACACGGATCGTCAGCCAGTTGCTGACCATGGCGCGCCTGCAACCGCAGCAGCAGCCCCGACAGGCACTGAACCTGGCCGCCGTGGTACGCGAGGAACTGGCCGAGCTGACACCGCTGGCCTGGGAACGCCAGGTCGAACTGGTCCTGGACTGCGAAGACGACATACGCCTGCTCGCCGACCCCACTGCGCTCTCGATCCTGCTGCAGAACCTGGTGGGCAACGCGCTGAACTTCGCGCCAGCCGCAAGCGAAGTGCAGATCGTGCTCGAACGCACGGGCTCATGCACGCGGCTGCGGATCCTCGATGAAGGGCCAGGCGTGAGCAACGAGCTGCTGGGCAGGTTGTGCGATCGGTTCTATAGCGCCGGCAACCCGCAGGGTGCCGGGCTGGGCCTGTCGATCGTCGAAGTGATTACCCGTCGACTGGGGGGCAGCCTGGCGTTCAGCAATCGAACGCCACGAGGATTGTGTGTGGAATTGCGCCTGCCGACACCGGAGCCCGGTTGAGACCAAGGCCCCGACAGCAGGCACTTTGATGGCCCCGCAACTGCTCAGCAACAGCCAGAATCACTTTATTTTCAGGCAGTTAGGTTGAGCTTAATGCGAACAGTATGGACTACGCTGATCTCGTTTTCCCTGGCCGGCATCGCACTCTGCGCCGATGGCAAGGAGCTGAAGTCGAATGATCGTTACCAGTGCAGTTGGGGCGCCGGTACCGCAGCCAGGGCGCAGGAGCTGAAGCTGTCGGGGGTGTCGCTGTATGCCGCCCGGCAGAAGATCCAGGCCTACAAGTTCAGCAAGGGCTGGATGCGCATGATGGCCCTGGGTATCACCGAACAGACCTACGACAGCCGGTCGCGGCTCAAACCCGACGCCATCCGCCGCAGCTTCTACGAGGATTGCGTCAAGTACAAACTGGCCCGCCGCTGACCGGCCGCAGGCACTGGACGATCAGTTGGTCGCGACCCGCTCCATATTGCCCGAAGTCACCAGTGCCTTGAGCGAGGCATCGAACTGTTTCAACGCATCGACCTGCAGGTCACGCTGCTGATTGATCTGCGCAGCGATCTCCGGAGCGGCCTTGCCCTTGACCCACACGGAGGACAGTTGCTTGCCGGTGGAGCCTTGGGCCTGACCGATGTATTGCAGGTTCGAGTCATAGAACCTGGCAACGAAGCGGGCCTCGAACTGGTTGTTGCGCTTGGTCACCAGACGGCTGTAGGTGTCCAGCATCACCACCACGTCGGGATGGGCCTTCACCACGGCATCGAGGTTGTCGTAGACGGTCACGGAGGTGAATTGTTTCTGCAACGAGCCCTTGAGCCAGTCGATCGCCAGTGTCGGGTCGGAGCTGCTGACGAACGCGCTGCTGATGCGCGAATCGAGCGCATCGTTCTTCGCCCCGTTCAGCGCAACGCTGTGGTAGCGCTCCAGGTATTGGAGCGTATTGACGGTGTTTTCGCTGTAGAGCACACCGACAGAGCGGGCCTGTTTCAGGCTGAAGCCGCTGTCGGTCACCGGCAGGAAATGGCAGGACTGCTCGTCACGGCTGCTATCGGCGGCCTGGGCGGGAACGGTTGTGGCAATACCAGTGCTGAGGACGGCGACAAAAGCCAGCAGGGTTGAAATGTTCATCGCTCGGGTTCCTTCAAAAGCAGGTTTGGTATGACGCTATCTTCCTCTTTCGCCCGAAAAACAGAACTTGCGTTTCTCGATGGTCATTATCAACCGAACGAATGATGGAAGGCAGCGAACGGCAAACGCTGGCATTTGCGCCGACCTTGAACCTCCTTCCCTGGCAGTAGGCCGCGCGGCTGCTGACGCAACTGCCACACAACTGCTACAGGTCATAGCCTAGCAGAACGCCCGTCTTACGTAGGTTTTTTCTGACCTTTCGGACAGCCTTCATTCAACAATCGACCGTCTCTGGATAACGGCTATAACCCTCTGTGCTATTGCGTGCGCGATCCAGCACTTTTGCGTCTGAACAGCGGCTTTTGCAGCAGCTTCTACAGAAGGTTTCTCAGCAGACTGGTAGCGTGCTGTCAGCTACACCCGGTTGCACCCGGCCCAGCAGCTCCTCAAGCCAGGGAACGTAGGCGGAATTGATCAGCCCATAACGCTCCGGCGCAAAAAACGTCCAGTGATGGGCGACGCGGGTCAGCCTGTCGAGATCGCCGCGACTCAACCAGTGGCTGGTTTCCGCCAACGCCAGCGGTGCTCCGGAAAAACGCAGCCCGAGGGGAACGTTGGTACGGGGAGCGAAGGCGATCGCCAGTTCCCGGCTCAACGGCCATTGGCTGGCCGCTGCTGGCCGCACCTGCGTACCATAGCCGCGAAACGTCCCGGCAACGCGCTCGCACAGCACCAGCCAGCGGCCCTCGGCGGTCCGCGCCAGCAGCCACTGCGACACCCCACTGTCGGCCATCTGCTGAATTCGCCCATCGACCCACCGCGCGACTTGCGGATTATCCGGATCGTAATCGCTC
>Ga0105244_10002387_pt1 | contig 14232 bp, 8 predicted proteins | sample KBSM44metaG_FD_80423 | JGI IMG/M metagenome (GOLD analysis project Ga0105244, IMG submission 80423) | Miscanthus rhizosphere microbial communities from Kellogg Biological Station, Michigan, USA - KBS M4-4 metaG | ecosystem: Host-associated > Plants > Roots > Rhizosphere > Soil | place: Michigan...
ACCCTGCTCGGCAGCGTAACCGCCGCCGCCAACGGCGTCTGGCAAATAGAGGTCTCGCTAAGCGAGGGGCCGCACACGCTCACCGCCACCGCCACTGACAAACTGGGCAACACCAGCAAACAATCGGCGTCGTTCGTGATTGACATCGGCGATGACGCAATGCCGCTGCCCGGCGGTTCAGCGCACATCACCCACGCCGTTGACAACGTGGGCAGCTACACCGGTACGCTGACGAACAGCGGCCTGACCGACGATGCCACGCCGGAGCTGCACGGCAGCGCGCCCGCCGGCAGCACGGTGCGCATTCAGTACCGCAACGGAACCGGCGCGTGGATAGAAGGCGGCAACGCGCTGCTGAACGGCAGCGACTGGAGCTGGACGCCCCCTGCACTGGGCGAAGGCTGGTGGGAGTTTCGCGCCAACGCCGGCGGCGGCTGGAGCGATGAGTTCCTGCTGGAGATTGACCTGACGCCCGGTAGCGAAGCCAGCATTACCCACGCGTACGATGATTTTGGTGCCCTTACCGGCTTGCTGACCAGCGGGGCCATCACCGACGACCGCACGCCAACCCTTTACGGGCGCGGCGAGTCCAACAGCGTGGTGTATCTGCACTACCGCAATGTGCTGGGAGACTGGGAGGTGCTGGACAGCGTTAACGTCGGCGCAGACGGACGCTGGCGCTACGATACCGACCGCCTGGTAACGGGCAGCTACGAATTTCAGGTCAGCAGCACCCTGACGCGCGATCCCTCTGCAGAAAGCTTCGCACTCAAAATCGTTGCCGCTGGCAGCTATGTGCCAACCATTGAGTATGCGTGGGATGACTTTGGCGAAGATCATCTGAAGGTGTTACACAACGGCATTACCGATGACATCACGCCCACGCTCCACGGAAGTGCCGAGGCGAACAGCGTCGTGCAGATAGAATTCTGGCACAGCGGTGAACCTGTTTATACGGGGTATTCGGTTAAGACTGACAGCAGCGGACACTGGGAATGGACGCCACCGACCATCCTCACCTACGACACCTGGAACTTTAAGGCCTATCATCAGGCAGCGGATCCTTCCGCTAATTTTACCATCGAGATTGCACCTCCCATTACAGCGCAGTCTTACGCATGGGATTTTAATGACAATACCCTGCAGGGCTGGGTTTTAGGCGCTGCACACGGTGAAATAAGGCCCGGTGGAAAGGGCGGCGCGGGTGATAGTTATAATGCGGCTTATCGGTTAAGCAGAGGTTATTTAGAATTTGTCACTCCGTATACCGGGATTGATTATAAATCAACCGTTATGCATACGATGATCAACGTGGTCGAAGGCCATAAATATGATATATCAATGAATGTAAATAATGCCGTATCGCTAGGAAATAAAAGCGGTATTGACCTGGCATTCATTCTCAACGGAAAAGTCATTGAGCTGGGAAATCTGGATAAAACAAGCTCCGTATTAGAAAGCTGGGTAGCCGATAAAACCGGCTTAATTAAATTTGAAATATTCTCAAACAACAGCTCATGGCGGTATAATGACTTTGCAATAGACAACATAAAGGTCCAGCATATAGGCGGCGGCTTTACGCCTTCTGGTTCAACGAAAAGCCAGGTTGCAGCAGAAGATGCCATCGATGTGGTTTCCGATATGAATTCACACCAGCAAGGCGTTATTGATATCTCTGCCACATCGGAATACAAGAAAGCGCTCACGCTGGATAATATTCTGGAAGAAAGTCAAAAAAGCCTGTTTATTTCCAATGAACATGAGCAGGTGTTGATCGCCGGGGATGAACATTCGGTATTGAGTTTGCACGATCTTATTGCTGACCAGGATGACATCAGCAACTGGACCGAACAGGCCGGACTGATAACGATTGGCGGAATCGAATACAACGTGATTATCAATGATGCTAAAAACATCGATATTTTAGTGCAAAGTGATATCAAAATAGAGTGGTAACGCAGGACTTCTCAGAAGCGTAATTAACGCAACAATAACATCCATAAGGGCCATGAGTTATCATGGCCCTTAATCAAAATCGAGAATGCGCCACCGTCGATGTACCACTTTTTTCTACAACTCCCCCATCAAAACAACTTGTGCTCACTCTCACCACGCAAACTGTTATAGAAAATCTCCTCACTTCTGTCTCTAATCCGCTTCACTGTTATGTGCTTTACTGGCAGGCAGTGATAATTAGAGGTGAACAATGGACGCGATCAAACAAATCTTGCTCGACGAAATCGATACGCTGAACCGTGACGAACTGCGTGATAATCGCCCACGCTTTAGCTTCTCGTTTTTAAAAAAACACCCCGGACTCTGGGCCGCTATGTACTTATGCTACGCACTCAGCGTTGCGCTGATCTTCACCACCGAGATGCTCGGCTGGCCGGCGTTCTGGTTTGCCACGGTGTTTGTGCTGGTGATGAGCGTGCTGATGCTGATGGATATCAATCCGAAGTACCGCTTTGAAGATATTGATACGCTGGATCTGCGCGTTTGCTACAACGGCGAATGGTATTATGTGCAGCCGGTTTCTCAGCAGGCGCTGGATAAGATTCTGGATAACCCGCACACCCCGGATCGCGTGCGCAGCGGTATTGATCGTCTGATGAAGCAGAAAGGTGAAGTGGATTTCTACGACGTTTACTATCTCACCTGGGGCCACCAGCAGGCGGCCCACGTTTAGCCCTTTAACCCGGCAATCAGTTTGCCCAACGTCTCTACCGCCGCCTCGGCGCGTGTGTCCCACGGCCAGGCGGTGTTGAAGCGGAAACAGTGGCTGAAGCCGTCGCCGCTGGAAAATAGCTGGCCGGGGGCAATGCTGATCCCCTCGCGCAACGCCAAATGATAAAGCTGCGTGGTGTTAATGTGCGCCGGCAGCGCAATCCACAGGAAATAGCCGCCCGGCGTATCGCTGATGCTGGCGTCATTGGGTAATACTCGGCGCAGCGCCTGCTGTGCCAGCTGCTTGCGCTTTGCCAGCGTCTGACGCAGCTTCTTCAAATGCGCATCGTAACTGCGCGTGCTGAGGAAGTCGGCGAGCGCCAGCTGCATCGGCGCGCTGGTCGACAGCGTGCTCATCAATTGGATGCGCTGCACACGCTGCGCATGGCGTCCCGCCGCCACCCACCCCACGCGAAATCCCGCCACCAGATTCTTGGAGAAACTGCCGCAGTGCAGCACGTTACCGTCACGATCAAAGGCTTTAGCGGGCAGCGGTTTGTCATGGCCTTCATACAGATCGCCGTACACATCGTCTTCAATCATCGCCACGTTGTAGCGCGCCAGCAATTCCACCAGCTGCTGTTTGCGCTCGGCGCTCAGGGTAAAGCCGAGCGGATTTTGCCGGTTGGTCATCAGCCAGCAGGCTTTCACCGGCCAGCGCTGCAGCGCCTGCTCCAGCTCCTCCAGATCCATGCCGTTTTCGACATCGCTGGCAATGGCAATCGCATTCAGCTTGAGGCGCTCAATCGCCTGTAGCGCACCATAAAATGACGGATTTTCAAGGATCACCCAATCGCCAGGTTCGGTAACGGCTTGCAGGCTGAGATTGAGCGCTTCCATCGCGCCGTTAGTGATGACGATGTCATCCGGCGACAATGTGATGCCCTGCTGCGCATAGCGCTGCGCCAGAATTTTACGCAGCGCTTCGTTGCCCGGCGGCAAATTGTTGAGCGCATCGGTGGGTTTAAGGTTGTGCGAGACTTTCACCAGCGAGCGCATCAGCTGGCGCTGGGGAAACAGTTCTGGGTCGGGAAAGGCGGAGCCAAATGGCATGATGGCGGGATTACGCGTGGCTTGCAGCACGTCAAACACAAAGCTGTTGGTATCGGCCTGATCGGTTTTGGCGATTTCCTGGGTCGGCAGGCGTGGACGACTTTCGGCGGCGCGCGGTGCCACGTAATAACCCGATTGCGGCTTCGAGACGATCCAACCCTGGCTCTCCAGCACTTCATAGGCGTGCATCACCGTCATCAGGCTCAGCCCGCTCTGCTCCGCCTGCTGGCGTAGCGAAGGCAGCTTCTCGCCCGGCGGCCAGATGCGCGCCTCGATCTGCGTGCGAAGCTGCTCTACCAACTGCTGATATTTCGCCACCCGAACTCCGATGTAGAGGATTTGGCGGCTAGTTTCCCTCACCCTAACCCTCTCCCGCAAGCGGGAGAGGGAATGAACAGAGGGAGAACACCCGCAAGCAGGGGAAGGTTGGGATGAGAAAAGTGCAAAGTGCTGGATCGGCTCCTTCTCCCGCTTGTGGGAGAAGGTTGGGATGAGGGAATCAATAGCGTTAAGGCATGCGCTCCAGCTCTAACACGTCCTCGTAGAAATTCGGCAGTTCGGCAATCCGCTCCGGCGGTACCGGTTTGCCCAGCAAATAGCCTTGTAAGGTATCGCAGCCCAAACCGGTGAGGAACGCCTGTTGATCCTGAGTTTCAACGCCTTCAGCGACCACTTTAAGATGCAGCGACTGCGCCAGCGCAACAATCGCTGAAACGATGGTGGCATCTTCAGAATTCGCCTGTAGTTCATTGACGAAGGCGCGATCGATCTTCAGCTCGCTAGCCGGTAAACGCTTCAGATACAGCAAGCTGGAGTAGCCGGTGCCGAAATCATCAATCGATGCCTTCACGCCCATGTTGGTCAGTTCGGTGAGAATGCGTACGCTCTCTTCCGGGTCGCGCATGGCGGTGGTTTCCGTCACTTCCAACGTCAGCAGTTCGGCGGGAATTTGGTGATGCGCCAACGCTTCGGTGACGGTTTCGACCAGATTGTTTTGCTCAAACTGCAGCGCCGACAGGTTCACCGCAATCGACCAGTGGGGATGACCTTGCAAATGCCAGGAGCGCAGCTGACGACAGGCTTCGTTGATCACCCAGTTGCCAATACTCACAATCATGCCGGTCTTCTCCGCCATCGGCAGGAAAGTGTCGGGTGCCAGCAGACCGCGCGTTGGATGCTGCCAACGCAGCAGCGCTTCAAAACCGAGGATGGGCCCGCTCGGCGCGCAGTATTTAGGTTGATAGAATAGCCGAAGCTCCTGGTTATCCAGCGCTTGCCACAAATCGTTATTCAGCTGCAACTGCGACTGCGCCAGCATATTCATCGACGGCTGGAAGAAAGTGTAACCGTTGCGACCATTGTTTTTGGTGTGGTACATGGCGGCATCGGCGTTAAACATCAGCTCGCGCTCGTCTTTACCATCGCCGGGATAGACCGCAATACCAATACTCAGCGACACCACCAGCTCATAGCGCGAGATATCGAACGGACGATCTACCGCTTTGACCAGCGTATCGGCTACGGCTGCGGCATCGTTGGGATCATCAATCTCCAGCAGCAGCACAAATTCGTCGCCGCCCATGCGCGCTAACGTGTAGTGCCCTTTCATCTGGTCGGTCATGCGCTCGGTAACGCCAATCAGCAAATTGTCGCCAACGTGGTGACCAAAGGCATCGTTAACCGCTTTGAAACCGTCGAGGTCCATAAACATCAGCGCAAACTGCGACTTTTCGCGGTTGGCTTTATTGATGGCTTGCTCCAGGCGGTCTTCTAACAGAATGCGGTTAGGCAAACGCGTCAGGTTATCGTGCAGCGCCAGCTGCGCCAGCTCACGATTGGCCTCAGCCAGCGAGTGCGCGAGGATTGAAGTACGCGCCTGCAGACGTGCATCCAGCATCGAGACCAGCAAGGTGATGCCGAGGATCGCCAGCGTCACTACCGTCACCACCACCGCCAGCCAGTTACTGTTGACGCCCATGTGCGTCGCGTGGCTTTGCATCGGGAAGTTGGCGGCCGCCATGCCGGTATAATGCATGCCGGCAATCGCACAGCCCATCACCACTGACGCGCCAAGGCGTAATAGCGTGACGCGACCATGTCCTTCGCGCAGGTTAAACGCCAGCCACAGCGCAGCGCCCGAGGCCACCAACGCAATCGCCACCGATGCCGCCACCCAGCCCCAATTCCAGGTGATACCCGGGGAAAACATCAGCGCCGCCATACCGGTGTAGTGCATGGCCACCACGCCGGAACCCAACACCAACGCGCCGCCACACAGTCGTGACCACGGCAAGGTACTGGTGGAGCACACCAGCCACAGGGCAAAAACCGAGGCCAGCACCGCCACCACCATGGAGGTGACGGTTAGCATTGGGTCGTAGCTCATAACCATGTCGAGGCTCATCGATAACATACCGATGAAGTGCATCGCCCAGATGCCGATGCCCATGGCGAATCCACCGCCGAATAACCAAACCAGCGCCACCTTGCCAGTTGAGGAAGCCACGCGTCCTGCCATATCAAGCGCAGTAAACGAGGCCAGCATCGCCACCAGGATCGAGACGATGACGGTAAACGAGTCGTACGAAGTCACTAACATAGTGATTTCCCAAGTTAAAGCCGGTGTAAGTCAGCTGTGGTGTTGTTATTAAATAGGTGGAATCTGTTGGTTTTATTGTAGGAATTATCGGCAGCGAGCCCGCCGATCTGAGTCTTTGAACGATGAAACCTTCCGATGCGGAAGAAAATAAAAATTGTTTATTGCGCGCCAGCCATCGATACAACGTTATCGGTAAACGGCAGCGGCACGGTAAGCGCAGCGGTAAATTCGCCAATACGCTCTGCGGGTGTCGGCTTGCCGAGCAGATACCCTTGCAGCGTGTCGAAGCCCAACCCGGTTAACAGGCGCTGCTGCTCCTCGGTTTCAACGCCTTCTGCGACCATACGCAGGTTTAGCGTTTGTGCCAGCGTCAGCATGGCACTGACAACAGCGGCGTCTTCGCTACCGGCACGTAGACTATTGATAAATGAACGATCTATTTTAAGCTCGCTGGCTTCCAGATGTTTCAAATGCAGCAAATTGGCGTAGCCGATGCCGAAATTATCGATCGCGACTTTCACGCCTAGCCGATGCAATTCAGCAATGCGCTGCTGGCTGAACTGCGGGTCGCGCATGGCGATGTTCTCAGTAATCTCCAGCATCAGCATGCCCTGAGGAATCTGGTGACGCTGCAGCGCCTGACGCACGCTATCGATAAGATCGCGCTGCTGAAATTGCAGAGCCGAAAGATTGACCGAAACAGTCCAGTCACCGTTGCCTGCGTCGTGCCACTGTTTCAGCTGGCGGCAGGCTTCATTCACCACCCAGTTTCCTAGCGCGACAATTTGCCCGGTTTTTTCGGCGCGCGCCAGAAACATATCCGGCATGAGCAGGCCGCGTCGCGGATGCTGCCAGCGCAACAGCGCTTCAAAGCCCATCAACACCGTGCCGCCCGCACGGAATTTTGGCTGATAGAACAGGCGCATCTCCTGATATTCCAGCGCGTTCCACAGATCGTTAGCGAGCGCCAATTGATGCTGCGCCACGGCACTCATCGCCGGTTCAAACAGGCACCAGCCGTTACGGCCGCTGTGTTTGGTGTGATACATGGCGGAGTCGGCATTAAACATCAACTCCTGCTGGTTGCGGCCATGCAGCGGGAAGATAACAATGCCGACGCTGAGCGAGACGCGCAGCGAATAACGATCGAGATCGAAAGGCGCATCAATCACCTGGACGAGTTGTTGCGCCAGCCTGGTGGCCTGATGGATATGGAACTGTGGACACAGCAACACGAATTCATCGCCTCCCAGACGCGCCAGCAGAACCTCTTCACTCACCTGCACACGCAAGCGCTCAGCAACCGCAACCAGCAAGCGGTCACCGACGTGATGGCCCCACGTATCGTTGACGGCTTTAAAGCCGTCAAGATCCATAAACATCAAGGCGAAGTGCTCGTCCTGCAGCGTCGCCTGTTTGATCTGCGTGGTGAGCTGGTGATCCAGCATCACACGATTTGGCAGCGCAGTAAGATTGTCGTGCATCGCCAGCTGGCGCAGTTCGCTGTTAGCGCGCTTGAGTTTGGCCGCGAGACGAGCAGCACGTAGCTGTGCATCCAGCATCGAGATCAGCAGCATCAGTCCTAAAATGCTCAACGTGATAATGGTGACCCATACCGCCAGCCCCTCTTCGCTCGCACCGTGATGCTGCATGGTCATCGGCAAGATGAATTCCGCTGCGGCCATGCCGGTGTAATGCATCCCCGCAATCGCAATGCCCATGAGTACGGCCGCGCCAGCGCGCAATAGCAGCAGGCTTTCGCCCTGGCGCAGATGGAATGCCAGCCACAATGCCGCGCCAGATGCAGCGTAAGCAATGAGTACCGAGAGCGCGACCAACGGCATATTCCAGCGAATCGGGGTTTCAATCATCAGCGCGTTCATACCGAGGTAGTGCATGACAATGATGCCGCTGCCGAGTATGAGAGTGCCGCGCACTAAGCGCCGGCGGGTGAGATGACTGCCTTGCACGCCCTGCGCGAAAGCGAAGATGGCGCTGATTATTGCCACCAGCAATGAGAGAACGGTGAGCTCGACATCGTAGCGCATGGTCATCGGCATCATCATCGCCAGCATGCCAATAAAGTGCATCGCCCACACCCCGATGCCCATCGCTGTACCGCCACCTATCAACCAAAGTTTTGCTAGCCAGCCGCGTGAGACGGCAACACGCCCGGCGGTATCCAATGCGGTAAAGGCGGCGATGAAAGCCACAATCAGTGAAACGGAAACCAGAACGCTATCCCAGGTAACCAGTAGCATGTGCGCTCCTAAACTTTACCCGCTGCGGAGCAGGTACGCTGTCGTCAAATTAGGACAAGGATGATAAAACGCCGCTCAAGCAGGATTCATGACCGCCTGCGGCGAAGCTCAACAAAAAAAACGACCAGGACAATTCTGGAGTCGTTATGCTGTTTTTTTTATTTTCATCGTCAGCCATTGAGAGAAAAATTAATAATATCTGATTAATGCACGAACATAACATTGAAGCGATGTGGGCGGTAGAGGAAGAAATCATCGACCGTTTAGTTTTTTTAACTGCCCGCTACCCCTTGCGAATACTGAGTTATCGGCGAAAAAAGTGAATTGATTAGGGAAAAAACGAAGCATTGCGGTACAAGGCCTGATTTGCTGATCTATAGTAAAGAAAACTGATATAAGTTATTAACCCAACGTCTAGGAATTTTCTTAGGTAGCGGGCGCTTACGCTGTCTGGCCGGTTCCGGCTCTTGCATGATTTTGGCTGTATTTGCATAAATTTATAACCAGGTGAAAAAGCACTGACCTTGGATAATCAGTAAGGAATGATTATGAAACTCAAGCTTTTTCTTGTGGCAACTAGCCTAAGCGCCGCACTTGTACCTCATGCTGTTTTTGCCGCCACCACAACGGGAACCATCAATGCTACATTGACGCTGACCACCGGCTGTTTGGTGAACGGCCAGTCTGCAACGACTGGGGTTAACTTTGGTACCCTGAACTTTGGTAGCAGCGCTGCAACCTTCGATACCCTCAACGCCACGCTGGTCGGAGCCGCGGGTAATGGCATCTTTGTCCGCTGTACCACCGGACAAACTTTCAACGTGCAAGTCACCAGCAGTAACACTGCCCCGTCTACGGTATATGGCACAGTGAGTGGACAACCGCGTTACCTCACCCTTGGTTCAGACAATACCCAAGGCATTGCCTATACGCTGTATAGCGACGCCGCGTTTACCACCGCTATTGCTAACAACACCAATATCGCCGCCAGTGGTACTACGGACCCCACGCTGGGTACCAACTACGCCATTTATGGTCGCGTGGTGGGCGGCGGCTTTAACCCGCTGATCCCGGCAGGTACTTACACTGACACCATTAACGTGGCGGTGAATTACTGAGGAAAGGATAATCAGGGTGGCCGCAGTGCAGCGGTTGATGCACAGTGCAGGCGGCCTTGCCCTGCTGATAGGGAGCGTCTCCGCCTGGGGGTTGCCGACGGCAACGTTTCAGGTTTCAGCATCAGTAGTGGCAGGCTGTGTCGTCTCCGGTACCAATACCGGGGTATTTGGCACGCTTAATTTTGGTACGCAATCGGGCGTGGCTTCCAGCAGCGTCAGCGCCAGCTATGTACAAAGCACCACTATCACTCTTGCCTGCACGCCAGGCACTGCCGTGAGTATGAGCATCAACGGCGGCAGCAATTACACCTCCACCCGCAATCTCAAACACACGGCGAATACCGATACCCTGGCCTATAGCCTGTTCACCAATGCGGCGCATACCACGGCGATCCCGGTGAACAGTGCCGTGGCGTTGAGTTACAGCAATGCCAACAACATCACATTGCCGATTTACGGCCTGTTAACGCTGCCCGGCCCGACGCGCGCCGGGACTTATACCGACACTTTAACCGTCACGCTCAGTTGGTGACGTCAGTGATAAGAAGGATGATATGAAGATGAATCTGCGCGCCCGATTACTGTTGCTCCTTGTGGTACTCACCCCCGCGGTGCACGCCGCCAACTCGCTGATGGTTTGGCCCATCGATCCGGCTATCGATCCGCAAGAAAAAGCCAGCGAGCTGTGGCTGGAAAATCGGGGCAATGCCACCACCATGATGCAGGTGCGCATCTTCAGCTGGCAGCAAATGAATGGTCAGGAACAGTATCAAACACAGCAACAGGTGGCGGCGAGTCCGCCCATGGTGCGTCTTGAACCGGGACAAAGGCAGCTGGTGCGCTTGATTAAACAAACGCCACCCGCGGCCGGGCGTGAAATGTCGTATCGCGTGGTGCTGGATGAGATCCCTACGCCGCGCACGCCGGGCGAAAACCAGGCCGGTCTCACTTTCCAGATGCGCTATTCGGTGCCGCTCTTCGTGTATGGCGACGGCGTCACGCGCGACACGGCGAAACCGCAGCTGAGCTGGCAGGAAGTCAACAGCGGCGGCAAACGCTGGCTGGAGCTGACCAATCGCGGTAACGGCCACGCACGTTTAAGCAACGTCACCATTGGTGGGCGCAAAATGGGCAATGGCTTATTCGGTTACGTGCTGGCGAACAGCAGCAATCGCTGGCCATTAACCAGCAGCGTGAGCGGTGAGCTGGCAGCTGACATGAATAAAGGCCACTGGAGCAGCGCTGCCGCGCGTTGATGAAGTTAACGCCGCATCCCTGCGCGTTGGCCGTTGCCAGTGTGCTCTGTCTCAGTCCGATAAGCAGCAGTGCGGAAACGTTCTCCGAACTGCCACCGCCGCCTGCGCTGGAGAATAATGCCGGCGGTCAGCAATACATGCTGGAACTGGTGGTGAATCAGGGCCAACGCGGCGAGATCGTGCCGGTTGAGCGCAAAAACGGTGATTTCTGGCTGCGACGTGGCGATCTGCAACGCGCAGGAATTCCGGCAGAGAAACTGCAAGGGCAGCAGATTGATGTCAATCAACTCAGCGGAGCCAAAGTGGAGTACGACGAACGACGCCAGCGCCTGTTACTGACGGTGCCGCCCGCCTGGCTGCCGGGTCAAACGATTGGCCAACGTCAGGATGCGCCGCGCTTTCCCGGCCGCGCCAGCAATGGCGCCTTGCTCAACTATGACTTCTACGCCACGCGTACCGACAATGCCGGTTCGCGCCTTTCCAGCTGGAACGAGCTGCGCTTCTTCGGTCCGGCTGGACAGTTTTCGACCAATGGCGTCTACGTACAGCAGTTGGAAGGGGGCGTTTCAGGGCAGCAGGAAGGTTACATCCGCTACGACACGTGGTTTAGCAACGAAAATGAGAACGCGGTGATCAGCTGGCGCGCCGGGGATTTGGTCACGGATGCGCTGAGCTGGAGCAACAGCGTGCGTCTCGGCGGCGTGCAGATTGGACGCGACTTTAGTGTGCGACCCGATCTGGTGACCTATCCGCTGCCGGCTTTTTCCGGCCAGGCAGCGGTGCCCTCTTCGGTTGATCTCTTTATTAATGGCTACCGCAGCACCCAGGCCGAGGTACAGCCGGGTCCGTGGTCACTCACTAACGTGCCCTTCGTTAATGGTGCGGGCGATGCCGTCATCACCACCACCGATGCCGTGGGTCGACAAATCACCACCACGCTGCCGTTTTATGTCTCCAGCAGTTTGCTGAAGCAAGGGTTATCTGATTACTCATTCTCCGCCGGTGCGATACGCGAAAACTACGGCATTCAGAATTTTGATTACGGCGCAGCCGCCGCCAGCGGTTCGTATCGCTACGGATTAACCGACTGGCTGACGCTGGAGAGCCATGCGGAAGGCAGCGACAGCGTAGCGATGGGCGGCGCAGGTGGATTGCTCAAGCTTGGCAGTTTTGGCGTGGTGAATAGCGCGCTGGCACAGAGCCAGATGGACGGTAATCCAGGCACGCAATATAGCTGGGGCTATCAGTACAACAACAGTTGGTTCAGCCTGGGAACCCAGCACATCATTCGCAGCGTCGATTTTGGTAATCTTGCGCTGGTCGGCAGCCGTGGCGACAGCGCTAACACCAGCTATTCGCTGGCGCGCCGCAGCGCGCAGTACACCGCCAGCGTGTCGCTGAGTGACTACGGCAGTCTTGGGTTGGCCTATTTTGATATCGCCGGCGGTAACGGTGACCGCACGCGGTTATTGAACCTTTCGTGGAGTAAAAATCTGTGGGGCAACAGCAGTTTGTACGTCTCCGCCAGCCGCGATCAGGCGCAAGGCAACTGGAGCGGCGCGATTTCGCTGATCATCCCGTTCGGTGAGCAGAGCAGCGCCTCGGTCAGTACGGAGCGCGATCAGCAAGGAAACAATAGCCAGCGTCTGTATGTGTCACGTGCCATGCCAACCGACGGCGGTTTCTCTTATGATGCCGCCTGGGCCAACCAGGGCAGCGACAGCGGCGATTATCGCCAGGCCAGCCTGCGTTATCGCAACAATAAAATTGATACCTCGGCCGGTTTCTACGGCGATAACGACAACACAACGCAATGGGCCGATTTCACCGGCTCGCTGGTGTTAATGGATAACCGCGTCTTCGCCGCCAATGACATCAACGATGCCTTTGTGGTGGTGAAAACCGATTATCCGGACGTAACGGTGCGTTATGAGAACCAGACGATGGGCCGCACGGATAATCAGGGCTATCTGCTGGTGCCCTCGATCAGCAGTTATTACGGCGCTAAATACGATATCGACACCCTCGATTTACCGGCCGATCGGACTGCGCCGAAGGTAGAACAGCGCTTTGCCGTGAAACGCAAAAGCGGCTATCTGCTTAACTTCCCGGTGGAGCGTTTGCGCGCGGCCAGCGTGGTGCTACACGACAGCAACGGGCAGCCGATTCCCATTTCCAGCCAGATATTGCGTCCGAATCAGGCCACCGAATATGTCGGCTGGGACGGCATTGTGTGGATGGAAGATCTCACGGCCAATAACCCGATTCACGTGGTGACGCCGGATGGCCGCAGCTGCGATACACAACTGGATATTGCTCACGGCCAGCCAAAAGCGCTCGAAACTTACGGACCGCTTACCTGTCCGCTGCCACCGCCACCGCAGGGATCTGCGGTGAGCAGCGCGGATAATTCACAGTCAGGGATTTCACCATGAGAAAGCTTCTGCTGCTGCTCGCGCTGTTTTTGCTGCCAGGCACCAGCTATGCGCTTTGCAGCTTATCGGCACCCAGCGCAACCTTCGGTTCAGTCACCACGTTTTCAGTGGGTTCGACGGTGAATAACACATCCAGCACGACCAACGTCAACTGCGGCTCGGGCACGCTTTCTCTGCTGGGCTCCGATAACATCACCTATGCCTTCACCACCGCCTCAAACCTCAGCGGCACGCGCGCGGTGTTGAAAACGGCCAGCGGCGGCACCGATAACATTCCAATCAGGTTGTGTATCGACAGCGCCTGCGCCACCGAATTACAACAGGGCGGCAGCTATCGCTGGAGCTCGGCCTCGCTGCTGGCGTTGGGTAACAGCCTCAATTTCAACATTCCGCTCTATTTCCGTACCGTGCCGGGACAAGTGATTGCTGCGGGTTCCTATACCACCACCATTACGTTAACCGTCAGTTATACGGTATGCGCCGGTTTAAACGTGGCGGGATTGTGCGTGGGAACGGTGCAGACCAGCCCCGGCACGGCGATGCCGATTACGGTTAATCTGGTGGTCACCAACGATTGCACCACCATTACCGCACCGAACGTCAGTTTTGGCAGTGCGCCGTTGGTGAGAAGTTTTTCCACGGTGCAGCAGACGATTAATGTGGTGTGCTCAAAAGGCAGCACCTATACCGTGGGTTTGAGCAACGGCAGTTATTACAGCGGCACCACGCGGCAAATGGCGAGCGGAACTAACCGGCTGGCATATGACATCTACAAAGGCACCA
>Ga0105244_10002388_pt1 | contig 14224 bp, 16 predicted proteins | sample KBSM44metaG_FD_80423 | JGI IMG/M metagenome (GOLD analysis project Ga0105244, IMG submission 80423) | Miscanthus rhizosphere microbial communities from Kellogg Biological Station, Michigan, USA - KBS M4-4 metaG | ecosystem: Host-associated > Plants > Roots > Rhizosphere > Soil | place...
GTTTTGTTGTGCCAATTATACTGTATGGTCATACAGTATCAAGCTTATTTTTGAGAAATTCTTCCCACAGGGTTTGCACTGCATATTCCGTGGCCTGGCGGCGAACGGCATCACGGTCACCTTCAAAAAGCTGATGGCGAGCGACAGTGCCTTCAAGCTTTGAGCTGAAGCCAAACCACACGGTGCCGACAGGTTTTTCCTCGCTGCCACCATTTGGTCCGGCGATACCACTGACAGCAATAGCGTAGTCCGCAGCGGCGGCATATAACGCCCCCTGAGCCATTTCACGCACCACGGCTTCACTGACTGCGCCGTGGGTTTCCAGCGTCCCGCTATCCACACCAATCATTTGATGTTTAGCTTCATTACTGTAGGTAACAAAGCCACGTTCAAACCAGGCGGAACTGCCTGAAACATCAGTAATCACCTTGGCAATCCAGCCACCAGTGCAAGATTCCGCCGTCGTGATGGTGGCACCAAGCTGCCCAAGCGCTTCGCCCAACTGGTGGCTTAATTGGCGCAATGTTTTCTCTGTCATATTGGCTCCGATTGTAGACATATCGCAGGGTCACACGATAGCACTTAACCGTGCTTTCAGAGGATTACATTCAATAACGCGAGGCACTTCCAGAGAAAAGAACGGCCAGCGAATGCTGGCCGGATAAATCATTTCATACTGTTAGCGATGGCTTCCACATTATGCTTAAAAGCCATCTCATAAGTGCTGGCAGGGCCGTCGGCATCAGACAATGCTTCAGGATAAAGTTCACCGCCCGGTTGTGCACCACTCGCGGCGGCAATTTGTTTTACCAGACGGGGGTCAGTCTGGTTCTCAATGAAGTATGTTTTGATGTGCTGGTTTTTGAGCTGTTTGATTAGCCCAGCGACATCACTGGCATTCGCTTCAGCTTCAGTCGAGAAGCCAACAGGCGCGAGGAAAGCCACCCCATACTCTGCGCCAAAATAGCCAAAGGCATCATGGCTGGTCAGCACTTTACGGTGCGATTTAGGAATCGATTCAAAGCGTGTTTTGGCCCAGCTATCCAGCAGTTTCAGACGCGTAACGTACTCGCTGCCGCTTTCATTGATTGCCGCCGCATCTTGTGGGTCTGCCGCCATCAGCGCCTTCATAATATTCTGTGCGTAGACCGCGCCATTCTCAGCACTGTTCCAGGCATGCGGGTCAGTAATTTGTTTACCGTCTTCGACCATGCTGCGGCTGGAAATACCTTCAGAAGCAACAATGACTTTGCCTTTATAACCTGATGCGCTCACCAGACGGTCCATCCACCCTTCCATTCCCAGCCCGCTGACAATAACCACGTCAGCTTTGCTTAGCGCGACGCTGTCTTGCGGCGAGGGTTCAAAACTATGCGGATCACCGTTTGGCCCGACCAGGCTTTTTACCGTGACATGTTCACCGCCGACTTGTTTCGCCATATCAGCCAGCACCGTGAAACTGGCGACCACATTGAGGTTTTTCGCCAGCGCCGCCTGGCTGGAACAAGCCAGCACCAATGACATCATCATCCCAAAACGTTTCATTTAATCCCCTTGCTTGTTGTTATCCAGCCTCTACAAAGGCTCCGAGCCAGTCCGCTGCGCGAACCGAAAAGTATTGAGATAAAGAAGCCAACGCTTGCCGTCAGAACAATCGCCGGTCCAGCAGGCAGTGCGGCGGCAAAAGACCATGCCAGCCCAATCCATGCCGATAACAAACCGCAGACCACCGCAATAAACATCGCCCCAGGTAGCGTTTTCGCCCAGCAGCGCGCCGAAACTGCTGGCAGCATCATTAGCCCGACGGACATCAGCGTGCCGAGGATTTGAAATCCGGCGACCAGGTTAAGCACCAGCAGCGCAAGAAAAACACCATGAATAAGATGAGGTGCCTGGCGGTTATTGACCTGCAAGAAGCTGCGGTCAAAGGTTTCCATCACCAGCCCGCGATATAAACCCGCCAGGATAAGTAACGTTACGCTGGCAATCACGCCAACGAAGATTGTTGCCTGATTATCGACGGCCAGTATTGAGCCAAATAAAAGGTGCAGCAGGTCAACACTGGAGCCGCGAAGCGAAATGAGTGTGACACCTAACGCCAGCGAGCCGAGGTAAAAACCTGCAAAACTAGCATCCTCTTTAAGTTGGGTTCGTGAGCTCACAAGGCCGGAAATTAATGCCACCAGCACCCCCGCAACAAAGCCGCCAATCCCCATGGCAACCAGCGACATACCTGCCAGCAAATAGCCCACCGCAACGCCCGGCAGGATGGCATGAGAAAGTGCATCCCCCACCAGGCTCATACGCCTTAGCAGCAAGAAAATCCCCAACGGAGCGGTGCTCAGTGATAAAGCCAGACACGCAACGAGCGCGCGGCGCATAAAACCGTAATCAATAAACGGTTCCAAGAAGAAGTGATAAATCATGCGGATAACGCCAGATTATTACTGACTTGCGAATAACGAGGTAACACTTCAGCAGCGTCCCCCCAATGGAAATGATCTTGTGTAAGCAATAAAACCTGTGGGAAATGCCGGCTAACACGTTGGTTATCATGCAGCACAGCCAGTACCGTTTGGCCCGCCTGATTCATTTGGCAGATTAACGACATCAGGAAATCGCTGGTTTGCGAATCGACCCCGGTAAAAGGCTCATCGAGCAGCACCAGCGGCGCATTTTGCACCAGTAAGCGAGCAAACAGCATTCTCTGAAACTGGCCGCCAGAAAGCATTTCGATAGGCTGATGGCGGTAAGCGCTCAAGCCAACTCGTTCGATGGCATCGGCTATCCGCAGGCGGTGTTGACGCTTCAATGCGGAAAACAGGCTGCGGGCAGGCCACGCCCCCATACACACCACATCGTAAACCGTGACAGGAAACTGTCTTTCCATTTCAGCCAGTTGCGGCAACCACGCAATGCGCGGAGCACACCCATCGGTAAACTGCAGTTGCCCCGATACCGGTGCCTGTAACTTCAATAATGTTTTAAGGAGGGTCGATTTCCCGGTGCCGTTGGCACCAATAATGGCGGTCATGCTGCCTTGCACAATATGGCCGGTAAGTGCAGGTGTCACCGCCCTTCCCTGATAACCCAATACCACTTGATTCAACGAGATCATGGCAGTGCAATCGCCCAGCGAATAGCCAGCCATAAACCGGCGAGCAGCATTAAGACTGCACAAAACCGGGCTGATGCCGCCACGGTGAAAAGTGTCCGTAAAGGATTCATTGCGGGAAAAAGCCTTCAATTTGATTTGTTATAACATAACATAAAATAAATTGATGACGATGTAAATTCCTGATCGACGATCGGGAAAAACCTTCATGGGAAGTGCTGGAGAAAGAACCCCGCCTCAGAACAAGGCGGGGTAAAGATTACTGAACGCGAGCCTGCGCAACAGCCAGGCCTAACTGCCATACCGCCATCGCGTAATGCGTGCTGTGGTTGTAACGGGTGATGGTGTAGAAGTTTGGCAGACCGTACCAGTACTGGTAACGATCGCCCATATCCAGGCGCAGTAAACTGGCTTCCTGGTGGTTACCCAGAGAAGCCGTTGGGCTCAGACCGGATTGCGCCAGCGCGGAAACGGAATACTTGGTCTTAAAGCCGTTGGCTAACCCCGGTACCTGGCCGTTAGCAGGCACCGCCACCAAATCCCCTTTCACCCAACCGTGGCCTTTGAAATAGTTTGCCACGCTGCCAATCGCATCTTCGGGATCCCACAAATTCACATGACCGTCGCCGTTGAAATCAACCGCGTACTCTTTGAACGACGAAGGCATAAACTGGCCGTAACCCATCGCCCCGGCAAATGAACCTTTCAGTGCCAGCGGGTCATCACCTTCGTTACGCGCCATCAACAGGAAAGTTTCCAGTTCGCCAGAGAAGTATTGCGCACGGCGTGGATAAGCAAAGGATAAGGTCGCCAGCGCATCGATGATGCGTGTTTTACCCATCACGCGGCCCCAGCGAGTTTCCACGCCGATAATCCCAACAATAATTTCTGGTGGCACGCCGTAAACCTGGAAAGCGCGTTTCAGCGCACTATCGTATTGATTCCAGAAAGCCACGCCATTTTGCACGTTATCTGGGGTGATAAATTTGCCGCGATAACGCAACCACGCCCCATTTGGGCCCGGAGGTGGTGCAGTAGTAGGTGCCTGCTGGTCCATTAAACGCAGCACGTAATCCAGCCGTTTGGCCTGAGATAACACTTCATGCAATTGCTGGCGGTCAAAGCCATGCTCACTCACCATTTTATTGATGAATTTTTCGGCTTCAGGATTGTTGGCAAAATCCCCCGTCTGCATAAACACATCATGCTGCGGTTGCAGCAAGAACCCCCCTGAAGGTGCGCCAGCTTGCTGAGGCGAAGTTTCAGTTTTTGGTTTACTGCTACAGGCAGCAAGCAAAACGATAAGTGGAAGTAACGCGACGGAGTAACGCATGTGAGGGATATCCATATGACTGACGACGAATGTGTATTCCTTATGGTAAATCATATTTGACTGCCTGAAAAAGAAGTCCGCTGTCATAACCTCAAAAAGGACGCCAAATGTACATTTTGTGGCCCCTATTTTATTGCTCTCACCACCTGAATGACGAAACAGGAACCCTTCTTCGATGCCTGCATCCAGAGGACTTTAACCGTGTCTATGCCGGTAAAAACGCAGTATCAATAACTTGAGTTTTTTGATTGGCTGAGCTTGCGATATTTTTGCGGGGACATGCCAACATATTTATTAAAAGAGCTGTAGAAGCGACTACTTGAGCGAAACCCCGCAGTCAGCGCGATATCAAGAATTGTTTTATCGGTGTCGTTGAGTAACGCGCGCACATGGTTAATACGCATCGCCGTAATATATTGCTTCATTGTCAGTTGCATCACACGATGGAAAATTCCCATCGCATAGTTTGCATTAAGTTTTACATGTTCGGCGATGTTTTCAATGGTGAGGGCCTGGTCGTAATTAGCCCCGATAAACTCCAGCATTTGACTAACATAGAACTGCGCGTGGCGCGACACACTACCGCCATTGCTGTGCGTACTGGGTGTTTTATTCACCAGAATAGGTTGCCAACCTGACAAACTCAGACGTTTAAGCATGAGCCCTATCTCATCAATGGCCAACTGGCGAATCTGTTCATTCTGGCTGTTCATTTCCTGTTGCCAACGCTGAACTTCAAATTGGCTAATTTGTTGGGCTGCCAACGATTTAATCACCATACCGTGGGTCACATGATTTATCAGTTGCCTATCCAGTGGCCATGAGAGAAACAGATGCATCGGCAGGTTAAAAATCGCCATATTCTGGCAATCACCGGGACGGGTGAGTTGATGAGGGGTACACGCCCAGAACAGGGTGATATGCCCTTGTTTGATTTGCACTATTTCATTGTTAATCAGGTATTCCACATCACCGTCGAACGGAACATTTATCTCGACTTGCCCGTGCCAGTGGCTGGATTCCATATAGTGCGGCCGACGCAGCTCAATATCCATGCGCTGATATTCAGAATAAAGTGCCAACGGGCTACGCGTTTCACGGTCGGTACTGTTACACATATGTGGATCAGGCGGTAGGCGGCCAGTGTTGATGTTCATCATTCTCTCCGGTTCCTGAATTATCATAAATTGTGGCACATATCCGAATGAAGTCTCCCCCTCACATTGATATTCCTTATAAATCTATGCCCGTATTCTCTTCTTTATTGGCAAATTATTCCCATAAACTCATATTACAGCGAACGAAAGAGTAAATATGAGCTTGTGGGAATTCTCTGCAGGGAAGATGGAGGAGAAGTCTTTACTGACATGCCACTCTGATTCTGTTTAACAACACCACGGAGAATTACCATGTCAGTGTCAGTTCCTAAAATTACCTTCATCGGTGCGGGCTCCACCATATTTGTGAAGAATATCCTTGGGGATGTCTTCCATCGCCCAGCACTGAAATCTGCCCATATCGCTCTGATGGATATTAATCCCACCCGGCTGGAGGAATCGCACATCGTTGTGCGCAAGCTGATGGATTCGGCTGAAGCCTACGGCAAGATTAGCTGTCATACCGATCAGAAAAGTGCCCTCGAGGGGGCTGACTTTGTGGTGGTAGCCTTCCAGATCGGCGGCTACGAGCCCTGTACCGTCACTGATTTTGACGTCTGTAAACGCTTTGGCCTGGAGCAAACCATAGCTGACACCCTCGGCCCTGGCGGCATTATGCGTGCACTGCGAACCATCCCGCATTTGTGGCAAATCTGCGAAGACATGCTGGAAGTCTGTCCTGATGCCACGATGCTGAATTACGTCAACCCAATGGCAATGAATACCTGGGCGATGTACGCACGTTATCCGCAAATCAAACAAGTGGGTTTATGCCATTCCGTTCAAGGTACCGCGGCAGAGTTGGCCCGCGATTTGGATATCGACCCTGCTACATTGCGTTATCGTTGTGCCGGGATTAACCACATGGCGTTTTATCTTTCTCTGGAGAAAAAAAATACCAATGGGGAATACATCAGTATCTATCCTGAGTTGCTGAATGCTTACGAGTCCGGGCAAGCGCCAAAGCCAAACGCTCACAGTAATCCTCGCTGTGAGAATATTGTCCGCTATGAGATGTTCAAAAAGCTGGGTTATTTTGTGACAGAATCCTCAGAGCATTTTGCTGAATACACACCGTGGTTTATCAAGCCTGGCCGCGAAGATTTAATTGAACGTTATAAAGTGCCGCTGGATGAGTATCCAAAACGCTGTGTCGAGCAGCTAGCAACCTGGCGCAAGGAGCTCGAAGAGTACAAAACAGCTGAAAAAATAACGATTAAACCGTCTAAAGAGTACGCCAGCACTATTATGAATGCTCTGTGGACCGGTGAGCCGAGCGTTATTTATGGCAACGTACGCAATGACAAACTTATCGATAACCTTCCGCAAGGATGCTGCGTAGAAGTCCCTTGCCTTGTCGATGCTAACGGCATTCAACCCACCAGAATTGGCACACTCCCCTCGCATCTGGCCGCATTAATGCAGACTAACGTGAATGTGCAAACGTTACTGACGGAAGCCATCCTGACCGAAAACCGTGATCGCGTTTATCACGCCACGATGTTAGACCCCCATACTTCTGCCGTCCTTAGTATTGAAGAGATTTACGCATTGGTCGATGCCCTGATTGAGGCACATGGCAATTGGTTGCCAGAGTGGCTGCACCGCTAATCATCGCGAACGCCGGGTTATATGCCCGGCATATGTGTGACTAATAACAGAGGTGGGCGCTGGTAACAGTACCCTTGAACCCTATGAGCATATCGATTGCAACAAAACTCAGTTACGGATTTGGAGCGTTTGGTAAAGATTTCGCTATTGGTATTGTTTACATGTATCTGATGTATTACTACACCGATATCATCGGCTTATCGGTGGGGGTGGTTGGTACATTATTTCTGGTCGCCAGAATTTGGGATGCGATCAATGACCCCATTATGGGCTGGATAGTCAATAACACGCGTACGCGTTGGGGAAAGTTTAAACCATGGATTTTGATAGGCACGATAACCAACTCCGTGGTGTTGTTCTTATTATTCAGCGCGCACCAGTTTGAAGGTACAACCCAATTAGTGTTTGTCTGTGTCACCTATATTTTATGGGGTATGACATACACGATTATGGATATCCCGTTCTGGTCACTGGTTCCCACCATTACGCTGGATAAACGCGAACGTGAACAACTGGTTCCTTTCCCAAGGTTTTTTGCCAGCCTCTCGGGGTTTGTTACCGCCGGTATTACCCTACCGTTTGTGAAGTATGTCGGCGGGGCTGACCGCGGATTTGGTTTCCAGATGTTTACCCTGATCTTGATAGCCTTCTTTACTGCCTCGACTATTGTCACATTACGCTATGTCAAAGAGGTCTATTCATCGGACAACGACACCACTACCGAGAATAGCCGGCTGACATTAAAAACCATTGTCGGGCTTATTTATAAAAACGATCAGCTTTCGTGCCTGTTAGGTATGGCTTTGGCCTACAATATTGCCGCCAATACCATTACCGGCTTCGCGATTTATTATTTTACTTATGTAATTGGCAATGCCGACCTCTTCCCGTATTACATGTCTTACGCCGGTGCGGCAAACCTGCTCACGCTAATCCTGTTCCCTCGCCTGGTGAAAGCATTATCCCGGCGCGTTTTATGGACTTGTGCCTCAACGTTACCCATTCTCGGTTGTTGCGTACTACTGTGGATTGCCCTGGCGGGTTATCACAATATCTGGATGATTTCACTGGCTGGGGTACTACTCAATGTTGGCAGTGCACTGTTCTGGGTACTGCAGGTCATTATGGTGGCGGATACCGTCGATTATGGTGAATATAAGCTCAACGTACGCTGTGAAAGCATCGCCTACTCAGTACAAACGATGGTAGTAAAAGGTGGCTCGGCATTTGCTGCGCTGTTGATTTCCATTGTGCTTGGCATTATTGGTTATGTGCCAAATGTCGTTCAAAGCGAAAGTACGCTCATCGGCATGCAATTCATCATGATTGCTCTGCCTGCAGTGTTCTATCTCATCACCCTGGCTTTCTATTTCCGTTTCTACAAACTTAACGGCGATATGCTGCGTAAGATCCAAATCCATGTGCTGGATAAATATCGTAAAAAACCCGAGTTCATGACGCCAGAACCACAGAGGGCAAAAGTTAGCAATGTGGTCAACGCATCAGAAGCAAAGGTGTAAAATGCAGTAAGGTAAAATCGTAATGCCAGCCACATTAGGTAGCTGGCATTGCAAGCAATTCAATCTCCTCCACAGTGGCCTTTCAAATCGTTGACCACGCCGCCAATCGCATCTTCTCGCCCCCACAAATCCGCATGACCATAGCCCATTCTCCTGATGAAAGGGGATTCCTTATGGCAAATCATAAGCAGTAAACCCTCTTATCTCCCCTTTCAGTTCACCATAAAACTTTCCATTTAAAATTAAATTACCTTTCAAATTAACAGATTTATGTTTCACAATGAGATCTAAATAACATACATGAAGGTTTCAAAGTGATTATTATGAGCTGCCACTGACCGCAGAGTGAGCATTTACCCTTCAGGAGATAACAATGATCGACATGATTACCCATGGAGCTGAATGGTTTATTGGCCTGTTTCAAAAAGGGGGAGAAGTTTTTACCGGCATGGTGACCGGTATTCTTCCGCTGCTAATAAGCCTGCTGGTGATAATGAACGCGTTAATTAATTTCATCGGCCAGCATCGCATCGAACGAATGGCGCAGCGCTGCGCCGGAAACCCGGTTTCCCGCTACCTGTTATTGCCTTGCATCGGTACGTTTGTGTTCTGCAACCCGATGACGCTAAGCCTGGGGCGCTTTATGCCGGAGAAATACAAACCGAGCTATTACGCCGCCGCTTCATACAGTTGCCACTCAATGAATGGCCTTTTCCCTCACATCAATCCTGGCGAGCTATTTGTGTACCTCGGGATCGCCAGCGGGCTGACCACACTTGGTTTGCCGCTGGGTCCACTCGCAGTGAGTTACCTGCTTGTCGGTCTGATCACTAACTTCTTCCGTGGCTGGATAACCGACCTCACGACCTCGATCTTCGAGAAGAAAATGGGTATCGAACTGGAACGCCAGGTGCGACTTTAAGGAAAAATCATGACGCAACTTATTCGTATTGAGAAAGGCCAGGGCGGCTGGGGCGGCCCGCTGATTCTGCCGGTCGAACCCGGAAAAAAAATCGTCTACATCACCGCAGGGACTCGCCCGGCGATTATCGACAAACTCAGTGAAATGACGGGCTGGCAAGCGGTAGACGGCTTTAAAGAAGGCGAGCCGCCGGAAGCAGAAATCGCTGTGGCGGTGATCGACTGTGGCGGAACATTGCGCTGCGGGTTGTACCCGAAACGCCGCATCCCGACCATTAATATCCATGCCACCGGCAAGTCCGGGCCAATGGCGCAGTACATCGTTGAAGATATTTACGTTTCCGGTGTGCGCGAAGAAAACATTAGCTGGCAAGCAGATGAAACGCAGTCCGTCGCGAAAACGCCGGTTCGTGAGTACGACACCAGTAAGAAAATAACGGAACAAAGCGATGGATTGCTGGCAAAAGTCGGCATGGGCATGGGCTCTGCCGTAGCGGTGCTGTTTCAGGCCGGGCGCGACACCATCGATACCGTTTTAAAAACCATCCTGCCGTTTATGGCGTTTGTCTCAGCGCTTATCGGCATCATCATGGCTTCAGGATTAGGCGACTGGATTGCTCACGGCCTGGCTCCGCTGGCCAACAATCCCGTCGGACTGATAACCCTGGCGCTGATTTGTTCATTCCCGCTGCTCTCACCTTTCCTCGGCCCAGGGGCGGTTATCGCACAGGTTATCGGGGTGCTGATTGGCGTACAAATTGGCCTCGGTCACATTCCACCACATCTGGCGCTCCCCGCGCTGTTTGCCATCAATGCGCAAGCAGCCTGTGACTTCATCCCGGTGGGCCTCTCTCTGGCTGAAGCCCGACAAGACACGGTGCGCGTCGGCGTGCCATCGGTATTAGTCGGCCGCTTTTTAACGGGCGCGCCAACCGTGCTCATCGCCTGGCTCGTGTCCGGCTTTATCTATCAATAAGGTGGATTATGCGAACTATTTATCAAACGACTATCACTTACATCGGCCAGTCCGCCCGCGAAGCGCTGGATGACAACATGCTGATCACTTTTAGCGAAGGCGCGCCAGCAGATATTCAGGACTTCTGTTTTATTCACTGCCACGGCGCATTGAGCGGCACGCTTGAACCCGGTATCGGTTTTGAACTGAACGGGCAGCATTACGATGTCACCGCAGTTGGCGACGTCGCTCAACAAAATTTACAGGAACTGGGGCATATCACCCTGCGTTTCGACGGTGAAGCGCAGGCGGAATACCCGGGTACCGTCCATGTTAACGGGCCACTACCTCACAACATTGAAACGGGCTGCCAGTTGAAGTTTTTAGTCTAAGCACATTAAAGGAGTAGAGCATGAACCAAGTTGCCGTTGTCATTGGGGGAGGACAAACCCTCGGAGCGTTTCTCGCCCATGGGCTTGCGAAGGAAGGTTATAAAATTGCCGTGGTAGATATCCAAAGCGAAAAAGCGGCCCGCGTCGCCCAGGAAATTAACGACCAGTACGGTGCTGGCATGGCCTGGGGATTTGGCGCTGATGCCACCAGCGAACAGAGCGTAACCGCGCTCGCCAACGGAGTAGACGAGATTTTCGGCCAGGTGAATTTGCTGGTCTATAGCGCCGGAATTGCCAAAGCGGCATTTATTGGTGATTTCGCGTTGGGCGATTTTGACCGTTCGTTGCAGGTCAATCTGGTGGGATATTTTCTGTGCGCCAAAGCGTTTTCAGCCTTGATGATCCGCGACGGCGTACATGGCCGCATCATCCAAATTAACTCTAAATCCGGGAAAGTGGGCAGCAAACATAATTCCGGCTACAGCGCGGCAAAGTTCGGCGGCGTAGGGCTGACACAATCACTGGCACTGGATTTAGCAGAGTACGGCATTACCGTGCATGCCTTGATGCTGGGCAACCTGTTGAAATCGCCAATGTTTCAATCATTACTCCCGCAATATGCCGAGAAACTGGGCATTGCGGCGGATGAAGTCGAGCAATATTACATCGACAAAGTCCCGCTCAAGCGTGGCTGCGACTATCAGGATGTGCTGAATACGCTGCTGTTTTATGCCAGTGATAAAGCATCGTACTGCACCGGGCAATCAATCAACATTACCGGCGGGCAGGTGATGTTTTAAACCCACGGGTGGATAGCCGTATGACTGCAAACGCGCTATTCACCTCCCTAACGAGAGAAATCTATGATTAACGCACTCATCGCAATCGCTGTAATCGCCTGGCTGAGCCAACTGGTTTTGGGTGGCTGGCAAATACGCCATTTCAATCGTGCATTCGACCAGTTATGCCAGAAAGGAGCCGTAGGTATCGGGCGTTCTGGCGGGCGTTTTAAGCCTCGGGTGGTCATTGCACTGGCATTCGATGAACAACAAAACATCTGTGACAGTTTGATGATGAAAGGCATCACTATTTTTGCCAGACCCTTACCGTTGTCACAATTACATGGGATAAATCGAAAGGAATTGCAACCTGATGTGATCTTCCCCCATGATCAAAACTGTCAGAATGCTCTATCATTAGCGATTAAAGTGAAACATGGATAATTTCGTTTCGAACGCTTATTGCTTGCGAAATTATCAAACTAAAATTTAGCGCAAGGTAATAAGAGCTTATGAAACCACGCCATCGGCAGGCCGCAATCCTGGAGTATCTGCAAAAACAAGGGAAAAGTTCCGTTGACGATCTCGCTCAATATTTTGCCACCACCGGTACCACGATCCGTAAAGATCTGGTGCTGCTGGAAAACGCAGGCACGGTTATCCGTACCTATGGCGGCGTAGTACTGAACAAGGACGAACCGGATCCCCCCATTGACCACAAGACCTTAATCAACACTCATAAAAAACAACAAATCGCGGATGTGGCAGTAACATTCATCCATGATGGTGATTCGATTATTCTTGATGCCGGTAGCACGGTGCTGCAAATGGTTCCGTTATTACAGCGCTTTAATAACATCACCGTCATGACCAACAGCCTGCATATTGTTAATGCGCTTTCAGAACTGGATAACGAGCAAACTATCCTGATGCCTGGCGGCACCTTCCGCAAAAAATCAGCCTCTTTCCATGGCCAACTGGCCGAAACCGCTTTTGAACAATTCAGCTTCGATAAACTTTTTATGGGCACCGATGGCATCGATCTGAATGCCGGTGTTACCACATTTAATGAGGTTTACACCGTCAGTAAAGCGATGTGCAACGCAGCGCGTCAGGTGATTTTAATGGCTGACTCATCAAAATTTGGTCGCAAAAGCCCGAACATTGTTTGTGGGCTGGACAGTGTCCACACCATTATTACCGACAGCGGCATCAGCGAGGAGTTTTTGACGGCTTTGCAGGAAAAGGGAATCAACGTGATTATCACAGAGGAAAAACATGACTGAACGAATGATACTCATCGCGCGAGAAACACTGGAGTTAGAACTGTACGAAGCCAGCCGTTTATCTGACAGACTGGGCGAACAATTTGTTAACGCAGCTCGTGCGGTGCTTGCCTGCGAAGGTAAAGTGATTGTCTCAGGTATGGGTAAATCCGGGCATATTGGTAAAAAAATAGCCGCCACGCTTGCCAGCACCGGTACTCCCGCTTTCTTCGTTCATCCTGCTGAAGCTCTTCATGGCGATTTAGGGATGATCGAGAGCCGCGATATCATGCTGTTTATCTCCTATTCTGGCACCGCCAAAGAACTGGACTTAATCATCCCGCGCCTCCAGGAAAAAGCTGTCACCTTAATTGCTATAACAGGTAAATCAGACTCTCCACTCGCCAAAGCTGCACTTGCAATACTCGACATCTCCGTTGAACGCGAAGCCTGCCCTATGCGCCTCGCCCCAACGTCAAGCGCGGTTAATACACTAATGATGGGTGATGCACTTGCCATGGCGGTCATGCAGGAACGCGGTTTTAATGAAGAAGATTTCGCCCGCTCTCACCCTGCGGGGGCTTTAGGGGCACGCTTGTTAAACCGGGTGCATCACCTGATGCGCACTGGAAAACAGCTCCCGGTCATCGCTGACATCGCAACGGTCATGGACGCCTTACTCGAACTGAGCCGCACCGGTCTTGGCCTGGTATGCGTGACCAACACACATCAACAGGTTGTGGGGGTATTCACCGATGGCGATCTACGCCGTTGGCTGGTGGGAGGCGGTCAACTTGAAGCTGTCATTTGCGATGCAATGACCACTCACTGCTCCGTACTACAGACTGAAACACGTGCAACTGAAGCTAAAGAAATGCTCATGAAAAAACGCATTAGCGCGGCACCCGTAGTCGATGAAAACGGTCAACTGGTCGGCGCGATTAACCTGCACGATTTCCACCAGGCTGGGATTTTATAAATACGAGTTTTCGATCCGCCTCGTAACCTTTTCGATAAGATGTTAACCCCCACCCCCATTGTGATACGCTTTGCCCCATTCTCGATCCTGGATATGACACTCAGGATCGTTTCTTCATTTTATCGTGAAGTTGGTTAATAAAATCAAATGACTACTACGGAAAACCTCGACAGCCACACCCCGATGATGCAGCAGTA
>Ga0105244_10002391_pt1 | contig 14196 bp, 14 predicted proteins | sample KBSM44metaG_FD_80423 | JGI IMG/M metagenome (GOLD analysis project Ga0105244, IMG submission 80423) | Miscanthus rhizosphere microbial communities from Kellogg Biological Station, Michigan, USA - KBS M4-4 metaG | ecosystem: Host-associated > Plants > Roots > Rhizosphere > Soil | place...
GGCGCCGCGCTGGGATGGTACGGCTTGGTGTGAAATCAAACCCGGTACGGCGGGGTCGCCGCCGTGCGGGTTAAAAACTACTTGTTCTGGTAACCGCCGTAGTACTTGACGGGGCTCCACTCCGGCTGCACGTCGGGCACGGCCGGCGCCAATTGCTTGTACTCCGGCGCCGCGTACACCACCTTGCCGTTGACGATGGTCAGGCTGCTCTCCAGGTTCTTGATCTTCTCGACATCCATCGAGAAATAATCCTGCGGCAAAATCACCACGTCGGCGTACTGGCCCTTGGCGAGGGTACCCTTGAGTTTTTCCTCGCCGCTCATCCACGCACTGCCCTGCGTCATCAGCTTCAGCGCCTGGTAGCGGCTCAGCACATCGCCCGGTTGCCACAGGCTCAGACCGCCCGCCGTCTTGCCCGTCACCGCCCAGTAGATCGACGGCCACGGCCCATAGCTGCTAACGCGCGTGCCGTCCGTCCCCAAGCCGACCGGAATCTTCATCTCCAGCATCTTCTTGATCGGCGGCATCTGACGGGTCTGGGCGCCGTACTGCTTCCAATACAGCTCGCCCTGGAAGTACATGCGGTTCTGCACGGCGATACCGCCGCCCAGCGCCTTCACGCGCGCCAGTTGCTTGTCGCTGATGGTCTCGGCGTGGTCGAAGAACCAGCGCAGGCCGTTCAGCGGCGTATCCTTGTTGACCTTTTCGATCACGGCCAGATCGCGGTCGATGCTCTCGTCATAGGTCGCGTGGATGCGGAACGGCCAGCGGTTCTTGATCAGCAGGCGCAGCACCGGCTCCAGTTCGCTTTCCATCTGCGCCGGCATGTTCGGGCGCGGCTCCAAGAAGTTTTCGAAATCGGCCGCGCTCCACACCAGGTTCTCGCCGCCGCCCTCGGTGTTGTAGCCGTTGGCGTAGAACAGGTGATCGTTCTTGTCCGGCTTGGTCTGCGTCAGCCAGCGCTGGTAGTCTTCCAGCTCCTTGCCCGGCTTTTGCGCGAACAGATAATAGGAAGTGCGTACCGTCAACTTGCCGTTCTTGGCCAGCTCCAGGCTGACCGCGTAATCGTCCGGATAGGCCTGTCCACCGCCGCCGGCATCGATGGCGCTGGTCACACCGAGCCGGTTCAACTCGTTGTAATACTGCTGCGTGGAGTTGATCTGCTGCTCGCGCGGCAGCACGTTGGTCTTGGCCAGGGTGGTGTACAGGATCATCGCGTTCGGCTTGGCGATCAACAGGCCGGTCGGCTTGCCGTCCGCGCCCAGCTCGACCACGCCGTCCTTGTACTTGGTGTCGGCGTTGTAACCCAGGGTGGCGATGCCCTTCTGATTGAGGAAACCCAGGCCGTACAGGTACAGCAGGAACACCGGTTTGTCCGGCACCGCCTCGTTGATTTCCGCCAATGTCGGCAAGCGCTTTTCCTCGAACTGGAATTCGTTCCAGCCGCCGACGACCTTGATCCAGGCGCCGTCAGGCGTGCGCGCGGCCTGCTCCTTGAGCATCTGCAGCGCCTTCTTCAGCGACGTCACGCCATCCCAGCGCAGCTCGGCGTTGTAGTTCAAGCCCTCGCGGATGATGTGCAGGTGGGAATCGTTAAGGCCGGGAATGACGGTCTTGCCGCCGGCGTCGATCAACTGGGTGTTGGCCGATTTAAGTTTGAGGATGCTGGCATTGCTGCCGACGGCCTCGATCTTGCCGTCCTTGATGGCGAGCGCCTGAGCGAACGCACCCTCCTTCGTCATCGTGGCGATCTTACCGTTGGTGATGATCAGATCCGTGGCCGCCTGCGCCAAGGTGGACATACCGGCGGCGTGGATCAGGGTGACTGCAAAAGCGAGCTGCTTTAATTTCATCGTACTACTCCTAAAAAAATAATGGGCCGGCGCGGTACGAATACCGCGCCGACCCACATCACAGGCCAACGAGCCGAGCGAGCCCGGTTCGATTAGTCCTTGATGGCTTCGACCGCGAAGGTCAGGGTCACGTCGTCGCCGACGTTCGGTGCGTATTTGCCTGCGTTAAATTCGGTACGCTTGATGGTGGCGGTAGCGTTGGCGCCGCAAGCCAGTTTCTTCATCATCGGATGGTCGGCGCATTTGAAACCGGTCACGGTCAGGGTCACCGGTTTGGTGACGCCCTTGATGGTCAGGTTGCCGTCGATGGTGGACGGCGCGTCGCCCTTGAAGTTGACCTTGGTCGACTTGTAGGTGATGGTCGGGAACTTGGCGGTGTCGAGGAAATCCTCGCCCTGGATGTGCTGGTCGAACAGTTTCGAGCCGGTATCGACCGATTTGGTGTCGATGGTCGCTTCCACCGAGCCGGTCTTGGCGGCGCGGTCGATCGTGATCTTGGCGCTGGTGTTGTTGAAGCGGCTCGTCTGCAGCGAGTAGCCGAAGTGGCTGTACGTGAAGCTCGAGAAGGTGTGGTTGGCGTCGGAAGAGAAGGTCTCCGGCGCGGCAAAGGCGGACATCGAGATACCAGCGGCGACCAGCAGGGCAAAGATTTTTTTCATTGTAGAACTCCAGAATGTTGACATACGGATGAGAACGCGACGGGGCTGGTTTTGTCAGCCCGTTAATGTTCCCGAGTGCGAACGATTATGCTCGCGACATCTAAAGTTGTAAAACGAAAAATTTACCGCGTTACTATCGATAAAATCGATCATAGCGGAGTTTGGCGGGAGGCGAATCCGCCAAAAGACGGAGGGAGGGACGGAAACACATGAAAACTCGCGGAAACACGTAGGGCGGATTAGCGAAGCGTAATCGGCCATGTGTGAGCCGCCAGCGACGCATACATGGCCGATTACGGCGTTCCGCCTAATCCGCCCTACGTGTCTCTAGATTATGCTGCGGCCGCCTGTGCCGCCGGATGATGCAGGATACTACTTAACAGCCGCTGCTCAAGCGCCGCGAAGGCCGCGTTGCCCCTCGCCCGCGGACGCGGCAAATCCACCTTCAGATCCAGCGTGATGCGGCCATCCTCGATCAGCACCACGCGATCGGCCAGGGCCAGCGCCTCCTGCACATCGTGCGTCACCAGCACCGCCGTGAACCCGCGCTGCAACCACAACGCCTCGATCAACTGCTGCATCTCGATGCGCGTCAACGCATCCAGCGCCCCGAGCGGCTCGTCCAGCAACAGCAACTGCGGCTCATGCAGCAAAGCCCGCGCCAGCGCCACGCGCTGCCGCTGGCCGCCCGACAGCTCCGCCGGCCAATCGTCGGCGCGTTCGGCCAGCCCCACCGTCGACAAGGTCGCCGCCGCCGCGTTCAACGATCGCGGCAACCCAAGCGCCACATTCTCCAGCACCGTCTTCCACGGCAGCAGGCGCGCCTCCTGGAACATGATGCGGATGCTGGCCCCGATGGCGCCCTTGCCGATCGCGATACTGCCCTCGTCGGCCGTCTCCAATCCCGCGATCGCCCGCAGCAGGGTGCTCTTGCCGCAACCGCTGCGCCCCACCACGGCGACAAACTCGCCGGGATGCAGCTCCAGCCGCACATCCTTCAACACCTCGCGCTCGCCGAAGGACTTGCTCAAGCCTTCCAGCGCCAGCGACACGCCCTGGCGCTTGGCCGGTGCCGGCGTGCTTTGCTTGCTCGCCCTGGACAGACCGGGGACATCGAATAACGCGGTCGAAATGTTCATCTCATTTGCTCCAACTTACTCCATCAAATCAACGGTAGGCGGGGTTCCAGCGCAGGAAGCGCTTTTCCAGGCCGCGCGACAGCAGGTCGGCGGCCTTGCCCAACAACGCATATAACAGTATCCCGACCAGCACCACATCCGTTTGCAGGAACTCGCGGGCGTTCATCGTCATGTAGCCGATGCCCGCTTGCGCCGAAATCGTCTCGGCCACGATCAGCAGCACCCACACGAGGCCCAGCGAAAAACGCACACCCACCAATATTGACGGCAGCGAGGCCGGCAGGATCACGTCGCGGTACAGCGGCCAGCCGGACAAGCCGTAACTGCGCGCCATCTCGATCAACCCCTGGTCGGCCGAGCGGATGCCGTGGAAGGTGTTCAGATACACAGGGAAGAACACGCCCACCGCCAGCAGGAACAGCTTCGCGGTTTCGTCGATGCCGAACCACAGGATCACCAACGGTATCAGCGCCAGCGCCGGGATGTTGCGCACCATTTGCAGCGTGGTGTCGAGCAGCGTTTCGGCGCGGCGGAAGCTGCCCGTCAACAGGCCAAGGGCCAGACCCAGTCCCGCGCCGATGGCGAAGCCGCTGATGGCGCGCCACAAACTGGTGCGAAGGTGCACCCACAGTTCGCCCGATACCGCCAGCGTCCAGAAGGCCTTGGCGACAGCCCACGGCTCCGGCAGGATGCGGCTCGACAGCCAGCCCAGTTGCGAGGCCGCCTGCCAACCGGCGATCAGCAACACCGGCAATATCCATGGCGCGAACGCGCTGCTCCGCGGCCGGCCACCAGCACCGCCGCTACTTTTACGCGCGGGCTTGCGGGTGCTCTTGACCAAAGGTTGTGGTAAGACGGCCGCCATCTCAAGCCGCCTTCTTCGGCACGATATCGCTGGCCATCACTTCGCCGAAAGGTCCGCTCAGCGACTGTTCGCCCACGGCCTTACCTTTGCCCAGCAACGGGAATACCAGCTCGGCGAAGCGGTACGACTCCTCCAGATGCGGGTAGCCGGAGAAGATGAAGGTGTCGATCCCCAGGTCGGCGTATTCCTGGATGCGCGCGACCACCGTCTCGGGATCGCCGACCAGCGCCGTGCCGGCGCCGCCGCGCACCAGGCCCACGCCGGCCCACAGGTTGGGCGAGACTTCCAGTTTGTCGCGGCGGCCGCCGTGCAAGGCGGCCATGCGCTGCTGCCCCACCGAATCCATTTTGCCGAACGCCGCCTGCGCCTTGGCGATGATGTCGTCGTCCAGATGGCTGATCAGTTCATCGGCGGCGCGCCACGCGGCTTCGTTGGTCTCGCGGACGATCACGTGCAGGCGGATGCCGAACTTCACGGTGCGGCCATGCTTGGCGGCGCGCGCGCGGATGTCGGCGATCTTTTCGGCGACGGCGGCCGGCGGCTCGCCCCAGGTCAGGTAGACGTCCATCTGTTCGGCCGCCAGTTCGTGCGCCGGCTCGGACGAGCCGCCGAAGTACAGCGGCGGATACGGCTTCTGCACCGCCGGATACAGCGTCTTGGCGCCCTTGACCTTGATATGCTTGCCTTCGAAATCGTAGCCGGCATCGCCGCCCTCGCCCGCCAGCGACGCGCGCCAGACGCGGATGAATTCATCCGAGATCTCATAGCGCTTGGCGTGGTCGGCGTACAGGCCGTCGGCCTCCAACTCACCCTGGTCGCCGCCGGTGACGACATTGATCAGCAGCCGGCCGTTGGACAAACGGTCGAAGGTGGCGGCCATGCGCACCGCCAGACCGGGCGTGGTGAGGCCGGGCCGGATGGCGACCAGGAACTTGAGCTTTTGCGTGACGCTGATCAGCGACGAGGCGACCACCCATGCGTCTTCGCAGGAACGGCCGGTCGGCAGCAGCACGCCGTCGTAGCCCAGCGTGTCGGCGGCGACCGCGCACTGTTTCAGATAGTCGGCATCGACCGGGCGAGCGCCCTTCGAGGTGCCGAGGTAGCGGCTGTCGCCGTGAGTCGGGATGAACCAGAAGATATTCAAAGACATGATGTACTCGATTCCTTTATTGCGCCGCCAGCTGTTTGGCCGGCAGTTGTGCGTCCTTGACCACGATAGGTTTCGGGATCAGTTTGAGACTGGAGAAGGCGTCGGCCAGCTTTTGCTGCTGTTGCAGCACGTCGGCGGTGATCGGCTTGACGCCGTAGGCGTAGCGGGAGGCCGCCAGCGCCACCACTTCCGTATCGAGCCCGGTCTGCGCCGACAGGATGGTGGCAACTTCCTTCGGATTCTTGGCGCCCCATTCGTCCACCTTGGCGATTTCCTCGATCACGATGCGGACCACTTCCTGGTTCTTCTCCGCATACGGACGCGCGGCCAGATAGAACTGGTGGTTGGCGACCAGGCCTTTGCCATCGGCCAGGACGCGCGCGCCCAACTGCTTCTCGGCGGCGGCCAGGAATGGATCCCAAATCGCCCACGCATCGACACTGCCGCGCTCAAACGCGGCGCGCGCGTCGGCCGGTGGCAGGAAGACGGTATCGATTTCCTTGTAGCCGATGCCCGCCTTCTCCAGCGCCTTGACCAGCAGGTAGTGCACGTTCGAGCCCTTGTTCAGCGCGACCTTCTTGCCTTTCAACTCGGCCAGGCTGCGGATCTTCGAATCCTTCGGCACCACGATCGCCTCGCTGGCGGGCGACGGCGGCTCGTTGCCGACATAAACCAGGTTGGCGCCGGCCGCCTGCGCGAAGATCGGCGGCGCTTCGCCAACGGTGCCGAAATCGACGCTGCCGACGTTCAAGCCCTCCAGCAGTTGCGGCCCGGCCGGGAATTCGGTCCATTTGACGGTGATGTTTTTGGCCGCCAGTCGCTGTTCCAAGGTGCCGCGCCCTTTCAGCAGGGTCAGGGTGCCGTATTTCTGATAGCCGATCCGGAGGGTCTGCGCCTCCGGCTTGGCCTGCGCCGAGGCGACGGTCGGCGCGCCCGCCGCCATCACGCCGGCGGCGAACAACAGACCCAATGTGTAGCGGCGCGCGGCGCGTTTTTGTTCTATGCTCATGAATTCTTCCTTGAAAATCTACTTAGCTCGCCAGGCGCACCGGTTCGGCCTGCACAACATAGCTGTCGCCGATGCGGCCACTGAGCGCGTTCAAGCCTGCAGCCAAGGCCTCGACACCGGCTTGCACCCGCCAGGAAATCGCCTGATCCAGCGCCAGCCCGGAGCCCTCGACCCAGACCAGTTGTTGCGAAGTGGCGTAGACGCTGGTCAGCACGTGGCGCGCGTCCAGCGCGTGCAGCACCGGCCGCAGCGCGTAGTCCAGCGCCAGCATGTGCGACTGGCTACCGCCGGTGGCCAGGGGCAGCACCAGCTTGCCGGCCAGGCCATCCTGCGGCAGCAGGTCGAGGAAGGCTTTCAGAATGCCGGTGAAGGAAGCCTTGTAAACCGGCGTGGCGATCACCACGGCATCGGCGGCTGCGACGGCGGCCAGCGCGCGCTTTATCGCCAGGTCCGACGTATCGGCATGCAGCAGCGACTGTGGCGGCAGGTCGCGCACTTGTAGTTTGGTATAGCGATAGCCGTGCAAGGCCAGTTTTTCGCCGACATGATCCAGCAAACGGCCGGTGCTCGATGTCGCCGCAGGGCTGCCGCCTAAAAGAAGAATGCTCATGCTCTGGTCCCCATTGATGTTGTGGCGACCAGAATAGATGCGCATCATTGAAATCAAAACGAATAGTTTTACACTTTGATATTCGGATTACGTTCCATGAGTTTTCCAAATAAGGTAAATTGAATTTCTTCCACCCCAACTACACCATAGTTTCAGGACCTGAAATGGAAAGAACACTTCTTCACTGGCTGGACCAAACCGATATCGCATATCACCTGGCCGAACATCCGCCTGTGCACACGATCGAAGAGGCGCTCGCCGCCGCCCCCTCGATGCCTGGCTTGATGACCAAGAACATCTTCGCGCGCGATGCCGGCGGAAAAAGGCACTTCCTGATCATCGTTCCATTCAATAAGCGTATCGACCTGTCCGAACTGGCACGCGTGCTGCCATCGACAAAACTCGGCATGGCTTCGCCGGAGCGGCTAATGAAGCACCTGGGTATCGTGCCCGGGTCGGTCAGCATCCTCGCGCTGATCAACGACAGCGACGGCGCGGTGGAAGCGGTGATCGACAAGGCGGTGTGGGACGCCGCGGCCGTCCAGGCGCATCCGCTGCGCAACACGGCCACGGTATCCATGAGCCACGAGACGCTGGAACGGTTCCTGGAGTACACCGGTCATCTGCCGCGCGTGCTGGAGGTTCCAGGCCAGCTGACATCCTGACTCGACTCATAGACAATTTTCCGCATAAGGAAAGCCGGATTTCTTCGTGTACGGCTTAAGGGCGCGGGTGCAATACTGACGGCACCGATACCCTCAAACGGACATACCATGTCTAAAGCTTTACTCAAAACGGCGGCGCATCCGGCACAGGACGCGGCACCGGACCCGCTGGACGTCGCCACCGATCTGGCGAAACGACTGGCGGAAACAGCCAACGCCCGCGACCAGGCCGGCGGCCATGCCGCACAGGAGCGCGAATGGATACGCGACTCCGGCCTGCTCACGCTCTCCATCCCCACCGCTTTCGGCGGCCAGGGCGCGGACTGGCCGACGGTCTATCAGGTGATACGCATCCTGGCCCGCGCCGACAGCGCGCTGGCGCACGTCCTCGGCTTCCACTATCTACAACTGGCGGGCGTCGATTTATACGGCACGCCGCAGCAGCAGCGCCGCTTCCTGACGCAGACCGTGGAGCAGAATCTGTTCTGGGGTAACGCGCTCAATCCGCTGGACCGCCGCACCACGGCGGTGGAGGCCGATTATGGCTTCGTGCTCGATGGCGTCAAGAGTTTTTCGTCCGGCTCCGTGGGTTCCGACTGGCTGACCATCTCGGCCTGGCACGCCGAGACGGAAACCGCCTTGATCGGCGTGCTGCCGACGCGCCAGGAAGGCGTGTCCGTCCAAGCCGACTGGGACGCCTTCGGCCAGCGCCAGACCGACAGCGGCAACGTCCACTTCGACCAGGTCGCGCTGCCGTCGACGCAAGTGCTGCAGGCGCCGGGCCATACGCCGACCGCGAGGGCGACCTTGCGCTCGCAGATCGCGCAGCTGATCATGGCCAATCTTTACCTCGGCATCGGCGAAGGCGCCTTCGAGGCGGCGCGGACCTATACATTGAACGAGGCGCGGCCATGGTTCGCCTCCGGCGCGGCGTCGGCCGCCGCCGATCCGCTGATACAGCACCGTTTCGGCCAGTTGTGGCTCAAGCTGCGCCCTGCCGCAGTGCTGGCCGACCACGCGGCGCGGGAACTGGACCGGCTGTTCCGGCTGGGGAGCGCGGTCACCGCCCGCCAGCGCGGCGAACTGGCCGTCGCCGTGGCCGAGGCCAAGGTGCTGGCCCACACCGCAGGCATCGACGTCAGCAACCAGATGTTCGAATTGACGGGCGCCCGCTCGACCTCCACCCGCTACGGCTACGACAGATTCTGGCGCAACGTCCGCGTCCACACCCTGCACGACCCGGTCGATTACAAGATCCGCGATCTCGGACGCTACGCGTTGGATGACACCATACCCGAACCAACCGCCTACTCCTGATATCGCTGATGACGACTCCATTGATTAACATTACCCACGCGAGCAAAACCTTCGCGCTGCCCGATGGCGGCGCGTTCCACGCCGTGCGCGACGTCTCGCTGTCGGTAGGCCCGGGCGACATCTTCGGCTTGATCGGCAAGAGCGGCGCCGGAAAATCCACGCTGCTACGCCTCATCAACCTGCTCGAACGCCCCGACCAGGGCCTGATCGAAGTCGATGGCCGCGAGCTGACGTCATTGAACAAGCGCGATCTGCGCGACGCCCGCCGCAATATCGGCATGATCTTCCAGCAGTTTAATCTGCTGCAGAACGCCAGCGTGTTCGACAACGTCGCATTCCCCCTGCGCATCCACGGCGGCCTGACGGCCGAACGCATTACCGCCCGCGTCAACCAATGCCTGGAGCTGGTCGAATTGGGCGGAAAGTCGGCCAGCTATCCGGCGCAGCTTTCCGGTGGCCAGAAACAGCGCGTCGCCATCGCCCGCGCTCTGGCCAGCGGACCGGCCGTTCTGCTGTGCGACGAGCCGACTTCCGCGCTGGACGCCGAGACCACGCGCGCCCTCCTCTCGACGCTGCGCGACATCAACCACAGACTGGGCGTCACCATCGTGATCGTCAGCCACGAGCTGTCGGTGATCGGCGAAATCTGCAACCGCGTCGCGGTCATCGAGGACGGCGCCATCGCCGAACAATTCGCGCTGGACGACGCGGCCAGTCTGACGGTCCCGCGCAAAACGGCGCTGGGCCGCGAACTGGCGCAGCACGGCGCGGCCACCTTGGGTATCGCCGATGCCGCCTCGCGCGCCATCGCGGCCAGCCGGGAGAGCGCCCATGTTTGAATCCATCAGCGCCCTTAGCGTCTCGGCCGTCAACATCATCGCCATGATGCCCGAAATGTGGACCGCCCTGGGCCAGACCTTGACGATGCTGGGCATCGGCCTGTCGGCGGCGGTGCTGATCGGCGGCCCGCTCGGCATCCTGCTGTTTCTGGTCGCCGACGGCCAGTCGCTGCAAAACCGGCCTGCCGCGCTGGTGCTGGGCTGGCTCGTCAATACGGTGCGCTCCTTCCCCTTCATCATCCTGCTGGTGGCGCTGGTGCCGTTCACCCGCATCATCGCCGGCACCTCGATCGGACCGCTGGCGGCCGCAGTGCCGCTGTCGTTCGCCGCCATCCCCTACTTCGCCCGCATGGTGGAGCAGAACCTGCGCGAAGTGCCGCGTGGCGTGGTCGAGGCGGCGCATGCGATGGGCGCGTCGGAACTGCAGATCGTGCTGCGCGTGCTGCTGGTCGAAGCGCGCTCCGGACTCGTTCTGGCACTCACCGTGCTGTCGATCAGCTTCCTGTCCTATTCCGCCGTGGCCGGCGTGGTGGGCGGCGGCGGCATCGGCGACCTGGCGATCCGCTACGGCTACTACCGCTTCGAAACCGACATCATGGTCGCCACCGTCGCCATCCTGATCGTCATGGTGCAGCTGATCCAGTTCACCGGCAACCGCATCGCCAAACGTATCGATAAACGCTAGAGGAAAACAATATGAAAACCCCGAATCGCCGCCAACTGCTGCTGGCAGCCCTGCTCATCGCCACCGGCGCCAATATCGCCCACGCCAAGGACCCGAAGGAACTGGTGATCGGCACCAGCGCCGGTCCGTACGCGGACCAGGTCAAGCTGGGCATCAAGCCTATCCTGGAAAAACAGGGCTACAAGGTCAAGCTGGTGGAGTTCAACGACTACATCCAGCCCAACTTCGCGCTGGCCGAAGGTTCGCTGGACGCCAACATCTTCCAGCACATTATCTACCTGACCAAGTTCTCGACGGAGCACAAGCTGCAACTGAGCGAATTGGTGAAGGTGCCCACCGCCCCCATCGCCATCTACAGCAAAAAACACAAGACGCTCAACGATGTGAAGGAAGGCACCACCGTGGCCCTGCCGAACGACCCGACCAACCAGGCGCGCGCGCTGGTGCTGCTGGATCAACTGGGCTGGATCAAGCTGCGAGACAAATACGATCCAGTGCGCGCGTCGGAAAAGGACATCGCCACCAACATCAAGAAAATCAAGCTGATACCGCTGGAAGCGGCGCAGTTGCCACGCTCGCTGCAAGACACCGACTACTCCTTCGTCAACGGGAACTACGCGCTGGCGTCCGGCCTGAAGCTGAAGGACGCGCTGACGACCGAGAAAATCTCGCCCAACTACGCCAATCTGGTGGCGGTGCGCACCGCCGACAAGGACAAGCAGTTCGCCAGGGACATCGCGGCCGCCTACCGCTCGCGCGAGTTCCTGGAGGTGACCAATAAGCACTTCGCCGACTACGCCAAGACCGACTACCAACTGGCGCTGGAAGCCGGCGGCAAGCCCGCCTCCGGAAAATAATGGGCAAGCCGATACGCTTCAACGCCTTCCAGATGCACACGGTGAGCCACCAGTCGCCGGGACTGTGGACGCATCCGCGCGACAACGGCCACCGCTACACCGATCCAGACCACTGGACCGAACTGGCGCGGTTGCTGGAGGCTGGCCGCTTCGATGCGGTCTTCCTGGCCGATGTGCTGGGCGCCTACGACGTCTACCAAGGCAGCGCGGAAGCGGCCCTGCGCCACGGCGTGCAGGCGCCGCTGAACGATCCGCTGGCGCTGGTGCCGCTGATGGCGCAGGCCACCACGCACCTGGGCTTCGGCGTGACGTGCGCGCTGACGTACGAGCATCCCTACACCTTTGCGCGCCGCATCTCGACGCTCGACCACCTGACGCGCGGCCGTATCGGCTGGAACATCGTCACCGGCTACCTGGATAGCGCGGCACGCAACCTGGGGCTGAACCAGCAATTGGGCCATGACGAGCGTTACGACCTGGCGGACGAGTATATGGATGTCGTCTACAAGTTGTGGGAGAAGAGCTGGGACGACGACGCCGTCGTCAACGACAAGCAGCGCGGCGTGTACGCGGAGCCGTCGCGTGTGCACCCGATCAACCACGCGGGACGGCACTACCAGGTACCGGGGTTTCATCTGTGCGAACCATCGCCGCAGCGCACGCCGCTGCTGTACCAGGCCGGCACTTCGCCGCGCGGGACGGCGTTCGCGGCCAAGCACGCAGAGTGCACCTTCGTCAGTGGTCCCAGCAAGCAGGTGGTGAAAAAGTATGCCGACGATCTGCGGGCGGCCGTGCGCGCTGCGGGCCGCGATGGCGATGAGCTGAAAATCTACGCGCAAGCGCTGATCGTCACCGCGCCAACCGAAACGCAGGCGCGGGCCAAGCACGAAGAGTACCGCAGGCATATCGATATCGAGGCGGCGTTGGCGCTGCTGTCCGGCTGGACCGGCGTGGATTTCGGCCGCTATCCGCTCGACGCGACCATCGAATATATCGACTCGAACGCCGGACGCTCGGCGCTGGCATCATTCAGCCAGGCGGACCCGGACCGCCAGTGGACGGTGCGCGAGGCGGCGGAGTTCATCGGCCTTGGCGGACGCGGGCCGGTACTGGTCGGCGATCCGTCGCAGGTGGCCGATCAACTGGAGTCCTGGCAGGACGAGACGGGAATCGACGGCTTCAATCTGGCGTTCGCGATTGCCCACGAGAGCATGCGCGACGTGGTTGAGATGATCGTGCCGGAACTGCAACGGCGCGGGCGCTATCACGAGGAGTACACGCCTGGCACCCTGCGCGAACAGGTGTTCGGACAGGGGCCGCGACTGACGCCGGCACACGCTGGCCGGCAGGTACGCATCGACGCCGGAGACGCGGCACCGTTGAAATCGGCAGCATGAGGGGGGGCTCGCTGCGACTGGCTAATGGCGGAGTTTTACCGTATCAGGCCGGCGGCTGACAGGTTTCCACCGGCAATTTAAGCGTCGTATTTTCTATTGCGGCGACGCGTAACCATCCCAATGAGGCCAGCGCCAGCAAGGAGCATGACATAGCTACTGACTTCCGGAACGGCGGAGATCTGACGCAGAGAGGTAATTTCACCATTGATCTGGTCCGAAATAATACCTGGACTATCGATGTTGTAACTATAGTTAAAAGTTCCCGCCATGTTCGTGCTTAGCGATTGCGGCAAGGCGCTACTACTAAAAGCCGTTCCATCGTCATCTTGCAGGGTGACGAGGAGTGTTTGACTCGTGTTCGCTGGAGACACGCCATAGCCGGTGATTTCGATTGAGTCGCGCGCGCCCCCCGCCGCACTGTCAATGACGTGGACGTTCGTATTAAATTTACTGCCAGTGTCGAATCCAAATGCGCTCGGTGAGAATTTGCCGCTCACGCGGTTGCCATCCAAATTAGAGCCAAAGTAGCCACCGTAGTAGGATTCGCTGCCACCTGGTTGCGCATAATTGTAAACGACTCCGCTTTCCGTGTTGTAGCTGAAACGACCGATGAAGGAGTCTCCCACGGACAGGGTGGAGCCCGACAACGCTGACGAAGTCAAAGGGGTTATCCGGAAACCAGCCACTTCGAATTGCGTAATGGTGTTGATGATTGCGGTGAATTCAAACGTCAGGACACTTGCTTGCGCAGAGGCCGAACAGGCGATGACGGAGAACAAAGCTGCTATGGTATGTTTCATATGTTATTTTTCCAAAAAACAATATTAAACCACCATGTAACTTGATTGTCAATTTGGAAATTTCTGTTGCCGTCGCGTTTTGGTGACCAGCAACCTAATCGTTACGCATCTGCGCCTGCGAGACATTGCTGCCCGCCGGGACGCTCTGGGTGAGCCACACATTGCCGCCAATGGTGGAACCGGCGCCTATGGTGATGCGGCCCAAAATCGTCGCGCCGGCGTAGATCACCACGTCGTCCTCCACCACCGGATGGCGCGGCACGCCCTTGATCAGCATGCCCTTGTCGTCGGCCGGGAAGCGCTTGGCGCCCAGGGTCACGTGCTGATACAGACGCACGCGCTGGCCGATGA
>Ga0105244_10002392_pt1 | contig 14192 bp, 13 predicted proteins | sample KBSM44metaG_FD_80423 | JGI IMG/M metagenome (GOLD analysis project Ga0105244, IMG submission 80423) | Miscanthus rhizosphere microbial communities from Kellogg Biological Station, Michigan, USA - KBS M4-4 metaG | ecosystem: Host-associated > Plants > Roots > Rhizosphere > Soil | place...
GCCTACAGCAAAGACGGCGGCCTGGCCGTGCTGTACGGTAACTTCGCCGAGAATGGCTGTATCGTTAAAACCGCGGGTGTGGATGACAGCATCCTGAAATTCACCGGCCCGGCAAAAGTGTACGAAAGCCAGGATGACGCGGTGGAAGCGATCCTCGGCGGCAAAGTGGTCGCTGGTGATGTGGTTGTGATTCGCTACGAAGGGCCGAAAGGCGGGCCGGGGATGCAGGAGATGCTCTATCCGACCACCTTCCTGAAATCGATGGGCCTTGGCAAAGCCTGTGCGCTGGTGACTGATGGGCGTTTCTCTGGCGGCACATCGGGCCTCTCTATTGGCCACGTCTCTCCGGAAGCGGCGAGCGGCGGCAACATTGCCATCATCGAAGATGGTGACATGATCGCGATTGATATCCCGAACCGTGGCATTCAACTGCAACTGAGCGATGCCGAAATTGCGGCACGTCGTGAAGCTCAGGATGCCCGCGGCGTCGAAGCCTGGACACCGAAATCGCGTGAGCGCCAGGTCTCCTTCGCGCTGCGTGCTTACGCCAGCCTCGCCACCAGTGCAGACAAAGGCGCTGTACGCGATAAATCCAAACTCGGGGGCTAATGATGGCTGAGTCGCAACCCCTATCCGCCGCCCCTGAGGGGGCGGAGTATCTGCGTGCCGTGTTACGCGCTCCGGTATACGAAGCCGTGCAGGTCACGCCGTTACAGAAGATGGAAAAACTCTCTTCGCGCCTCGACAACGTCATTCTGGTCAAGCGTGAAGACAGGCAACCCGTGCATAGTTTTAAACTGCGTGGCGCTTACGCCATGATGGCGGGTTTAACGGCCGAGCAGAAAGCACGGGGTGTCATCACGGCATCGGCAGGTAACCATGCGCAGGGCGTGGCCTATTCTTCCGCCCGTCTTGGTGTGAAAGCCCTGATTGTGATGCCAACTGCGACGGCAGATATCAAAGTCGATGCGGTACGCGGTTTCGGCGGTGAAGTGCTGCTGCATGGTGCCAACTTTGATGAGGCCAAAGCCAGAGCACTTGAGCTTTCTGCACAACAGGGTTTTACCTGGGTGCCACCGTTTGACCATCCGATGGTGATTGCCGGGCAGGGGACGCTGGCGCTGGAACTTCTCCAGCAGGATGCCCACATTGACCGCGTGTTTGTGCCGGTTGGCGGCGGTGGTCTGGCAGCGGGCGTTGCCGTGCTTATCAAACAGTTGATGCCGCAAATCAAAGTGATTGCCGTTGAGGCTGAAGATTCTGCCTGCCTGAAGGCGGCGCTGGATGCCGGTCATCCGGTGGATCTTCCGCGGGTTGGCCTGTTTGCTGAAGGTGTGGCGGTTAAGCGCATTGGCGATGAAACTTTCCGTCTGTGTCAGGAGTATATCGACGACATCATCACCGTCGACAGCGACGCTATTTGCGCAGCCATGAAAGACCTGTTCGAAGACGTGCGTGCGGTGGCTGAACCCTCTGGCGCACTGGCGCTGGCAGGAATGAAAAAGTATGTCGCTCAGCATAAGATCCGTGGCGAACGTCTGGCACATGTCCTGTCCGGTGCGAATGTGAATTTCCACGGGCTGCGTTACGTTTCCGAACGTTGTGAGCTGGGTGAACAACGCGAAGCGCTGTTAGCGGTGACGATCCCTGAAGAACAAGGCAGCTTCCTGAAATTCTGTCAGCTACTGGGTGGGCGTTCAGTTACCGAGTTCAACTACCGCTTTGCAGATGCGAAAGAAGCCTGCATTTTTGTTGGGGTACGCTTAAGTCGGGGGCTGGAAGAGCGCAAAGAGATCCTGCAACTCCTGAACGACGGCGGCTACAGCGTGGTGGATCTGTCTGACGACGAAATGGCGAAGCTGCATGTTCGCTATATGGTCGGTGGGCGCCCGTCAAAACCGCTTAAAGAACGGTTATTCAGCTTTGAGTTCCCGGAGTCACCGGGCGCGCTGCTGAAATTCCTGCATACGCTCGGTACGCACTGGAATATCTCGTTGTTCCACTATCGTAGCCACGGCACCGATTATGGTCGCGTACTGGCAGCCTTCGAACTGGGTGAGCATGAGCCGGATTTCGAAACCCGGCTCAATGAACTGGGTTATGACTGCCACGATGAGACCCATAATCCGGCGTTCCGCTTCTTTCTTGCGGGCTAAAATGTAAAGGTCAGGAAAACAAGGCACGATTCATCGTGCCTTGTCTGTTTCAGAAACCCGGCGGTGTAAAGCGGTCGTCCTGGCCGCCGTTTAGTCATTGCTGACGGTGACGACGCGGAAACGGACAGATCCAATGGATGCGTACTTTTTTACAGGGCCAGTAAAATGAAAGCTGATAAGTCATTACTCTATGCCTGCGTCATTAATGATTTACCTTTGATTAAAGAAAGGGTTAGCAATGCCTCACCCGCCCAGCTTAATAAGCGAACTCAACAAGACGGCACGCCACTTCATGCGGCTTCCTTACATGAAAACAGAGAGGCGGTCGAACTTCTCTTAGCCGCAGGCGCAGATATCGAAGCGGGTAACTTTTTAGGCAATAACGCGATGTTAACCTGTATTGCCGAAGGCAAGTTAGCCATGGCCAGGTACCTCATTGAGAAGGGGTCAGACATCAATAAAAAAGGCTGTCAGAGCCGACATGCCCTCAACCAGCTTATTTGCTATTCATGGGATCGTGATTTCGCTCATTACCTGTTGAGCCAGGGGTGCGATATCAATCAAACCTCGCGGGATAAGTATGATTTATTGAATATCGCTGCCTGCAACAACAATACCGACGCGCTTGATTTCCTGCTCTCCAATGGCATCAATCAGACGGGCATTCATTCCGCGTTATGTTGGGGAATACTGAAAAATTCTGTGGAAGCCGTATCGCTATTGCTGCAACGCGGTGCCAGCCTGACCGCGATGTATCCTGAACTCAAAGGCCTGGAAAAAGGTATCTATCATCAGGCCGCGGTGAAAGAGAGCGGTGAAGCGATGCTGGCACTACTGTCAGATGCGGGCATTGATTTCAGTTTGCCGCCTGAGCGCGCCGTGGTGGTGGGTCTGGAGAAAACAAAGTTAAGCCCGCTTGAGTACGCTAAAGCGCAGTTAACGGCCTGGCCGCAGTCTCTCTGGCTTAATCATAATATTAAGATGATGGCTAGCCAGTCTACGTAGGCCAGGCACTACAATCTGCTCACTGGGGAGCACGCCTCTGTTGCTGCTCTGCTCCCCAGCGCCTTTATTTCATGACCGTCTCACGCACGTATTTATCCAGCGCCTTCGACTCATAAAACGTCATGCATTGCGCCAGCACATTGTTCGCTTTTCCACTTTCATCTTTCAGCGAAAGGGTCAGCTTATCGAAATCTTTGGTCTCTCTGGTAACAAATGCCTGGAATGCATCCCAAAGGCCTGCATTGCCCAGCGCATAACTTTCTACCAGAAATGAGGCATCGTGAGCGGGGGCAGAAAAGGTATCTGCAGGGGTAAGATCGCGGTAGTTCTGCAACAGGCACTGTTTTAAGGCCAGATGTTTCACATCCTGGACGGTCACGCCCTTAGGTTTCGCCTGTACACCAACGCACATTGCCATCAGCACAATGAGCAGAGCAGGTCTGGTACGCATAGTCTCTCCTTATCAACCCTGAACAATTTTCCAGAACGCATCAATCAGCGGCTCATGCAGCCGTTTTTTCTGCACGCAGACGCCAAGCTCAAACGGCGATTCCGCATCGTTGCGTTCCAGAATCATCACACGATTACGCACGGGTTCCGGGCTGTTTTCCAGTACCACTTCTGGTAGTAGCGCGACGCCGCAACCGAGCGCGACCATAGATACCATCGCCTCATGCCCACCCACCGTCGCGTAAATCAAAGGGTTACTGATTTTGTGACGACGAAACCAGAGCTCAATACGGCGGCGCACCGGCCCCTGATCGGCCATGATAAAAGGTACGGAAGACCAGTCCGGTTCCGCATGAGAGACCTGATTTCGTACCGGACAGGGCAGAGCAGGCGCAATCAGCACAACGGCTAAATTCTCCAGAATGGCGAATGCCACCGCACCGGGCAAGGTTTCTGGCTTCCCGGCAATCGCCAGATCGGCTTCGCCTGAGACGACTTTTTCCATTGCATCAGCGGCATCGCCGGTGGTGAGCTTGATCTCAACGGAGGGATGTTCAGCCCTGAAGCGATCAAGGATCGGCGGCAGGTGGCTGTATGCGGCGGTAACGGAGCAAAACAGATGCAATTCGCCGGAAAGCGAGGGACCTTTTTGATCCATCGTATGGCGAAGCTGCTGATACTGCATCAGCGTATGCTGGGCAAAGATACGGAGTTCTTCACCTGCTTCGGTGAGCGTCACGGTGCGGTTATCACGAATGAATAACGGCTGACCCAGATCCTCTTCCAGACGTTGGATCTGGCGGGAGAGCGTCGAGGGGCTCACGTGCATTGCACGGGCGCTGCGGCCAAAATGACGGCTCTCTGCGAGGTGCAAAAAGGTTTTAAGATCGCGTAAATCCACAGCCCGCTCCTGATTTATTTACGTTGCAGAATTTGCAATGTGACGTTGTGAATATATCAATTTCCGCAATAAATTTCCTGTCATATAGTAAGTTCATTCTCGCATATGCGAACCGAACAATAAGCACGACACATCAACGAGGTTTCACCATGGCTAACTACTTTAATACATTGAATCTGCGCCAGCAGCTGGCTCAGCTGGGTAAATGTCGCTTTATGGCGCGTGATGAATTTGCCGATGGCGCAAGCTACCTGCAAGGTAAAAAAGTGGTCATCGTGGGTTGTGGCGCACAGGGTCTGAACCAGGGTCTGAACATGCGTGACTCTGGTCTGGATATCTCCTACGCACTGCGTAAAGAAGCCATTGCCGAGAAACGTGCTTCATGGCGTAAAGCGACCGAAAACGGTTTTAAAGTGGGGACCTACGAAGAGCTGGTTCCGCAAGCCGATCTGGTGGTTAACCTGACGCCGGACAAACAGCACTCCGACGTTGTACGTTCCGTTCAGCCGCTGATGAAAGATGGCGCGGCGCTGGGTTACTCCCACGGCTTCAACATCGTTGAAGTGGGCGAGCAGATTCGTAAAGACATCACAGTGGTGATGGTTGCGCCAAAATGCCCGGGTACTGAAGTCCGTGAAGAGTACAAGCGTGGTTTCGGTGTACCGACCCTGATTGCCGTTCACCCGGAAAACGATCCGAAAGGCGAAGGCATGGCGATTGCGAAGGCCTGGGCAGCAGCAACCGGTGGTCATCGTGCAGGTGTTCTGGAATCTTCCTTCGTTGCAGAAGTGAAATCTGACCTGATGGGTGAGCAGACCATTCTGTGTGGCATGCTGCAGGCGGGCTCTCTGCTGTGCTTCGATAAGCTGGTGGAAGAGGGTACCGACCCGGCATATGCAGAAAAACTGATTCAGTTCGGTTGGGAAACCATCACCGAAGCGCTGAAACAGGGTGGCATTACGCTGATGATGGACCGTCTGTCCAACCCGGCAAAACTGCGTGCCTATGCGCTGTCTGAACAACTGAAAGGCATCATGGCCCCGCTGTTCCAGAAACATATGGATGACATTATCTCCGGCGAATTCTCTTCCGGCATGATGGCTGACTGGGCAAATGACGACAAAAACCTGCTGACCTGGCGTGAAGAGACCGGTAAAACCGCGTTCGAAACCGCTGCCCAGTTCGAGGGTAAAATCGGCGAGCAGGAGTACTTCGACAAAGGCGTTCTGATGATTGCGATGGTGAAAGCAGGCGTTGAGCTGGCCTTCGAAACCATGGTCGATTCCGGCATCATCGAAGAGTCCGCTTACTATGAATCCCTGCACGAACTGCCGCTGATCGCGAACACCATCGCCCGTAAGCGTCTGTACGAAATGAACGTGGTTATCTCCGATACCGCTGAATATGGCAACTACCTGTTCTCCTACGCATGCGTACCGCTGCTGAAAGAGTTCATGACTACCCTGCAGACTGGCGATTTGGGCAAAGCCATTGCAGAAGGTTCTGTAGACAACGCGCAGCTGCGTGATGTTAACGAAGCTATTCAGGCTCACCCTATCGAGGCTGTAGGTAAGAAACTGCGTGGCTATATGACCGATATGAAACGTATCGCTGTCGCAGGCTAATCAAGCGTCGGGTCGCTTTTTGCCGACCTGACCTGCCGCTCCCTCCGGCTTAAAAACCTGACGTGCACAAATGCCGTCAGGTTTTTTTATCTATATAATCCATTAGATCAACAAGATAGTTATCTTCCACCACGAGTTTTCACTGGCGTTATTGTTATTTAGACTCTTATGTAATATCGTAAGTTACATGAAAATAAATAATTCATTCTCCGCAACGCTTCACATCCTGCTGCATATGGAGCAGGCCGATAAACCCATGACCTCGGAGCAGATGGCCGCCTTTATTGACGGTAATCCTGCATTCATCCGTAAGCTGCTCGCTGGCCTTCGGGAAAGCCAGATCGTCTGTGCCATAAAAGGGCACCACGGCGGCTGGCGGCTTTGTCGTCCTGCCAACGAAGTCACGCTCCACGATATTTACGTCGCGTTAGGCGAACCCGCGCTGTTTGCGCTGGGGAATCGAAGCGAGAACCCGGCATGCCTGGTAGAACAAGGGGTAAACCGGATGATGTCATCTACGCTTGCCGATGCTGAGACATTGATCCTGGCGCGTTTCAAGGGGCTGACGCTGCAGGACATTGGTGTGGAATTTATGTCTTATTTCAACGAGAAGGGTCACGAATCATGATGTCTGAATTTCTAGCCGATGTCACCACTTGCCTGATGATCGCTCTGGCAGCCAGCAGCATCTCAATGACGATAACGCAAACAGAACTGTTCGCTGCGTTTCGCGAGTGGACGACCAAAAAGAACGCAATGATGGGGCATCTTTTCCAGTGCTTTTACTGTATGAGCCACTGGGTGGTGTTTGGTGGGATGCTGGTTTACCGCCCGGCGTTATTACACAGCGGTTTTGCATTTATCGACTGGGTGATGACCGCTTTTATCACCATCACGCTGGCCACATTGATTAACGGACTGATGTTCAAAGTATTCCAGGCGGCCGTCAGCACACATGTGATGAAACATAACGCTCAACAGATGCTGCAATCGCAGAAATAAAAAAACTGGCGTCGCTGGCTAATTACAAAGCACGCTGGTGCCTTCATCCCGGCCACTCTCCCAGTGGGAGAGGGTGCAAACACTAAACGCCTTCTCCTGGAGAAGGCGTTGCTGTTTATTTCCGGTACAGCACTTTAATGATGTGGTAGCCGAACTGGGTATGCAGCGGGCCGGTTGGCTCCAGTTCCGGGCAGGAGAAGACGACTTTATCGAAAGCCGGGACCATTTGACCCTGACGGAACTCGCCTAAATGGCCGCCTTTTTTACCTGACGGGCAGGTGGAATGTTTCTTCGCCAGCTTCTCAAAGTCGCCGCCGTTTTTCAGTTGTTCCAGAAGATCGAGTGCCAGTTTCTCTTCTTTCACCAGGATATGCATTGCTGCCGCTGTTTTTGCCATGATCGCGCCTTAAATAAATGGGGATAAATCAGGCCGCAATAGTAGCATGCGTTAGCGACGATACAGCACCTTGATAATGTGGTAACCAAACTTGGTTTTCACCGGACCGAAAGGGGTGAGCAGCGGGCAGCTGAACACCGCCTTATCGAAGGGGCCAACCATGACTCCCTGCTTAAACTCACCAAGATCGCCACCGTTGCGTGCAGATGGGCAAGTAGAGTGACGTTTTGCCAGATAATCAAAGCTTGAACCTTTTTCCAGTTTCGCCAGGATCTCCTGCGCCAGTTTTTCGGTTTTCACCAGGATATGCAGTGCTGCTGCGGTCTTCGCCATTTGTTTGGCCCTGTGAGGTATTCATATCACCACACTTTACCATCCGCAGGTAAATCTCCCTTCGGCTTTCTGCTACAATCCTCCCCCCGTTCGAAGATTGAGCAATATGTCCATGCGTCTTAACCCTGGCCAACAACAAGCCGTAGAATTTGTAACTGGTCCTTGCCTGGTGCTGGCGGGGGCTGGCTCCGGTAAAACCCGTGTTATCACTAACAAAATCGCCCATTTGATCCGCGAGTGCGGATATCAGGCTCGTCACATCGCTGCGGTAACATTTACCAACAAAGCGGCGCGCGAGATGAAAGAGCGTGTCGGGCAGACGTTGGGGCGTAAAGAGGCGCGGGGTTTGATGATTTCAACGTTCCATACTTTGGGGCTGGATATTATCAAACGTGAGTTTGCCGCGCTGGGGATGAAATCCAACTTTTCACTGTTCGATGACACCGATCAGGTCGCGTTACTTAAGGATCTGACTGAAGGGTTGATCGACGATGATAAAGTGGTATTGCAGCAATTGATCTCAACGATCTCAAACTGGAAAAACGATCTTCTGACGCCTCCCCAGGCGGCAGCACGCGCCAGTGGCGAGCGGGATCGCATATTTGCCCACTGTTACAGCCTTTACGATGCCCACCTGAAAGCCTGTAATGTGCTCGACTTTGACGATCTGATTTTGCTGCCAACCTTACTGCTGCAACGTAATGAAGAGGTGCGCGAGCGCTGGCAAAACAAAATTCGCTATCTGCTGGTGGATGAGTACCAGGATACCAACACCAGTCAGTATGAGCTGGTCAGATTATTGGTAGGGCAGCGGGCGCGTTTCACCGTCGTGGGTGACGACGATCAGTCGATTTACTCCTGGCGTGGCGCGCGTCCACAAAACCTGGTACTGCTGAATGAAGATTTTCCGGCCTTGCAGGTCATCAAGCTTGAGCAGAACTACCGCTCCTCAGGGCGTATTCTGAAAGCCGCAAACATTCTGATTGCCAATAACCCCCATGTGTTTGAAAAGCGCCTTTTCTCTGAGCTGGGCTATGGTGCTGAACTGAAAGTGCTGAGCGCAAACAATGAAGAGCACGAAGCGGAACGCGTCACCGGCGAATTGATTGCCCATCACTTTATCAACAAGACGGAATACAAGGACTACGCCATCCTGTACCGTGGGAACCATCAGTCCCGCGTGTTCGAAAAATTCCTGATGCAAAACCGCATTCCTTATCGTATTTCCGGCGGGACATCTTTCTTCTCACGCCCCGAAATCAAAGACTTGCTGGCGTACTTACGGATCCTGACCAATCAGGATGATGACAGCGCTTTTTTACGCATTGTGAACACCCCTAAACGTGAAATCGGCTCGGCGACGCTGCAAAAGCTGGGTGAATGGGCGATGGTTCGTAATAAGAGTCTGTTCGCGGCCAGCTTCGATGTGGGGCTAAATCAGACGCTCACCGGTCGTGGCTATGAATCATTAACGCGTTTTACCCATTGGCTGGGAGAAATTCAGCGACTGGCAGAACGTGAGCCTATCTCAGCGGTACGCGATCTCATTCATGGCATCGATTACGAATCCTGGCTTTACGAAACCTCACCCAGCCCGAAAGCCGCTGAAATGCGAATGAAGAACGTCAACACGCTCTTTTCCTGGATGACAGAAATGCTGGAGGGGGATGAGCTCAATGACCCGATGGCGCTGGACCAGGTGGTGACGCGTTTTACGTTGCGCGACATGATGGAGCGGGGTGAGAGCAATGAAGACCTGGATCAGGTGCAGTTGATGACCCTGCATGCCTCGAAAGGTCTGGAGTTCCCCTATGTCTTTATGGTGGGCATGGAAGAGGGCTTCCTTCCGCATCAGAGCAGTATTGATGAAGATAACATCGACGAGGAGCGCCGACTGGCTTATGTCGGTATCACCCGTGCGCAAAAAGAGCTGACCTTTACGTTGTGTAAAGAGCGACGTCAGTACGGGGAGCTGATGCGCCCTGAGCCGAGCCGCTTCCTGCTTGAATTGCCCCAGGATGATGTTATCTGGGAACAGGAACGTAAGGTCATTACCGCCGAAGAAAGGATGCACAAGGGGCAGGCTAACGTCGCCAACATTAAGGCCATGCTGGAAAGGGCGAAAGGGAAAGCGTAGGAGTGAGCGTTGCCCGGCACAAGGAACAGGCCGGGCACATCGATTTACAGCACCGCGAGCGGCCAGTGAACATAACTTTGCCACTGGCTTTCCTGCTCAATCAGCTCCGCACCCAGCGGATGACACGCCAGCCAATCCTGTGGCAAGCGCAGCGTCAGCTTTTCTCCTTCGGCCGTGAGCGTGATAGCCGGCAGCAAATCGTCACGACGACGACTGGCAAAAATAATCGCCAGGCGCAGCAAACGACAAAGGTGTTCTGCAACGCGCGGCGGAACGGCGTTCTGCTGATGTAACGAGGAGAGATCGACTGTATTCGTCTGGTTTAACAGCAAGGTGGCCAGCAGTTTTTTCTGCGCAGGTGTAAAACCGGGCAAATCCAGATTTCTCACCAGCCAGGCCGCATGTAACGGTGCCTGCTTGAACTCAATGCTTAAACCGATTTCGTGTAATTCACTGGCGACCTGCAGAATTTCGATGCTGTATGCATCCAGATCCCAGGCGGCAGATACGCTGTCTGCGAACAGGGCGGCCAGAGTAGAGACGCGGCGTGCCTGATCGGTATCAATAATAAAACGGCGTTGAATATTGCGCAGCGTGCGGCTGCGAATGTCCTGATCGACGGTCAGATGTAACATCCCATAGACCAGCCCTTCGCGAAGCGCACCGCCCGCCAGGGTCATACTCTGAATGTTCATTTCAGTGAAAATGGCAATCAGAATGGCAAGGCCGCTTGGGAAAACCAGCGCACGTTCCAGCGTCAGGCCTTCAATCTCAAGCTCTTCCAGGCGACCGCATTGAATTGCCCGCTGCTTTAACTGCTGAAGTTTAACGAGGGTGATGCGCTCATCCATGCCCTGCGCCATCATGATTTCCTGCAGCGCCTGAACGGTGCCGGAAGCGCCGACGCAAACCTGCCAGCCATGACGGTGCAGTTCAGCAGCCACCGGGCGAAGCACTTCGCGCGCCGCCTGCTCTGCGGCAGCGAAATTTTCCTGCCCCAAATTACGATCGGTAAAGAATCGCTCAAGCCAGGTAACACATCCCATAGAGAGACTGAAAAGGGAGGTGGCCTGTGCGCCAGTGCCAGTGACCAGTTCGGTGCTGGCGCCACCTATGTCGACAACCAGACGGCGGTCAGAGCCTCCGGTGGTATGGGCAACACCCTGATATATCAACCGGGCTTCTTCTTCACCGCTGATCACCTGGACCGGGCAGCCGAGAATTTGCTGAGCTTTGGCGATAAATTCGCTCGCGTTCACCGCCAGACGCAATGTTGCGGTAGCGACTACACGAATTTGAGCGGAGGGAATATCCTGCAAGCGTTCTGAAAACAAACGCAGACACTGCCAGCCGCGCTCCATGGCTTCCTGCGACAGAACATTTTCGCGGCTCAAACCCGCCGCAAGGCGCACTTTGCGCTTCACGCGGGTCAGCGTTTGAATACTGCCTGCCACCTCGCGAACAACCAGCATATGAAAACTGTTTGAGCCTAAATCAATAGCGGCATAAAGCGAGGCGGAAGCGAGCATGTTTTTTAACCTGAACGACGACGATTACGTGGCGCGCTATTACGGCGCGGACCATTACCTGAACGCGATCGAACCAGACGTTTCGCAGGGGGCAACTCGGTTAACAATGCATCCGGATTGTATTTACTCACTGGAATCGAGTGACCCGTGTAAGTTTCAATCGCTGGCAAGTTCAGTGCGTACTCTTCACAGGCAAGGCTGATAGAATGGCCGCTGGCGCCTGCACGACCGGTACGCCCGATGCGGTGAACGTAATCTTCGCAATCGTCCGGCAAGTCGTAGTTGAAGACGTGGGTCACTGCAGGGATGTGCAGGCCACGAGCCGCGACGTCGGTTGCCACCAGGATGTCCAGATCGCCACGGGTAAACTCTTCCAGGATACGCAGGCGTTTTTTCTGCGCCACGTCGCCGGTCAGCAGACCCACGCGGTGCCCATCGGCTGCCAGGTGGCCCCAGATATCTTCGCAGCGGTGCTTGGTGTTGGCGAAAATGATGGCGCGATCTGGCCACTCTTCCTCGATCAACGTTTGCAGCAGACGCATTTTCTCTTCGTTTGACGGATAGAAAAGCTCTTCTTTAATACGGTGGCCGGTTTTCTGTTCCGGTTCGACTTCAACGTATTCCGCGTTGTTCATCTGCTCAAACGCCAGCTCGCGTACCCGGTAAGAGAGGGTGGCAGAGAACAGCATATTGAGGCGTTGAGTGACCCCAGGCATACGGCGGAACAACCAACGGATATCTTTAATAAAGCCCAAATCGTACATACGATCGGCTTCATCAAGAACCACTACCTGGATAGCTCCAAGGTTAATGTGATTCTGCTTTGCGTAATCAATGAGGCGACCGGTGGTGCCGATAAGGATATCGACGCCGCTCTCAAGCACTTTTAACTGCTTGTCATAACCGTCACCGCCATAGGCGAGACCCAGTTTCAGGCCAGTGGTTTGTGCCAGAGGTTCGGCATCAGCATGAATTTGAACCGCTAATTCACGGGTTGGTGCCATGATAATGGCGCGCGGTTGATTAACCTTGCGATCGTCAATAGCAGGATGAGAAAGCAAATAATGGAACGTTGACGTTAAAAACGCCATCGTTTTGCCGGTACCGGTTTGCGCCTGCCCTGCAACATCACGGCCAGCCAGCGTCAGCGGGAGGGCCAGTGCCTGTATGGGCGTACAATTATGAAAGCCTTTAGTTTCAAGGGCTTCAATCACCTTAGGGTGCAGGGCGAAGTCGGAAAACTTCTGTTCTGTTAAATGTGTTTTGCTCATAGTGTGGTAGAATATCAGTTTACTATTGCTTTACGAAAGCACATCCGTTCAAATAAACGGGGTGAAATAAAGTCAACCTTTAGTAAGGTTATGCTACATACACTAACAAGGTAGACATAATCCTGTGGAGTAAATATGAGCGATAAAATTATTCACCTGACTGACGACAGTTTTGACACGGATGTACTCAAAGCGGACGGGCTGGTTCTCGTCGATTTCTGGGCAGAATGGTGCGGCCCGTGCAAAATGATCGCCCCGATTCTGGATGAAGTCGCTAGCGAGTACGAAGGTAAACTGACCGTCGCGAAGCTGAATATTGACCAAAACCCAGGTACGGCACCGAAGTACGGTATCCGTGGTATCCCGACCCTGCTGCTGTTTAAAAACGGCGAAGTGGCAGCGACCAAAGTGGGCGCACTGTCCAAGGGTCAACTGAAAGAGTTCCTGGACGCCAACCTGGCGTAACCCCTCGAATCTCAGCCGGCGCGCCAGTCTTCCTAAATTAAGGGGATCGCTGGACGCCCGGCTTCAGTCGTGCTAATTTAGTTTTGACTTCGTTTTGAACATACCTTGTAGTTTGAACCTTGTATTACCCGATACTTCCCGCTGAGAACTTTTGTTGCGAGAGAAGTGGATAGATTCCGGGCTTGTCACTTAATTCCGTCTTGTCGTTTCAGTTCTGCGTACTCTCCTGTGACCAGGCAGCGATTGGACATGAGTGATGGCCGTTAACAGGCATGGATGACCCTGCCATACCATTCACAACATTAAGTTCGAGTTTTACCCCGAGTTTAAGAACCCACACCATTATGAATCTTACCGAATTAAAGAATACGCCGGTTTCTGAGCTGATCACTCTCGGCGAAAATATGGGACTGGAAAACCAGGCTCGTATGCGCAAGCAGGACATTATTTTTGCCATCCTGAAGCAGCACGCAAAGAGTGGCGAAGATATCTTTGGTGACGGTGTACTGGAGATATTGCAGGATGGATTTGGTTTCCTCCGCTCTGCAGACAGCTCCTACCTCGCCGGTCCTGATGACATCTACGTTTCCCCCAGCCAAATCCGCCGTTTCAACCTCCGCACTGGTGATACCATTTCTGGTAAGATTCGTCCGCCGAAAGAAGGTGAACGTTACTTTGCGTTGTTGAAAGTTAACGAGGTTAACTACGATAAGCCGGAAAACTCGCGCAACAAGATCCTGTTCGAGAACTTAACCCCACTGCACGCAAACTCTCGTCTGCGTATGGAGCGTGGTAACGGTTCTACCGAGGACTTAACCGCTCGCGTATTGGATCTGGCCTCGCCGATCGGTCGCGGTCAGCGTGGTCTGATTGTGGCACCGCCGAAAGCCGGTAAAACCATGCTGCTGCAGAACATCGCGC
>Ga0105244_10002393_pt1 | contig 14192 bp, 16 predicted proteins | sample KBSM44metaG_FD_80423 | JGI IMG/M metagenome (GOLD analysis project Ga0105244, IMG submission 80423) | Miscanthus rhizosphere microbial communities from Kellogg Biological Station, Michigan, USA - KBS M4-4 metaG | ecosystem: Host-associated > Plants > Roots > Rhizosphere > Soil | place...
GGGCTTTAACTGCGTCTGGCTGTGCGAAATGGGTGAAGAGATGAGTTCGCCGGGGCTGGCAGCCGTGTGCGAACAGCTTAAAGATCGCATTCACGCGGATCTGTTTATCGCCTCCGATGGCCCGCGTCTGAGCGCAGAGCGCCCGACGCTGTTCCTCGGCTCGCGCGGCTGCGTCAACTTCCGTCTGACCATCAACGCGCGCGCCAAAGATTATCACTCCGGCAACTGGGGCGGCCTGCTGAGTAACCCCGGCACGCAGTTGGCGAACGCCATTGCAAGCCTGGTGGACGGTAAAGGCGAGATCCAGATTGCAGCACTGAAACCGCCAGCGTTAACGCCTGAACTGAAAACGATTCTGGCGGATATCACCCCGGCACGGGGCGAAAACGATCCTGGTACCGACCCGAACTGGGGCGAGCCCGGTTTGTCGGCGGCGGAAAAACTGTTTGGCTGGAACACCCTTGAAGTACTCTCTTTCCTGACGGGGAATCCGGCACAGCCGATGAACGCGATCCCAGGCCAGGCGACGGCAGTGTGTCAGCTACGCTTTGTCGTCGGCACCGAGTGGGAGCAGCTCGAGCAGGCGGTCCGCACACACCTGGACGCACAGGGTTTTTCAATGGTCGCGATCAGCGAGGTGCGCGGCACGCCTGCCACCCGTTTTGACCCTACCGATCCGCTGGTCAACTGGACGCTTGAGGCGATGGCGGAGGCGACCGGCAAAAAGCCGGCTCTGTTACCCAACCTGGGCGGATCGTTACCTAACGATGTGTTCGCCGGGATTCTGGGCCTGCCGACGCTGTGGGTGCCGCACTCTTATCCTGCCTGCGGACAGCATGCGCCGGATGAACACCTGCCGATTGCTATTGCCCGTGAGGGGCTGGCGATCATGACCCGTCTATTCTGGGATCTGCATGAACGTGGCGCAGAGCTGCTGGTTCGCCACCTTGAGCATCAGAACGGAGGTGCAAAATGACCACTCTCGCCCGTGAAACAGAGCAGGGCAGCGCCCGCCCGAGCCTGATGAAAACGCTGTTCGCCACCTGTATTGGTAATGCCCTGGAGTGGTTTGATATTGCGGTTTATGGCTTCTTTGCCAGCTATATCGCTCAGGTCTTTTTCCCGACCACTAACCCGACCGTCTCGTTACTGCTGGCGTTTGGCAGCTTTGGTATCGCCTTTCTGATTCGCCCTCTCGGCGCGGTGGTGCTGGGGGCTTATGCCGATAAGCACGGCCGCAAGGCCTCACTGCTGCTCTCCATCAACCTGATGATGTTGGGCGGGGCGATGATCACCTTTATGCCCGGTTACGCCACGCTGGGTGTGGCTGCCCCGCTGCTGATTTTGCTGGCGCGCCTGATTCAGGGCTTCTCCGCAGGCGGCGAGTTCGGTAGCTCCACGGCATTTCTGGTGGAACATTTCCCGGAGCGCAAAACCTTTATTGCCAGCTGGCAGTTCGCCACCCAGGGGGCCAGTACGCTGATGGCGTCCGCGTTTGGACTGGGTCTGGCACACTGGCTGACGCCGGAACAGTTGCTCGACTGGGGATGGCGCGTGCCGTTCGCCTTTGGTCTGCTGATTGGCCCGGTAGGGCTGTGGATCCGCCGTCATGTGCACGAACCGACGGCGTATGTTGAGATTGAGAAACCGCGTCACCCGGTGAAGCTGCTGTTTGGCTCGCAAAAGCGCTTGCTGCTGCTGGCGATCGGCCTGATGGTGGTTTCAACGGCAATCAACTACATGCTCAACTATGTGCCGACCTGGGCGACCAAAAGCCTTGGCCTGCCTGCGTCATCCGCCTACAGCGCGACCTTGCTGGCCGGGGTGATCCTCACCGTGGTCACGCCGATTGGTGGCCTGCTGGCGGAGCGTGTCGGGCGTGAGCGTCTGTTGTGGACGGCACTGGGACTGCTGGCGTTTACGCTGCTGCCTGCTTTCTGGCTGATGAGTCTCAACGTGACGCCGCTGTCGCTTTCGCTGTTGGTAGGGTGGATGGCGTTACTGAAGTCCATTTACTTCTCGACCATTCCTTCGGTGATGGCGGATATTTTCCCGGTCTCGACCCGTGCCAGCGGGATGTCCATCAGTTACAACATTGCGGTTACGGTGTTTGGTGGTTTTGCCCCATTCATCTGTACGCTGCTTATCAGCGCCACGGGCAGCCATTTTGCGCCAGGGTTCTACCTGATGGTCACCGTGTTCCTGAGCGTTGCCGCCCTGTGGCATACGCAAAAACAGCTGCGTTAATCTGCTTTCCCCTCTCTGTCCGGAGAGGGGATTTACCCCTGAACGCCGGGCCTGCGTAAAATTACCCGCGAACTGCCTTCCTCACTCTCTGCGTTTTCTTCAGCACTGTCTTTGCTGTTAGCCAGACTGTTTTCATAACGCGGCGGCGTGATGACCGGGTAGAGATAACTTCCCTGCACCGTACATTGCGCAGGCTCGCTGGCCCCGGCATAAAAGAGATAGTACTGGCCGCTGTTGGGGAAGAACGTCAGCTCATCGCCGTTGCCAAATTCCGTCGCCCAGAACGGCACCCCGGCTTTGGTATGACTCTGGGTTTTACCCGAAGCCACCTGGAAATGGTCGCCCCATTTCATGGTGATGAGGTAATAGTTAAAAAAGGAGACGGTCATCTGACCGCGCGGCGGGCAGTTAAGCTTGATGGCACTGTCTGCCTGTGCTGCCATGGCGGGTAAAGTGAGTAACAATAAAAACAGGGAGTATTTCACGCATCCATTCTCGTGGGCATAACCTCAGGAGCGTGGATCCTACGGCGTCTGGCCGCCGCCTGACCAGCAGCAAGCTGTTACATCTCCCCATAAAGTTAATCAAAATATGACGTTGGGATTATTTGTTCGCTAGTTATGGCTAATATGGCCGTTAGCGAAAGCGTATCGTGGTGATGAATATCCCTTTCGGGGGATGAATGTGCAAAAAGAGAGAGCCCGTGATGGACATGAATTTTATCTGGCTGAGTATCGTCAGCCTGATGCTGATGGCAATTGCCATTCCGCTGCTTATGCAGAAGGTGAAACCGAACCGTTGGTATGGTGTTCGCACCGGACGAACGCTGAATGATGAGGGGCTCTGGTACCGCACCAATCGTCTGTACGGCATCACAATGCTGGTTGCGGGCGGGGCGTTTTTTGTGTTTTCAGCTCTGCTGGGGAACTGGCAGCCGGGTGAAGATAATCAGAAGATAAGCCTGGTGCTGTTTATGCTCGAAGTGCTGATTCCGGTGTTTTTTACTCAGGTAAGAGCGAGAGCCCTGGGGCGGAAATGATGCTCATGATGTGCCCATTAGGGGCTGAGGAATCCCCAGTAATAGTATGTTTTACAGCGATAACATTGCGCCATGAGAACACAACAGTCACCGCGATGACTGGGTTCTGGCGTGACAGAGAAGCAAAGAACATAAGGTGAACGGAATGACCATCAGAGCTGCATTTTCCCCTCACCCTAACATTGAAGATTGGCTGTGGGAAATATCGGGAATGTAACACGAGCAGAGGCTACCGGATCCTGTATTCAGTCGATGCGGAAGTCATCACTGTCCATGCTGTTCTGGCCCAAAAACAGGATATAAAGCAACTGCTATTTAAGCGCCTCTTACTCATGTAAAGACGCTCATCTGGTTATCCGATTTTCGAGTAATCCATGACATCTGATTGCTCCACTACCCGCAAAAATGGCAGAAGGACACCCGCTTACACACATGGCCCGGTCGCACAGCCGTACATCATCACCAGCGGGAAAATAGGGATCATGAGTGGTGCCAGATAACTGACCTTCTGCTCGGTCTTGTCGGTAATCATTACCGTCACGGGAGGATCCAATTTGGTCGCGCCAGTGGTGCGATAATGCAAGCTCCCATCATAAGAACCCCTGGCTTTAAAGACCGCCACCAACGTTTTTCCGGACTCCATAACGTGTGCGTTGTAGTGGTATTTGAGTCGGTCAGCCTGCGCGGGGGTGAGCTGGGTTGCATCGACAATCGCGCGATACTCCGCTGTAACATCTTTATCTTTCACCACAAAGTACACCGCTACGCCGGGGCTTTTATCACCGAACTCGTCATAAAATGCTTTGTAATCGTTATACACATCGCGCGTCTTATCACGTTGAAAGACATAGCCGTACTTGTCAGACAGGACGGTAATATTATTCTCCGTGACCCGCAGGTAAGTGAGGGTATCCTCTTTCGGCATCGGTGTTGTCAATGTGCAACCAGCCAGCACCATCATCATCAGCATCAATACAATTTTCTTCATTGTCTCTTCCATGTGAATCGATCTTTATTGGGTGAGAAGTATAGATCGTACAGAATTGAGGGGAAGAGGAGCTATGGGAATGGGTAGGGGCTCTGTTTGCGGCGAGTCTCTCGGGTTAAGCGGATTCGCTTTTGCCCATTTTTATCAAAGTAACGCTCGGGCCAGATGGTTTCAGGTGAGACTTCAAGTGCTTGCGCGATGATCATTTCACCTTTTGGCCATGGGCGATGCAGGGCATTCGCCAGCGTGGATGATGAAAGTCCTGCACTGCGGGAAAGCGCTGCCAGGCTTATACCACGTTTTTTTAGCCCAGCCAGAATGTCCGCCGTGTGCCAGTTCCGTTCGTTCATCGTGTTCTCCTTTCACTATGCTGTTAAGGATTCGATTATCCTATTTTGGGATAAAAAGGCAATGAGCAGATATTCGATTTCAGGATAATTTCAAGGAATCGATGCCATGGCCTCCGTCTACTCAGAAGAGTATCAACTCGTAATCAATGCTCTGAAAGATGCCCGCAAAGCCCGTGGCATCACGCAGACTCAACTCGCCGAAGCTCTTGGCAAACCACAGTCATTTATCGCTAAAGTTGAAAATGGTGAGAGAAGGTTGGACGTGGTGGAGTTTGTGCATCTGGCGAGGTTGGTGGGGGTAGATGTGGGTGCGGTAGTACAGACCTTGTTTGAAATGAAGTAATCCAGAATCCCACCTGCGACTTGATAGAGGCAAGTGGGATATGCTCTCAGTGCATTACATTCCAGGCTCTGTTGCCGCGAGCTGTCGCTCTGCTGTTAGTTGCAGTTCAAGTAGCGCAGGGAGCAGCCTGGCGGTGGCACTCAATCCGTGGCCTAACTGACACAAGCTTTCCGGGGAAAATTCCAGCGTGGCGTTCTCGGCAAAAGTGATAAACGTCTTCCCCATAAAATGCAGGCCGTGGCAAAGCCCGGCGATGCTGTTCTCGCAATTTTCCGCCAATTGGTAGGTCTCCTGCGAGTTGAAATGGGAGATATCCAGGCGGCAAAAAATGTCTTTCAGTTCCGATGAAAGGATATTGGTGTCAGGCAACATGGAGCACCTCCGTCGGCGCTGTGATGCAAGGAAGCGGACAACGCAGAAGTCCAGGGCTGAACGGTGGGCGCAAAGAAAAAGCGTACGTGATACCATTGGCAGTAGCCATAGCATTACCTCGAATAATGTTGTGGTAGACGCCTCAATGTGTTCCCGCACATTGGGGCGTTGCTTTTTTAATGACATGCACTGGTGTACATTGAACATCAGTTTTCAAAATATACATGAGTGATAACCAATGTCAACCAATGACAACCAAAAAGAGCGGCATGTTGTGCAGTTGCGTCTGGATGCTGATTTATCAGAAAGGCTTGCTGTCGCGATGAAGGAAGATGGCGATGACAATAAAGCAGGCTGGATCAAACGGTTGTTACGCAGAGAGCTGGAACGCAGAAATATTAGGTCAAAATAAAAACTTCTTGTTTGCTATGTTTTTATAAAAACCTAGCACATGACGAGAGTTCATGAACTAGGTTTTTTGTTATCTTGAAGATGATATTTTATTTATTATATCCTCAAGAATAGATTTGCCTTTATTTATAAAGGATATTCTTTTAACTAGAGTGATATCATCAGGTGCGTTACTGGCAGTCATAATCTGATTAAGTAATGCCTTGCAAGAATGTTCAAAAAAAACTTTATTCCCTTTGCTAAATAACTTGTATTTATAGTCATAAACATCTTTATATGGTAATATTTGTCGATATTTATAACCATTATCCGGTAATCCAATTAAAATGTTATGAGCACTTCCAAAAAGCTCAAAGCTTTTATTGCCATCAGGTTCTTTGATGCATTTCATTAGATATAGTCTCGCTTGTTGAGTATCTATATTCTCTGTATGATAATCATCCTTTGATCTCGCAAGTGTATATGCATCTGTTAAATAGGTTTGTGCCGATTCTGTATCTCCTATTGCCAGTCTGCACATTGCATATTGAACCCAGTAATGTGGTGAATCTTTAAGCCAAGGGCAAACTTTTTTCAACTCCATATAATAACTGTCAAGTGCTTTTTGCTTTTGAGGCATCAAAATTTCTAGTACATGAAATCTTAGTAATGATTTAAATAACTTTCGGTCATCATGCGAAATGCTATCCAGATTATTAAATGTCTGTACAACAGATAACAATTTACGTTTAACGTAATTTTCAGAGTAACTGTTGTTTATTATTGCTAGGGACATTAAACTTGATTTGGTTTCTATGGAATTTCCATTTTCTATGAAGCGATATAAGGATTTAAAATAATCATTATTACGTAGATCCATTTGATAGATGCTATCATTTCCTGATATTTCTGAAATTAATGAAGATGATTTTGTGATGTCAATTATATCGCAGAGAGCAATTGCAAATATAGTATCTTTGAATAATGGTTTTTTGAAGAGTTCATCTGTTAGTTTCTTTATTCTCTCTTGGATTGAGGGGCTCTTTAATAAACCAAGTAGTATTCCAGAAATTTGCCCATTATAATCATCTTTTACTTTTCGGAGTTTGCGGTCAACAGACAACGATGTGAGTTCTTCCCATAAACCTTGATTGTCAAGTAAATCAATAAAGCATAATATTTCTTCATCTGTCAATTGATCAAGGCTTACTTCTGCAAATTTTAAATTTAAGGAACTAATAAAATGCGCAGTCCTTAAGGCAATGGCGCTTCTCTCAGATATTATAATTGTAAGATCTTCAGGGTAATTAATGCTTATATGTCTTAAAAGCTTTTCAGCTTTATTATAACCTTCAATAATTATTACTGAACGTTCTCTTTTACTAGCAATTAAATCACATTCTGATAATTCGTCATCATATTCGCTGATTTCATTAAAATTATATATTCTAAATCCTTTTTGAGTTAAATGATTAGATAAAATACTAAGAAAAATAGTTTTGCCATTTCCTAGTTCACTATGTACAAGAATATTGTTTGATTTTTCGATTAAATTTATGGTATCACTTAATAGATCTCGTCTAATAAGAAACTAGTCCTTGTAATTGTGACTTATTGAAGTATCAATTTGAACTTCACTAAACTTACCGAAAAGTAAAAAATCCCTAATCTGTGTGTCAGTTATTATTTCATTTTCAGGTTTTACTTCTCTTAGGCTAAAACAATCAAGATTATCTTTTATTTCCTGTTGCTCGGGATGTTGATACTTTTCTGTTATTAATTTTGAAAATCCATCTAATCCAATAGGTAATACATGACCAAAATCTGTTAAAAAGAATGTCTCTTGAAATGATGCATTTTCATGAACAATAAAATATGTCTTATCAATTAAATTATCTGTTTGAAAGAGTAATCTTTGTATATCAATGTCATACATTGAATAACCTACAAAAATTATTGCGCTTGCTGTTTCAAGATCTCGTTTGAATACATAATTCCAAGGCGAATTAATAAAGGATTGTGGTGAAAGATAGGATGCGTTGGTTAACTTTATCTTTTCATTAAGATCATCAACTATAGCTTTTTCGATAAGCCCATTCAGATGAATGCATAGACCATCCTGAGAAATATAATCCTTTGGTTTCGATTCAATATCTAAAGAATCAATTCTTTTCCCTGCCTGCAAGCATGCGAACTCAATAGAGTTATCATAGTTTGTAGTGTAGAATCTTCGCCATGGTATTGAGCATATTTTCATATGACTATCGGAAACAGATTTCAAAACAAATGAATCTTTAAGTAAGTTTAATAATTCATGCTTATCTCCGTGTTTTAAATATATACGAGAGGTAAACATTAAATCTTCATTATCATCTCCTAAGCCTGCCAATGAACCTATTTTCTTAGATAGTTCCTTTGCTAATGGAGGTTCTTCATTCATAATATTGAGTGTCTTCTTCGAAAAACCTGCTCCAGTAAACATTACAGCCTTACCCGTGCTGATTCTTCTGAGCATATCTTCTGTGTTAACAGAAGGTAATTTCAAATTTTGAATATCCATCTTTATTTTCATGTTTTACCTATATGCTTACATATTAGATGAACAAAGAATAGTTTATCGCTTAATTAAATGACAAATTCATTTGTTTTAGTCAACTAAAAAGTAAAAATTTCTACAATAAAAGAGTTCATATCCCTTAAATATATTAATTACTGTGTTGTTTAATGAAGGTTTGAATGAAAGGTGAAATTAATATTTTTTATATTTTTCAAGTGGTTATGATAGTCATGATGTTAACAACTGTAAGTGACCAACATTAAAAATACTGATTTATTTACAGAAGTGAAGCCACGACTAATAGTCGAGGCTTCATTTGAAGTTAACGAACTCACGCCAGTCTCGGATACCCGTCCGCAATGGCATCGCCGGTAAACTGGGCAATCCAGCCTTCCGGGTTGTCGAAGATGCGGATGGCGGTGAAGTTCGGCTCTGAGCCCATATCAAACCAGTGCGGGGTGCCGGCGGGCACCGAGATCAGGTCGTTTTTCTCGCACAATACCTGGTAGACCTCGTTGCCGATGTGCAGGCAGAACAACCCGGCACCTTCCACAAAGAAGCGGACTTCATCTTCGCCGTGGGTGTGTTCGTTGAGGAATTTGGCACGCAGCGCTTCTTTCTGCGGGTTATCGGCGCGCAGGCTGATGACGTCCCAGCTCTGGTAGCCTTTTTCTTCAACCAGCCTGTCGATGGCGTGCTGATAAGCGGTAATCACCGTTTCCGGTGACGGGTCAGCGCCCAGGTCGCGGTCGGCTTCCCAGCGCTCAAAGCGAACGTCCTTCGCGTTCAGCTTCTGCTGAATCTCGGTGGCGTCGGTGCTCTGCCAGGTTGGCTGGCTGGCGTCCTTGTCTGAATAAATGGTCAGTGCGCTCATGAGGGGATCTGCTCCGGCTTAATATGGTCGAAAGAGGGAACCTGGTGATGATGGCTGGCGGCGTCATTGTCGCCACGAATCAGCTGTACGGTACGCAAACCGGCCGCTTCGGCGGCGTCCAACTCCTGGTGGATATCAGAGAGGAACAGGATCTGCGCCGCAGGAACGCCCAATTGTTCAGCAATATTGCGATACGACTGCGCTTCGCGCTTCGCCCCCACCAGGGTGTCGAAATAGCCGCTGAACAGATGAGTAATATCACCTTCGTCGCTGTAGCCAAATAACAGTTTTTGCGCTGCTACGGAGCCAGAGGAATAAACATATAAATCAATGCCTTTGGCTTTCCATTGCTCCAGAGCAGGCAGAACATCCGGGTAAAGATGGCCGGTGAAGTCGCCGTTAACATAACCGTCACGCCAGACAATCCCCTGCAGGGCTTTCAGCGCCGTCGATTTACGATCTTCATCCATAAACGCCAGCAAGGTATCAAGCAGGCTGGCGGTGGAGGCATCGGGTTGGCCGATCTCTTCGCGCAGATTGTCGAGGATGGTTTTCACCGGCTCACCATATTGCTGCGCAGCGAGAAGCGCCGGCAGGCGTTCGCGGGCGTAAGGAAATAACACGTTGTGCACAAAGCGGATATCGCTGGTGGTGCCTTCAATGTCGGTTACAATCGCTCGGATCATCATTTCTCCAGCAGCCGTCGCTGCATTTCGCATTCAAACAGGAATTCCAGCCCTTCGAGGTGTCGACGGGCTTCCGCCACATCACGCCCCCAGCAGGTCAGACCGTGACCCCGCAGTAAAAAGCCGTAGTTAAGCGGGCGCGTTTGCGCATAATGCGCGATTTGGCGGGCGAGGGCATCAATATCCTGAGAGTTATCGAAAATAGCAATCGGCACGGTATCAAGATGCGTCGTTTGCCCGCGCAGGGATTTTTGCATTTCAAAGCCGCTGATGAGCAACTCCGGCGCCCGCTCCACGCGAGACAGTACCGTGGCATTGACAGTGTGAACATGCAACACGGCAGCGGCATCCGGGAACAGGCGATAAATCAGCGTATGCAATCCGGTTTCCGCCGACGGTTTACGCCCGGATGGCGCGTGGTTGTCGGCAATGGAGACCTGCAGAAAATCGGCGGGAGTCAGGCTGCCTTTATCTTTGCCGGATTCACTCAGCCAGCACCATTGTGTATCTTCGCGCACCGACATGTTGCCACCGGTTGCGGGGGACCACCCCTTCTGACCAATCCAGTGACAGGCGTGAACGAGTTCTTGAAGTTGCAGGTTATCAGTCATGGTCTTCCTTTATGCGCACGACGTGGCGCGTGGGGAGGCATATTATTATGATTTAGACGTCTAAGCGTCTTGATTGCCAAATACTAACATCGTGTTATAGTGGCAGCAACACCAGTATTACTAGCAGGCAGGCCTCAATGAGCGACAACACACTGATTCCGCAGAGCAAACTTCCCGCCCTCGGCACGACCATTTTCACGCAGATGAGCACCCTGGCACAGCAGTACCAGGCAATTAACCTCTCGCAAGGGTTCCCGGATTTTGACGGCCCGCGCTATTTGCAGGAGCGCCTGGCGCACCATGTGGCACAGGGGGCGAATCAGTATGCGCCGATGACCGGCGTGCAGGCGCTGCGTGAGGCCATTGCCGATAAAACAGAAGAACTTTACGACTACAAACCGGATGCGAACACTGAAGTGACGGTCACCGCCGGTGCAACGGAAGCCTTATATGCAGCCATCACTGCGCTGGTGCGTAAGGGGGATGAAGTTATCTGTTTTGACCCAAGCTACGACAGCTACGCCCCGGCGGTGGAGCTTTCCGGCGGCGTGCTGAAACGGATTGCCCTGCAGCCGCCGCATTTTCGCGTGGACTGGCAGGCATTTGCTGCGCTGCTGAGTGATAAAACGCGGCTGGTTATCCTTAATACGCCGCATAATCCATCCGCAACGGTATGGCGCGAAGAGGATTTTTCGGCCCTGTGGCAGGCGATCGGTGAGAAAGAAATCTATGTGCTGAGCGATGAAGTTTATGAACACATCTGCTTTGCAAAAGAAGGACATGCCAGCGTGCTGGCGCATCCGCAGCTACGCCAGCGGGCGATTGCGGTTTCATCCTTCGGTAAAACCTTCCATATGACCGGCTGGAAAGTGGGTTACTGCGTGGCACCGGCTGCCATCAGTGCTGAACTGCGCAAAGTGCATCAGTACCTGACCTTCTCGGTCAACACACCCGCGCAGTTGGCCCTGGCAGATATGCTGCGTACCGAGCCGGAACATTATCGCGAGCTACCGGCGTTTTATCAGGCCCGCCGCGATGTGCTGATTAATGCGCTGAGCAGCAGTCGGCTGGAGATTCTCCCTTGCGAGGGCACCTACTTCCTGCTGGCCGATTACAGCGCCATTTCCAGTCTTGATGACGTGAGTTTTTGCCAGTGGCTGACCAAAGAGGTCGGCGTGGCGGCGATTCCGCTGTCGGTCTTCTGTGCCGACCCCTTCCCACATAAACTGATTCGTCTGTGCTTTGCGAAACAGGAATCGACGCTGTTGGCGGCGGCAGAGCGGTTGTGCAAACTCTGAATGATGTTATTTAACCGTCCACGCACGTGAGAATCGGCGGCCTGCGAAGAGTTCTGTCAGGCCGTTGATCTGTTTCAGACGCAGCACTTCATCGCTGTCCATTCCCAGCTCCTTGCCAATTCGCTCTTCATCCCAGCCAGATCGCGTTAATTCGCGCACAATTTCTGACATTTCGCTGATTTGATGACGCCCGCGTGCCCGGTTGTGGCGAATGGTGGATGCCATGCGGTCGGTTTTGCTGGAACGTTCGCGATTCAGGCAGGTTACCGGCAAATAGCCTAACAGCTGTCTTTTAAGCGATGCCCGGGTTTTGCCCAGTTCGTGGCGATGAAACCCATCGACAATCTCAAAGTGATCCGGCGTATCTTCCTGCACGACGATCGGCTGAGTAAAGCCATCTGCTTCAAGGGATTTAAGTAACAATCTTTTTTCTGGCGGGGCGACGTTATTTGGGTTGTAGTCGTTAGGCGAAACTTTACTGCTCTTAACCCACAACACACAATCGACAGGCTGATCGCTAAACGGGCTATGCTCATGCAGCAACCGACGAAAATCATTGATTGCACTGATGCGTTCTTCCACCGCCAGGGTGTTCAGAAAGTCATCCAGAGCCTGCATTAATTGCTGTTGCATAAAATTCCCCATTCCTTGCGTTTCAATGCGATTCGGTCGTGATAGCGCTGATAGGTGCTTGTCTTTGTCGGGCTAAAGGAAAGCGCCCGGCACCAGTAATCATTGTTAAGTAATACCTTGCAGATACGTCGCCAGGAGGGAATATCTTTCGCTCCCGCATCGTTAGATTGTGTGTCAGGAATTGAGGAGATGCCCTGTTTTTCATACCACCGTAAATAGACCGCGATTTTATTGCGATAGTGCTCAGCGGTCTGTTCAGGCATGCTGTCGAGCAGCAGTAAAGCATATTCACGCCAGCTCAGATGGTCAGGTTTGAGAAGTTTGCGGTGCCCATAAAACTGATTATCCTGGCCGGCATAGATCCCGCCGCTGCTGACGCCGCTCACGCGTTCACACATAATGGCCCAGCGTTCAGGTTCAATGACGTGATATAGCCACAGACCCTGGCGCTGTTCCGGGCCAAAAGGTTCGCAAATGCGCATATAACGTGCCGGGACACCCGCCTGATACATCAAATCATAAAGTGGGTTATAGGGTGTTTTGGTTTTGCCAAACCAGGTCCAGATATCGGCAGTTTTCCAGTCATAGATAGGGTAAACGTACCAGGCATGGCCTCGGGGGGCCGCTGTAGTCCAGGGTTTATCATCGGCAAACCGCATTTTCCGCGCAGACGCAATAGACATAAAACGGTTGTAGGACTCATCCGCCCGGATGCCAATCAACATGGCGGCGGGGCGATTATTGGCAAACCAGTCAGCAAATTTGCCGACAAAGGCCTCAAAGGTCATTCCCTGTTCATAAAAAGACAACGTATTAGGTTGTGTGATGGCGTGTTCAGGGGGTTGACGTACCCATTCCGCTCCCGGTTCCCAGCATTGCCAGGTGGGGGAGAATTGCGACAGCCCGTTTTGCGTGGTGAGCGGCAACGCAACCCAGTAGAAGCGTTCGATAACGTCCTGAAAGTCCACCCGCATTTGTTCGACATACGTGATGGTGTAATTAAATTGCGCTTCCCAGTCGATAAATAAAACGCTGAATTTCTTATTGTGTTTTCGGGCGATTTGCGCCGTTAAGTTCAGCAATATACTGGAATCTTTTCCGCCAGAAAAAGAGACACATACTTTTGAAAAATTTTCTAATGTCCAGGTGATTCTTTCTATGCTAGCTTCCAGAACGTCCTGTTCGAGGATCTGCTTTTGAATATGCATCGTCAATGATTCCTGATTGACCGAAAGGTTTAGCAGAGAATGATAAAGAAATTAATCGAAGAGTTAACCTTTAATTTTTCATATAATTCAGTGGTATAACATTCATGAATGTCTGGTATTATTTTATGCGTAGAATTTATCAAACTGTCTATTTTTTGTAAAACAGGTTATTCCAGTTTGCAGAATGTAACTATGATTGTCATTCTGCTTCTGAAGCATAATTCTCATCAATAAATTCATTCCTGCTAAATTTTCATGATAAATAATTCCCTGGCGTCACGGGGTATCTATAACTCAGGCGTGATGAAAAATGCGGGATTTATGTTTTTTTTTCAATTATTCATTAAATAAATGGATTTCAGCGGGTCATCTCATTTTGCAGGGGTGCAATTTTAGTTACGATTTTTAACAGTCAGGTAGCGGCTGAACCTCTGCACGTACGCATTAACCTTAAGCTCCAGACTGGAAAGGCGTCGTGAAAGTGCGTTTATTAGCCCATTAAGCGCCACGACGGTGAAACCTATCACAATCATAGGCAGTAACTGCGGGGTACACATTGTTATACGCGCGCGAGAGTGTTCTAATCCCCACCGTCA
>Ga0105244_10002398_pt1 | contig 14164 bp, 12 predicted proteins | sample KBSM44metaG_FD_80423 | JGI IMG/M metagenome (GOLD analysis project Ga0105244, IMG submission 80423) | Miscanthus rhizosphere microbial communities from Kellogg Biological Station, Michigan, USA - KBS M4-4 metaG | ecosystem: Host-associated > Plants > Roots > Rhizosphere > Soil | place...
AGCAGCACCAGGCCGCGCACGCGGGCGTCCTGGCTGGCGTAAAACAGCGCCGCCGAGGCGCCATCGCACAGGCCCCACAGCACCACCTCGCGCATGCCGGGCACCGTAGCCATGAAATGGTCGACGGCCGCGCGCACGTCGGGTTCGACATCGTTGAAATCGCGCTGCGCGCCTTCGCTGTCGCCCATGCCCCGGTAGTCGAAGCGTTGCACCGGGATGCCGCGCGCCGCCAGCGTGCGCGCGAGCAGGGTGAACTGGCGGTGGCTGCCGGCGCGGTACTGCGGGCCGCCGACGATGATCAGCACGCCGCGCGGCGATGGCTGTTCCGGCAAGCTCAGCACGCCGTACAGTTGTTCGCCGCCGCAGCGGAAGGCCACGGCTTGTTCCTCATAGCGCATCGGCGCTCTCCATCGCGAACCACGGGGCCAGCGCGGCGGTCGCCTCCAGCAGCGGCTGGCAGGTGGCGATTTCCTGGCTGCCCCAGAAGGCGGGACCGTCGATCCGCGTCACGCCGACCTCGACGCCGCGCTCGCGCAGCGCCGCCTGCGCCTTGTCCGTGGCGTGTGACGGCGCGCGTTCCGGCTGGCCGACGTCGAACCAGTGCAGCGCGCAGCCGGCGCGGCCGAGCGGCGCCAGTTTCAGGCCGTCCATGGCAAGCGCCAGTTCCGGCGACAGTTCGTAGCCGGCGACTTCGAGCGGCTGGCCGGCCGCCAGCAGCGTGCGCAGGGCGTTGGTGGAATTGTCGGCCGCGCCGGTCGCGCTCATCATCGCGCCGGCCATGCGCAGGCGCAGGAATTGCGTGAGGAAGGTGGCGCCGTCCAGCACCGGTTGCCAAAGGATCAGTTGACGCGGCGCCCCGGCTTCCGGCGTGTTGGCCGCGTAGTCCATCGCCAGCAGCGCGCCCAGACGCAGTCCCAGCAGCGCGGGCCGGTGGCCGCTGCGCCGTTCCAGCCAGGCGCTGGCGAGGCCGACATCGTCGCGCCAGCTTTCCCAGCGCGCTTCGGCGAAATCGCCGCTGCTGTCGCCGCAGCCGTGCAGGTCGATGCGCAAGGTGGCGATGCCTTGCCGCGCCAGTTCCAGCGCCAGCAGGGCGGCCATGCGGCGCGACTTGTTCATTTCCTCGGCGAACGGCGGTACGTACACCAGGGCGCCACGGCAGGCGCCGGCCGCCGGCTGGTACAGGCAATAGCGCTGCCCGCCGGCCGCGGTATCCGCCGGCAGAAAGAACGCTTCGGGCGCCACGTCGTTCATGCCGCCATCTTGTCGGTGACGAAGTCGGTCAGGCTGCCGACGGTGGCGAAGGTGTGGGCGCTGATGTCGTCGTCCTCGATGGTGAAGCCGTAATGCTCCTCCAGCGCGGCCAGCAGTTGCACCACCGCCATCGAGTCGAGCTCGGGGATGCTGCCCAGCAAAGCCGAGTCGCGCGTGAGCGCCTGTGCGGACGGACCCAGGCTCAGTACGTCGCCAAGGATGGTTTTGACGGATTCCAGTTGCATTTGATGCTACTCCATTGGTTGTTCGGCGGTTGCGGCCGGGGTGGCCGCCGCCAGGTTGCGGTTCTCGGCGCGCCGCTGCCATGCGTGATGCAGGCGGCGTAGTCCGGACCAGCGGTAACTGTTGACGTGGTACAGCGTGCGCACTTCGTCGCTCCAGCGGCGGTGCCACTCCATCACCTTGCCATAGAATTCAAGTCCCTTGAAACGACGTAGCGCAAACAAATGCTGACAAAGTTCCTCAAGCAGTAGAAAAGCCGGGCTGTATTGGCTGCCGAGCGATTCGTCGTAGGTCGTTTTCAGGATGATGACGCTGTCGCCGCCTTCGACGCACAGATTCACCGCGACCAGGCGGTCGTCGAACCAGTAGCGGTAGACGGCGGCGTCGCCGCGTTTGGCCATGCCTTCGAGCATGGCGCGGTAGAACCGGCCTTGCGCGTTGTCGAGGTGCACCGAGGTGCCTTCCTTGGCTTTCCAGCCGGCGCTTTCGAGCCGGCCGAAGTCGGCCACGGCGGCGGCCATGCCTTCGGCCTCGCGCGTCACCTCCATGCGCGTGACGATGCCTTCCTTGAGCAGTTTGGCGCGTTGCTTCTTCATGTTGGCGCGCAGGTTCTTGCCGCGCCCGTTCCAATAATCGGCGAACTCGCCCTGCAGCGCCACGCGGGCGGTGTCCAGATAGGGCAGCACGGTGATGCGGTCGCCGTCCTCCGGTTGCCGGGTGACGGCCGGATCGCACTGGGTCATGCCCAGCAGCAGGGCGCCGCCGGGCAGGGTGCGGATCAGCGCGTCGAGCAGGCGCGGCAAATCCTGCGGCGCCAGCGCGCCCGGCCGCTCCAGCCACAAGGTGACGGGCGCCTGCGACGGTTGGAAGGTTTCCCAGACACCGGCGCGGCGCGGGCAGACGATGGTCATGACCACCACCTCGTTGTCCTGGCGCCACATGGCCAGCCACTCATTGCCGCTGCCGAACTCCTTCAACAGCGGTTGCACGAACTCGGGCGACAGCAGCGGCGCGGCCGGTCCGGCGATGTTCAGACCGGCCCAGGTGGCGGCGTGGTCGGCGAAGCGGGCGGCCGGCACCAGCGACCAGCTCATGCCTGCGCTCCCGCCGTCAACGCCGTCCGGATTTGCACGATCATCCATTCCAGCTCGTCGTCGCGCAATTCCTGGTGACAGGGAAACTGCATCACGTGGCGCGACAACTCGACGCTGGCGTCGCACACGGCGGCGCCGGCGTCCGGCCACAGGAACTCACCGAAGCGCAGGACCGGCACGGCGCCGCGCTTGAGCGCCGCGAACACCTGCCGTGGCTGCGCCACCCACAACGGAAACACCCACGGGTAGACATTGTCCGGCAAGGCCGGGAACAGCGGCCGGCAGCCGGGCAGGTCGGCCAGCGCGGCCTGCAGTCTTACATAGTGGCGCCGGCGCAGGGCGCCCATGCGGCGCCGCGACACCAGCCGCAGCATCAGGCGCGAATAGAGCGACGAGCGCTTGTCCAGCCAGGCGGGATCGAAACTGAAGCCGCCTTCCGACGAACCGGGCGACAGCGGTTGCGCGCGCGCCGGATTGCGCGCCTTCATGCGTTGCCACAGCGCGTTCTTGAGCGCCATCGGCAGCGCCAGCAGGTGGCGCAGCAGGCCGAGGCGGCGGTACTGGCAACCTTCCTCCAGCGCGTTGATGGCGACCTTGGCCTCGAAACCGGCGCCGGCCGAGCGCAGCCTCACGCCGTCGAGCGCATGGCGCGCCGACACCAGGCAGCCGCCTTCATAGATAGGCAGGAATTTCATGCTGCTGGCGATGGCGTAGTCGCCGAACGAGCCCAACGGCTTGCCCTGGTATTCGCCCAGGAACGAATGCGCGCAGTCCTCCAGCAGCTTGATGCCGTGGCCGTCGCAAAACGCCCGCAGCTTGTCCAAAGGTTGGGGGAAGCCGAAGTAGTTGGTGGCCATCAACACCTTGGTGCGCGGCGTGACCCGGCGCGCCAGGTCCTCGAGGTCGATCTCGGTGTTGCGCAGGACGCGGTAGAACACCGGCAGCGCCCCCGACCAGATCACCGGCTCGATCATCGAGGCGCAATGGTAGGCCGGCACCAGCACCTCGTCGCCGGCGCCGACCGCCATTTCCCTCAGCGCCAGCGCGATGGCGACGCGGCCGCTGGTGACCAGCCGCGCCGGCCCGGCGTCGACGATGGAGCGCACGGCGGGATGCCCTTGGTGCACGAAGGAGGCGGCGGACAGCACGGGCGCGAGCGGAATCGGCGAGGCCGGCGGTGGTGGTGTGGACGCGGCTTGCGCGCCGCCAACGGCCGGTTGGAAACCGACATCCTGGTTGACATTCAACATGTTCAGCTACTCCCCGGCCGGTAAGATTGGGGGCGACTCTACGTTCGCCCCGCCGTTACCATTTAGACATTTTTCGAGTATAACGCTCCTGATTAGCCGATGCACTATTAATAACGAACGATGTCATATTGTGTTGTTTTCGTTGTAATTGAATATTAAAATGCTAATCTGCGTGCCATTCTGATATCATCATTCGACCTGCCGGCCGGGGCCGGACAATCGGTAAAAAACTGAAAAAAACCTGCAAGAGAGGGTGATATGGGCTGTGCTACGAGCTATCTGGTGCACGATTTTATTTTCTCCTCGGCCGAGCGCGCACCCGCTTCCGAAGCGTTGGTCGACGGCGCCCGGCGCCTTACCTACGCGCAACTCGCCACCCTGACCAAGCGCACTTGCGCGGCGCTGCGGGCGCGTGGCGCGCGGCGCGGCGAGCGGGTCGCGGTCTACATGGAAAAGAACATCGAGCATGTCGCGGCGCTGTTCGGCGCGGCGGCGGCCGGCATGGTGTTCGTTCCCGTCAATCCCTTGTTGAAACCCGAGCAGGTCGCCTACATCCTGCGCGACTGCGACGTACGCGTGCTGGTCACCAGCGCCGACCGGCTGCGCCAGTTGGCGCCCAGCCTGGGGGGCTGCGACAGCCTGCACACGGTGCTGGCGCTGCGGGCGGGGGCCACCGCCGCCGATATCGGCCAGATCAAGGTGCTCGACTGGGATGCGGCGCTGGCCGACGCCGACGCGACCGGGGCCAACACCGACACCGCCGCTTTGCCGGCCCGCCGCATCACCGATTCCGATGTCGCCGCCATTCTGTATACCTCCGGCAGCACCGGCCAGCCCAAGGGCGTGGTGCTGTCGCACCGCAACCTGGTGGCCGGGGCGGCCAGCGTCGCCGGCTATCTGGGCAACACGGCCGACGACCGCATCCTGGCCGTGCTGCCGCTCAGCTTCGACTACGGCTTGAGCCAGCTCACCACCGCCTTCCTCAGCGGCGCCTGCGCCGTGCTGATCAACCATCTGCTGCCGCGCGACGTGCTTACCGCCGTGATCGCCGAACGGATCACCGGCCTGGCCGGCGTGCCGCCGCTGTGGATACAGCTGGCCGCGCTCGACTGGCCGACGGTGTGCACCTTGCGCTACCTCACCAATTCCGGCGGCGCCATGCCGCGCGCCACGCTCGACCAGTTGCGCGCCAGGCTGCCGGCGGCCAAGCCCTATCTGATGTACGGACTGACCGAGGCGTTCCGCTCGACCTTCCTGCCGCCGTCCGAGCTGGACCGGCGTCCCGACTCGATGGGCAAGGCCATCCCCAACGCCGAGGTGCTGGTGCTGCGTCCGGACGGCAGCGAATGCGCGCCCGGCGAGCCGGGCGAACTGGTGCACCGGGGACCGCTGGTCTCGCTCGGCTACTGGAACGACGCCGCCCGCACCGCCGAGCGTTTCAAACCCTACCGTTCGCCGCTGACGGGCCTGATGCTGCCGGAGATGGCGGTGTGGTCGGGCGACACGGTGCGCCGCGACGAGGAGGGTTTCCTGTATTTCATCAGCCGCGCGGACGAGATGATCAAGACCTCCGGCTACCGGGTCAGTCCGGGCGAGGTGGAGGCGGTGCTGTACGCGCAGGGCGAGGTGGCCGAGGCGGCCGCGCTGGGCGTGCCGCATCCGGTGCTGGGCCAGGCGATCGTGGTGGTGGTCGCGGTGCGCGACGGACGCGTGCTCGACGAGGCGCGCCTGCTGGCCGCGCTCAAGCCGCACCTGCCCAATTATATGTTGCCACATAAAATCATCCTGGCCGACGCCAGCCTGCCGCGCAACGCCAACGGCAAGATCGACCGCAAGTTGCTCAGCACGCAATATCTGGCCAGCTTCACGGCAGCGGCGGTATGAGCGACAAACTGAGCCACCCCGCGGGCCAAGCGCCGGTCCACGCGCCGCTGGAGCAATTCCCCGTGCGCGACGACTGCCTGCAAGTGGGCGGCGTACCGCTCACGCGCCTGGCCGCGCAACTGGGCCGGACACCGTTCTACGCCTATGATCGCCACGCCATCACGCGCCGCGTGGCCGAGCTGCGCGCGGCGCTGCCGCCCGGCGTGCAGCTGCATTATGCGATGAAGGCCAATCCGATGCCGGCCGTGGTGCAGCACCTGGCCGGGCTGGTCGACGGCATCGACGTCGCCTCCGGCAACGAGCTGCGCGTGGCGCTCGACACCGGCGTGGCGCCGGCCGACATCAGCTTCGCCGGTCCCGGCAAGGGCGACGGCGAATTGTCCTGCGCGGTGGCGGCCGGCGTGATCATCAACGTCGAATCGGAGGCCGAGCTCGATCGCATCGCCGCGATCGGCCTTAGCCTCGACATCCGTCCGCAGGTGGCGCTGCGCGTCAATCCCGATTTCGAACTCAAGTCGTCCGGCATGCGCATGGGCGGCGGCGCCCGCCAGTTCGGCATCGACGCCGAGCTGGTGCCGGCCTTGCTGCAGCGGCTGGCGGCGATGCCGGTCGACTGGCATGGCCTGCATATCTTCAGCGGCTCGCAGAACTTGAAGGCGGCGGCGCTGCAGGAAGCCCACCAGCAAACGCTGGCGCTGGCGATGCGGCTGGCCGAATTCGCGCCGCGTCCGATGCGGCTGCTGAACATCGGCGGCGGCTTCGGCATTCCGTATTTCCCCGGCGAGCAGCGGCTGGACGTGGCGGCGGTTGGCGCCAACCTGGCGCTTTTGCTGCCCGACGTGCGGCGCGCGTTGCCGGAGGCACAGATCGTCATCGAGCTGGGCCGCTATCTGGTCGGCGAGGCCGGCGTCTATGTCAGCCGGGTGATCGAGCGCAAAGTCTCGCGCGGCCAGGTATTCCTGGTCACCGACGGCGGCCTGCATCATCACCTGTCGGCCTCGGGCAATTTCGGCCAGGTCATCCGCAAGAATTATCCGGTGGTGATCGGCAACCGCGTCCACGGCGAAGCGCGCGAGACGGTGTCCGTGGTCGGCCCGCTGTGCACGCCGCTGGACCTGCTGGCGGACCGCATGGAGCTGGCCGCCGCCGGTCCGGGCGACCTGGTGGCCGTACTGCAATCGGGCGCCTATGGATTGAGTGCGAGCCCGGGCGGCTTCCTCAGCCACCCGGCGGCGCTGGAGGTACTGGTGGGACAACAAGATCGCGATGGAGCGGCTTCATGAGTGGAATCTGTGGGTGGATAGGGCAGGGCCGCGACGCCGGCGCCAACCGTGAACTGGCCGAGGCCATGGCCGCGCCGCTGGTGGGCGTCGACGGCCAGCCGCCGCAAATCATGGTGGGCGCGGCCAGCGCCATGGCCGGCGCCGGCGTGCAATGCTACGAGGCCGACGGCGTGCGCTTCATGCTGCGGGGCGAGGCCAGGCTGCGCGGCGGCGCCGATACCATCCCCGGCCCGGCCTGGGCCGAATTGTGGCGCGCGCAGGGCGCGCTGGCGTTGTGCGAGGCGCTGACCGGCGCCTTCGCGCTGGCGGTCGTCGACGAGCGCGCCGGCGAGGCCTTGCTGGCCACCGATCACATGGGCAGCTTCCCGCTGCTGTATCAACAGCAGGGCGAGACGCTGGTGTTCGCCAGTTCGGCCCAGGCGCTGCGCCGCCACCCGCTGACGCCGGCCGAAATCGACCCGCAGGGTTTATACAACTATGTGTTCTTCCACATGATCCCGGCCCCGGGCGGCATCTACCGCCACCAGCAACGGCTGCTGCCGGGCAGCTGCCTGCATTACCGCCAGGGACGGATCGAGTCGCACACCTACTGGCGCATGCGTTTCGACGAGCGGGTCGACACGCCGTTCCCGCAATTGAAGGAGGAATTCCGCCAGGTGCTGCGCGACAGCGTGCGCGAGAGTGTCGGCGGCGCGGGCGGCGGCAAGGTCGGCGCCTTCCTCAGCGGCGGCACCGACAGCTCCACCCTGGCCGGCATCCTGTGCGAGACGGGCGGCGCCCCGGCGCAAACGTATTCGATCGGCTTCTCGGCCGACGGCTACGACGAGATGTCCTACGCCCGCCTGGCGTCGCGCCATTTCGGCACCGACCACCACGAATACTATGTCACGGCCGACGACGTCGTCGACATCATCCCGCGCATGGCGAAGGCCTTCGACCAGCCGTTCGGCAACGCCTCGGCCGTGCCCGCGTATTACTGCGCGCACATGGCGGCGGCCGATGGCGTCACGCGCATGATAGGCGGCGACGGCGGCGACGAACTGTTCGGCGGCAACGAGCGCTACGCCCGCCAGCAAGTGTTCGCGCTGTACCAGAAGGTGCCGGCGCTGCTGCGCGAGGGATTGCTGGAGCCGGCGCTCAACCATTTCCCCGGCGCCGACCGCGTGGCGCTGCTGCGCAAGGCGCGCAGCTACGTCGAGCAGGCCTCGGTGCCGATGCCGGCCCGGCTGGAAACCTATAATCTGCTCAACCGCTATGGCGCGGCCGAGGTGTTCGAGCCCGGCCTGCTGGCCGGCGCCAACACCGGGCGTCCGCTGGACGAGCTGGCGGCCTCCTACGGCCAGAGCGACGCCGGCAGCCTGATCAACCGCATGCTGGCGCTCGACCTGAAAATCACGCTGGCCGACAACGACCTGCCGAAGGTGCGCGGCGCCTGCGCGCTGGCCGGCGTCGAGGCCGCGTTCCCGTTCCTGAGCGAGTCGATGGTGGCGTTCTCGGCGCGCCTGACGCCGCGCCAAAAGCTCAATGGCAGCCAGTTGCGCTACTTCTTCAAGCAGGCGCTCGACGACTTCCTGCCGCGGGAAATCATCCACAAGGAAAAACACGGCTTCGGCCTGCCGTTCGGGGTCTGGATGCAGCAGTATCCGCGCCTGAGCCAACTGGCCGGCGACAGCCTGCAATCGCTGCGCCGGCGCTGCGTCGTGCGCGGCGAGTTCATCGACAAACTGCTCGGCCATCACGTGCGCGAGCACGCCGGCTACCACGGCACCATGGTGTGGGTGCTGCTGATGCTGGAGCAGTGGTACCAGCAACATCAAAGCCGGAACTGATGCCATGCGCGTCTGCCTGACCATCGATACCGAGTTCAGCATCGCCGGCGCCTTCGCCGACCCCGCGCTGCGGCCGGTCGGCGCGCAGATGGTCCGCTGCGACGTCGACGGCCGCTCGCAGGGCCTCGACTTCATGCTCGACTGCTTCGCCCGCAACGGCATCACCGCGACGTTTTTCATCGAGACCTTGCAGCGCCACTATTTCCGCGACGATCCGATGCGGCCGCTGGCGCAGCGCATCGCCGCCGCCGGCCATGAGCTGCAGTTGCACGCTCATCCCTGCTGGGCGGTGTTCCAGCACGACGACTGGGCCGAGCGGGTCCGGCGCGAGCCGCGCCAGGACGATTTCGCCGGGCGCGACGAGGCCTCGACCCTGGAGCTGCTGCGCCAGGGCCAGGAAACGTTCCGCGAATGGGGCCTGGCGCCGCCGCAGGTGTTCCGCAGCGCCAGCCTGCAGCACGACAGCGGCCTGTACCGCGCGATCGCCGCCGCCGGCATCCCCTACAGTTCCAATATCGGGCTGGCGATCTACGACAGCGGCGATCCGCGTTACCGTCTGTACGGCGGCCGCCACCCGCGCCACGGCGTGCTGGAGTGCCCGGTGCTGACCTTCAGCGACTGGCGCCTGCGCCGTCCGCATCTGAAGACGCTGTCGATCTCGGGCACCAGCTTCGCCGAGACGCGCACCCTGCTGGAACGGGCGCGCCGGGCCGGCATGGAGCTGGTGGTGATCCTGACCCATCCCTTCGAATACGTGCAAAGCCGGGGCGCCGATTACCGGACCTTGCGCCGGCACGGCGTCAACCAGGAGCGGCTGCGGCGCCTGTGCGGCTATCTGGCGGCCAACGGCGACCTGTATCAGGCCAGCGGCCTGGCCGCCGCCGCCAGCATGCCATTGGCGCCGCAACAAGCGGAAAATCATTTGCTCAGCGGCGCGCCGTGGCAAAGCGTGTGCCGCATGGCGACCCAGGTGTTGTACGACCGCTACGGCCATTGGGCATTGGCGCGCCAGAGCGCGGGTGCGGCATGAGCTGGCGCCGTCCGTTCGCGCCGCTGGCCGAGGCCATCAACCGCCGGCACGGCACCTGGCGCGGCCTGGTGCGCGCCTGGCTGGCCCGGATCGAGCTCGCCTGCGGCCGCCTGTCCGGCTTCCGGCTGCGCCATCCGCACAAGGTGCGCCGCGCCGTGTTCATCTGCCTGGGCAACATCTGCCGCAGCGCCTTCGCCGAACAGGTGGCCGCGCGGCTGGGCATGACGGTGGCCTCGGCCGGCCTGTCGACCCACACCGGCTCGGCCTCTCCCGACAGCGCGCTGCGCGCCGCGCGCCGCCACGGCTACGACATGAGCGCCCACCGCGCCACCGACCTGACCGATTTCGAGGTCCAGCCTGGCGACCTGTTCTTGGTCATGGAAGTGCGTCAGGCGCGCGAGCTGCGCCGCCGGCTGGGCCCGCGCACTGACGTCGAGGTGGTGCTGCTGGGCCTGTGGTGCACGCGACCGATGCCGCACCTGCACGATCCCTTTACATTGAGCGACGCCTACTTCGACCAATGCTTCGCAAGGGTGCGCCAAGCGGTGCGCGGCCTTCAGCGCGCGGTGCCGCAATTGACACGGCGCGAGCCCGTCGACGTGGCTGCCGGGGCCAACGATCTGGCGGCGATCCGGCGCACCGCCGGCGTATCCGACCGCAGCGGGAGCGTCGCATGAACCGCGGCTTTTCCATCTATCTTGATCTGGTGCGCGTCCTCGCCGCGCTGGCGGTGATCGTCTACCACTCCAATTTCCGCCTGCTGACCACGGAGAAGCTGCCGTTCAGCAACCACGGTCATGCCGCCGTGATCGTCTTCTTCGTGCTGTCGGGCTACGTGATCGCCTACATCACCTCCGAGCGCGAGAACACGCCGCTGTCCTACTGGGCCAGCCGGCTGTCGCGGTTTTACTCGCTGGCGCTGCCGGTGGTGCTGCTGACGCCGCTGCTGGATATGGCGGGGGAGGCCATGGCGCCGCAGTTCTACACCGGCGGCACCACCACCTACGGCCTGGCCTGGCTGCGCATCCTGACCAGCCTGACCTTCCTCAACGAGGTGTGGCTGGTGTCCATCATGTCGTTCTCCAACGTGCCGTACTGGTCGCTGTGCTACGAGTTCTGGTATTACGTGCTGTTCGCCATCGCCACCTTCACGGCCGGCCGCACCCGCGTGCTGCTGGCCGGCGCCGTCATGCTGCTGCTTGGCCCCAAGATCTTGCTGCTGGCGCCGGTGTGGGTGGCCGGCGTGGTCCTGTTCCGCTGGCAATGGCTGCGCACCCTCAAGCCGCTGCCCGGCGCGCTGCTGTTCGCCGTCTCGTGGCCCGCGTACTGGCTGTTCCACCACTACGGCATGACCGAAGCGGGCTCGAACCTGCTGTTGCGGCTGATCGGCGCCGATCTGCACCACCAGATGGCTTTCTCCAAGTTCTTCATCACTGACTATCTGCTGGCGCGGATTGTGCTGGCCAACTTCGCCGGCATGCGGGCGCTGGCAGACATCGCCGCACGTCCCCTGCGCATGATCGAACCGGTGATCCGTCCGCTGGCAGCCTATACGTTCAGCGCCTATATTTTGCACCAGCCCTTGATGCAGTTCTACGCCGCGCTGATCGATGGCGACCCGGGCCGGCCGTGGTTCTATGCCGCCACCATGCTGGCCACCTTCGTCACCATCGCCGTGCTGGGCAGCCTGACCGAACAGCAGCGCCATCACTGGCGGCACGCGATCCGCAAGCTGCTGGCGCGCATCTTTGACAGATCAAGCCGGCAGGTGCCGGTGGCGGGAGTGCCCCATGGCTGAGGCTTTGATACCGGCGGTGGTGCTGGGCATCGACACCCCGATCGGGCTGGCCATCATCCGCGACCTGGGCCGGCGCGGCGTGCCGGTGATCGGCATCGCCCACAGCGCGTCGGGCCTGGGCCTGCGCTCGCGTTACCTGACCCGCGGCCTGATACGTCCCGGCGGCGGCGCCGCCGGCCTGGTGCAGCAACTGCGCCAGCTCTCCTCTGAGATCGGTCCCGCCTGTCTGTTCGTGATTTCCGAAACCGATATCGGCGCGCTCAACCTGGAGCGGGCGCAGCTGGACGGTTACCGCTTGATGTTCGCCGACACGGCGCGCATGGAGCGGGTGCTGCACAAGGACCAGACCTACGCGGCCGCCACGGCGGTCGGCATCCACGTGCCGCGCACGCTGCATCCGGCATCGCTGGAGGAGGCCGCCGCCGCCGCGCCGGGGCTGCTCTATCCGGTCATCCTCAAGTGGGCCGATCCGAACGGCGCCATGCAGCCGTTGCGCCGCGCCGGCCTGTCGCTCGACAAGCTGCGCTACTGCGCCGACGCCAATGAATTGATGGCCGGCCTGCGCCGCTACGAGGCGGTCGGCATCTATCCGATGGTGCAGGAATTCTGCGCCGGTTACGGCCTCGGCCAGTTCGTGCTGATGCGCGACGGCCAGGCGCACTGCCTGTTCCAGCATCGCCGCGTGCACGAATGGCCGCCCGAGGGCGGCGTATCGACGCTGTGCGTATCGCTGCCGCCGGATCAACACACGGCCCTGATGGCGCAATCGGTCGCGCTGTTGCGCGCGCTCGACTGGGAGGGCGTGGCGATGGTCGAATACCGCTACGACCCGGCCACCGGGCGGGCCGCCCTGATGGAGATCAACGGCCGCTTCTGGGGCAGCCTGCCGCTGGCCTGCCAGGCCGGCGCGGCGTTTCCGTGGTACGCCTATCAATTGCTGGGCCTGAACCGGCCGGTGGCGCAAGCGCCCTACGTGGCCGGCCTGCGCGCCCGTTTCATGGTGCCCGAGACCAAGCGCCTGTGGCGCGTGCTGACCCGCAAACCCAGCGACGGCTATGTGCCGCCGGCCGGCCCGCTGGCCGAGGTGGCGGATTACCTGCTCGACTTCGTCCGGCCAAGCACCCGGTACTTCGTCCACAGCTGGCGCGACCCGATGCCCCTGCTGAGCGATCTGTGGCTGGCGGCGCGGCGTCTGCTGCCCGCGCCGCGCATTCCGCAACGGAGAAAAACATGAACCTCGCGGCCGACGGTAACGCGGGCGCCTCGCCGACGGTGGCCGTGATCATCCCGTACTACCAGCGGCAGGAGGGCATCCTGCGCAAGGCGGTCGTGTCGGCGCTGGCCCAGCGCGGCGAACACCAGCTGACCATCATCATCGTCGACGACGCCTCGCCGGTGCCCGCGCGCGGCGAGCTGGCCGGGCTGCTGGCGGACGAGCCGGAGCGCATCGTCATCATCGAACGTCCCAACGCCGGTCCCGCCGCCGCCCGCAACACCGGACTGCGCGCGCTGCCGGCCGGCACCGACTTCGTCGCCTTCCTCGATTCGGACGACGAATGGATACCGGAACACCTGCAACGCGCGCTGGCGGCGCTGGGGCAGGGCAACGATTTCTATTTTTCCGACCACTACCAGCTGAACCAGACGGTCAGCGCGTTCCGCCGCGCCGGCCGCATCGATCCGGCGCAACACCCGGCGCTGGCCGGGGCCGACGCGCTGTATGCCTACCGGGGCGACATGTTCGACCAGATTCTGAGCGGCAATATCATCGGCACCTCGACCGTGGTGTACCGCCACGCGCCGCTGTCGACCTTGCGTTTTCGCGAGGAATTCGTCTACGCCGGCGAGGATTATCTGTTTTGGCTGGAACTGAGCCAGCGCACCAGCCGCATCGCGTTTTCGGCGCGCTGCGAGTGCGTCTACGGCGCCGGCGTCAATATCTTCTCCGGCTCCGGCTGGGGCAGCAAGACATCGCTGTTGCGCCTGCACCACGAAATGAAATTCCAGCGCGCGCTGTCGCGGTTGTTCAGCCTGTCGGCGCAGCAGCGCCAGGCCAACCTCGCCAGCGTGCGCCGCCTGCGCCGCAGCTTCGTCGCCGACCTGCTGCACCGCGTGCTGCACCGGCAGGAAGTCTCGCCGTCGCTGCTGGGGCGGCATTGCAAGGTCGATCCGCAGACCTTCATTTACGCCTTGCCGCTGGCGGTCGGCATCGCGCTGCGGCGCGAGCGGGGCAGGTAGCACCGGTTTGTAGCACCTCGTTGTTAAGACTCACCGAATATCCTGAGATGGAACGTTGGCACGGGGGGACGGCCACGATTCCGCGAATCCGGGATCACTTGAAAGGTAGCTGTCATGGATCAGGCATTCATTTACGAGAAGGCGTTCTCGCGCAATATCGGCTGGGTCACCGAGGCCGAGCAGGCTGTACTGCGGGGCAAGCGGGTGGCCATCGGCGGCGCCGGCGCGGTCGGCTCGTTCTACGCCAACACCTTCGCCCGGCTC
>Ga0105244_10002400_pt1 | contig 14160 bp, 14 predicted proteins | sample KBSM44metaG_FD_80423 | JGI IMG/M metagenome (GOLD analysis project Ga0105244, IMG submission 80423) | Miscanthus rhizosphere microbial communities from Kellogg Biological Station, Michigan, USA - KBS M4-4 metaG | ecosystem: Host-associated > Plants > Roots > Rhizosphere > Soil | place...
GCAAGAGGTGTCGATGTCACCATTATTGATAATAATACGGACATGATTCAAAACGCGGAAAAATTTGGTTTTAAAATTTATTATGGCGATGGCTGCCGTCTAGATATTCTGCATGCTTCTGGTGCTGCAACAGCACAAGCGATTGTGGTTTGTGTAGATAGTAAAGAAACCACAAATAGAATTGTTGAACTCGTGACCCATGAATTTCCTTTAGCGAAATTATTAGTCCGTTCATATGACCGTGAGCACTCACTACATTTAGTCAAACAAAAAGTAGACTTTATGATCCGTGAAACGTTTGAATCTGCGATTAAATTTGGTGGCGTGATTTTGCAAGAACTGGGTGTAGATGAAGACGAAGTAGAAAGAATTACCGAGGAAATTCGAGATCTGGATAATGAGCGTTTTGAAACTGAAATCGCAGCAGATGACGTAAATGCGGGAGTAGGGATGCAATATACACATACGCATCATCCACGACCAACCGCACCATTGATTCGACCAAAACGGGAAGGGCGGATTTTAAATAAAGAAGATAGCTCAGATAGCGATTCTTGATATGTATGAAGTTCAGTAGAAGCTTTTTTAGAAGAACTTCTACTGAAAAATTTTATGGTGAGAAGATTTTACAGCGCTAAATCTGACTATAAGTGCTCTAACGCCGTGCCTTTAACGGGGTTTCTACGCCAGTAATAAGGTTGCAAAAATCTAAGAAAAAGTTTCCACGGCGTGATCCAAGCGATGCGTCGGTTGGCTTTTTTGTTTTGCATAATTTGCTTTGCTAAATATGCACAAACGACTTCTGGCGGGTCAATCACAAAGAAAAATAACCGTTTCATTTTTTTCCAGTTTTGGACGTTTCCATTGGTCCAAGACGAAACTAATAAATCGGTTGCCACCATGCCTGGGCTTAGTGTGCCAGTTAAAATTGCTGTCGATTTAGTCTCTTTATAAAGTGCTTTACTAAAGTAACTGACTGCTCGTTTGGTGGTTGCATAGGGAGTCATGCCAGCACTCCATTCGCCGTTGCTTCCCCAACCTTCCATATTAAAGATTTGACCATAACCTTGGTTAAGCATTCCCTTTAAAGCGACTTGTGAACCCAGCATCGTTCCTAAAATATTGGTTGAAACGGCTGCGTTTAATTCATCAGGTTGAAGGTCAATAAAGTCTTTGGTTGGGTGGCAGCTTCCTGCGTTGTTCACCCAGACATTTACATGTCCAAACCGCTCAATTGCACTATTCCATAGGGTTTGTACGTCGGAAATTTGAGTCACATCGCAGCATAGACCCATAAATTTTTCTTTATTGAAATGAGTTTCTAAGTGGGTGAGGGCATGATTTAAGTGCTCAGCGTTACGTCCAGCAATCACAACTGAACATTCCAGCTTTAAAAAAGCTTCGGCGAGTGCTAAGCCAATACCCTTTGTACTTCCTGTAATAACCACACAGTAAACTTCACTTTTAGGTAGACTCATTGAACGCTCTATATAAAATCTTTAAAAATAGTTAAATGAATGGCTGTAAGTTAATTTTGCTCACTTAATAAGATGAGATAAACAATAGATAAACTTATCATTGAAAGATTCATTACGATAGGGTTATAGGGCAAGATCAGGGTAGAAGGTATTAAGAAACCAATTAAAAGAAGTAAGCCAAGCAAACCCCAAATGCTTAAATAGTGAATATATTTATGTGCAGTAAAAAGAAAACATAAACCAAAAATCATTTCGGCAATACCACTTGCATGGCCTGCAAGTTTTGCATGTTCAAGTGATAGTCCTACCCATTGCCACACAAAAATTTCATCAGAATTAAGAAATAGGAATTTGGGAACGAGGCCTTGATAGATCCATAAAAAGGCCAGCACAAGGTTTATAAATTTGAAAATATTAATATTTTTCATGAAAATTACTTTAAGAGTTTAAAATGTATATAATTTCATATTCATTATGGTAGGGCGAAAGGGGGACGCTTTATGCGTGCCAGCTGCTAGATGATTGGTCTGTCAACCCTCTTTCGTTTTACCACCATCTATAATAATTACATTATGGATTTGTAATATGTTTGCCTATAATGAATAAAAAATATAGCTAAATATATCCTTTAAAACAAAATTTTTCTAAATGTTTAGCAGAACTATAACTCAGCTTAATTAATGATTAGTTAAAGTATCTAATTAAATGAAAAACAATAATTATTTAACCATTTTCTATTCAACCCTACATTGACACTCTAAACCCTGCCGATTATCCTTTACCTGCTGGCCTACATTGCCAGCCGGCTTTGACAGGCTGTTTTAGACCGCATCAGAATATTCCTTCTGAGGAATACTCTTGTTTGTAAGCTTCTCGTCTCCTCCCGTTGCGGTAGGACGGGAGAGGGACACCTTCGGGTGTGCTGGCGTCTAACCAGTCTGTCAACCTTCTCTCGTTCTGCCACCATAATTATTTGACAGTAATTCGGTAGAACTTCTTTAGACATGAGGAGTCCTCTATGCGTACTATTTCTTTTTATGTTTTGGTCTTTGCCAAGCTCTCTCTATCCATACCGCTCAACTGGTCTTTAAAACGGTTTAAATATTTGTAGATTAAACTGTACTTCGTTACGACTAAAACTCATAGCAACAATAAAGTCTGAGATACGCTAGGGCATGGTTTTATGCTGCCTTGGCATGCCTGTTTTCTCGCCTAATATTTTGGTGAAGGTATTTCTATCTCATTTACTTACAACAAAAAAATATTTTATGCGGTACATATGAAAAATTTAGAGGCTTCATCTAGAGCGACGCGAGCGCTTCACATAGCAGCAGATTTATTTAAACAATATGGCTTCAACAAGGTCGGGGTGGACCGAATCATGATTGAGACCAAAATTCCCAAAGCCACCTTTTACAACTACTTTCACTCAAAAGAAAGGCTGATTGAAATGTGTCTGGTCCTTCAAAAAGACCAGCTAAAAGAAAAAGTGAGAGCAGTGTGTGAATCTAGCCAATATTCAGATTTGTCTCTTAAGCTTAGACAAATCTATCTTTTACATGCTGACTTAAAAAGTGCTTATTATTTGTTGTTTAAAGCGATTTTTGAAATTGAAAAGCTTTATCCCAATGCTTATCAAAGTGCAGTGAGATATAGACAATGGCTTAAAAATGAAATTTTCAGCCTGCTAATAGAAACTAAGAAAACGGCTTTGTATGAGGAGTCTGATATTTTTGTATTTATGATTGATGGCGCCATTCTTCGGCTTTTAAGTTCAAATAAGAATGAAGAGCCTGAGAGGTTACTGGATTACTTTTTAAAGATAACTTATTAAATTGAAAAAGCTGAAAATATAGAATTAGTGTTAGAAATGAAAAGTGAGGCTGCTAGAGCCTCACTTTATATAGGTACTTATTTTCCTTTTTTGGTTTTTAAATATTCTGCATAAGCTTCATCCGCAAAGCGTCTTAAAGAATCACCAATAGCTGCATATTGATATTCATTAAGGTTAGCTAAAGACGCACGGGCAGAAGGGTGCTGAACACCGAAGCCTGAACCCGGCAATAAAACCACACCTGTTTCATCAGCTACTCTAAATAAAAGTTCGGTCGGATTTTTATTTTTCATTACCCAATCTGCAAACTCATCTCCATAGAGAGTACGTGAGGTGTTTTCAAGGTTGACTAGGGTGTAGTAGTCAACAGCATTTGGATCTGATGGAACCTCGACACCAAGCTGTCTATAAAGTGCCGCATCGCGTTCACGCACAACAGACTTGACCGCTTTTTTATAGCTCTGACGTGAGTCCATTAAATTAAACAAGGCAAATAAAACCATTTGAACTTGCTGTGGTGTAGATAGGCCCGCAGTATGGTTTAAAGCAACATTACGGCTGTCTGCAACTAAACGGTCAATAAATTTAATGCTTGCAGGGTCGGTAGTTAAAGATGAGTAGCGCTCTTCAAGCTCTTTCTTCTCTTTTTTTGATAAGTTCGCAATTTGTTTATCAAGCACATTGTTATTTGAAAGTGCAATGACACCGAGTCGCCAACCAGTCGCACCGAAGTATTTAGAGAATGAATAAACCAAAATTGTATTATCAGGACAGATTGCAAAAAGTGATTTGAAGTTATCTGCAAACGTACCGTAAACGTCATCGGTCAAAATAATTAGATCAGGGCGTTTTTTAACGATATCTGCCAAAATCGCAAGCCCTTCATCACTCATTTTTACAGATGGGGGATTACTTGGGTTGACTAAAAAGAACGCTTTAATAGATGGATCTTCTAACTTTCTAAGCTCCGATTCTGGATATTGCCAACCGAGATTAGGGTCTGCCTCAATGAGTACCTCTTCAAGCTGATAGTCGTTGAGTTTTGGAATTTCCAGATATGGCGTGAAAATTGGGCTACCAATAGCAATACGGTCGCCGTTTTTAATAATTTTATTTTCTTTTAGAGAGTTAAAAATGTATGCCATCGCGGCTGTTCCGCCTTCAACAGCGAACAAATCTAAGTCTCTTTTTTGCATGCCTTGTACGCCCATTTCCTTTAAGACGTACTCTTTAATAATCGTTTCACTGACTCGGAGCATTCGGTCCGGCACAGGGTAGTTACAACCTAAAATCCCTTCAACCATTTCAAGTAAAAAAAGATCTGGGTCGAGACCTAACTGGTCACGTACATAAGACACGGCCTTACCTAAAAAGACCACACCGGGTTTATCTCGGTTTTCCAAAATGAAGTTATCAAAACGTGACTGAAGTCCAACAGGGCGCGGGAAACCACCTAGACCTTCTGGCATATATGAAAACGAAAATTCGGATTCGGTCGCCGAAAATAGACCCAGTTGGAAGAATGCGCGACGTGGGATAGTCGCAAGAAAGTTCGGATTACCACGCCCAGCATTTAACATCATTCGGTCAGTTCTGCTTTGAGCTAATTCTATTAAATTATCTTTAAGCTCAAATGGGCTGAGTTTTGCATATTTAGAATAATCGACTTTCCCCATGGGACGTCTCCTTAATTATAGTGAGATGAATAAAATTTCTAATTCAATGTACAAAGTTAGGCTAAGCCTACGATCAGTGGTCCGAGTAAGGTCAAGAACACATTTGCTAGGGCATAGGTAATTGCAAATGGAACGGTCGGAATTGAGTTTCCTGCTTTATCTAAGATGGCCCCAAATGCAGGGTTTGCACTGCGTGAACCCGATAGTGCACCTGCCATCACTGCAACGTTGTTATAACGTAGAACATAACGAGCAAAGAGCATGGAAAGTAGGAGAGGAACCAGTGTTACCACTACCCCAATCATAAAGAGTGAAAGGCCACTTTCTTTAATAGTTTGAATGGCTTGTAAACCTGATTGTAAGCCGACGGCGGCAACGAAACCTGCAAGTCCTAAATCTTTAAGAAGCTGCGAAGCCGCTAGAGGCATATTGCCATGCACCTGATTTCTGCTTCGAATCCAGCCGAAGAGCAGACCTGATAGTAATGCTCCGCCACCAGCGCCAAGAGTTAAGGGCACATCACCTAAACGAATCACGAACAGGCCAATCACTAAACCGACCACAAGGCCAGCACCATGGAAAATCCAGTCCGTTTTTAAGCTTTCAGGTAGGGCTTTACCTGCTTCTTTCACCAAGCGGTCAAGGTCACTTTTTGTACCGTAGACGGTGACTACATCACCTTGGCGTAAAATGGTGTCATCACTTAATGGTTGTGGCTCATCCTTACGTTTAATCGCAAGTACATAAATACCGTGCTTTAAATATGCAGGCGTATTTGCCTTAATATCTCCTAAGGTACGGTTGAGATATTTGGAATTTCTTAGGATGACATCGCTGGTATCCATAATCATTTCCATACCTTGCGATGACTGTAATTCGCTACCGATTTGCTCGGCAACTGAAACTACATTGGCACGGCGACCAACCAGTAAGACGGCATCATCAGTTTGTAAGGTCAGTTCGGGAGCAACATCAATAAATTGATCTTTACGTTTTAAACGTTCAATCGTAATACTCGGCTCTTTTGCTTCAATTTCCGCAATAGTGTGTCCATTGGCTTGTTTAACTTTATAAATACGGCCAACAATTTCCGGCATTGCCAGTTCCTGACCCGGTGCTAGTTCAAAAGCACCTTTAAGTCGTTCACTTTGGGCTTTTAAAGCATCGTCGTGAATTTCTTTACCCATAAATTTAGGCAAAATATTCACACAGACAATAATTGCTCCCAATGAACCGAAAATGTAAGTCACTGCATAGCCAATCGCGACATTTGCCTGAAGTCTTTGAATTTCTGCGAGTGGAAGATCGAGTCTAGAAATGGCATCTCCGGCAGTCCCAATAATGGCTGATTGAGTCATGCCACCCGCAGCGAGACCCGCAGCCAAGCCTTTATCAAGATGAAAAATTTTAGCCATCACTAAGACGGTGACTAAACCACAAACCGCCATGAATACTGCTAAAAGAATTTCTTTTATGGACTGTGGTCCTAGTGATTTAAAAAACTGAGGGCCACTTTCAAAGCCTACCGCGTAAATGAAAAGGGCAAATAAAATTGCTTTAACGCCATTATCGACAGGTACGCCAATAAGACTTAAAACAACTGCGACAAGTAAGGAGCCTGCGACTCCGCCAAACTGAAATTTTCCAAACTGGAATTGTCCAATCCAGAAGCCGATTGCGAGTGATAAGAACAATAATATTTCGGGGCTGTGCTTTAAGACACTTTGTAACCATTCAATCATTTTGATCTCACTTTTATTATTAGATCTATCTTTAATATATGAAATTATTTATTTTTCCTTTTTTAAAATACAGTATGAAAATTGCTTAAGCAAACCTTCAAATCTGGTGACTTTCTTAAGTTTAATTGTAGAAATAATATATTTAAAATGCTTGTGATCCAGATGTATCGGTAATTCTGAGTGATTAAATCAACTTTTTTTTTTAACTTGGAGTAAAATTTAATTACAATAATATAAAGAATCTTTCATAATGTAAAAGAGCACACATACTAATTTTTGATTTAATATTTTTATTAAATTATTGATATTTATTAGTAATTATTTTTTATTGTTATTGGGGGTTAATTTATAAAAAATTAAAAAATAATCTACTTAAAATTAAATTTTTGTTAATTGTGTCGCATAATTTTGTTTTAAATGTTTTATGGGTATATTTAATTTAATCTTCATAATAATCTTTAAATTTTTAACTCTGCTTATATAAAAATATAAAGCTTCTTTATGTCGAAGCTTTATATTTTAGAAAATTTAACTTATTAAAAATGATGGGTTGGAACGATTTAAATTGGAAAATTAATTTATTTATTTTAATGTTTTAAAATAAAGATCAGCACGCTGTGCATGTCCAAAGCACCAATCTTCTGCGCTATTTTGCACAATCACAAACATGACATCTTGCTCAGGAATGCTAAATTTTTGATTGAGCTCAGCTGTTACATGTTGCATTAAATCTGATTTTTGCTGAGCTGTTCGAGGTTTACCCGAAGTGATGTAGAGCAATATGAACTTTTCAGTACGGGGCGACGTCACCCAATAGTCAGGGTCAACCAATATGCTGCCTTGAGTTAATTGTTCAAAAAGGTGGAAACAATCATTTTTGGGAGTATCGAAATAACGTTCCATACAAGTTTGCACAATTTTTGAGATCTGAGTTTTTTCAAGATCTGAATATGTATAACTAGTTGTAAAACGAATCATTGGCATGACCATATCTCCTCTGGCATATGTTCAAGGGCTGAAATAGCAGTGGGCAGTCCTGCATAGAAAGCAAGGTGGGTAATCACTTCAATAATTTGTTCTTTGGAAATACCTTGATTTAGAGCATTTTTGATGTGCCATTCGAGCTGTGAATAGCGGCCTTGCAAAACAAGTGCGGTGATTGTAATAAAACAACGTGTCTGGATATCTAGAGTCGGCCTTTGCCAGATATCGGCAAATAAATAGTCTTTGCCGAATTCATAAAGCTTGGGTGAAATACTTTCTAAATTATTAATATCAATTTTTCTGAACATTTTAGAACTCGATATTGATGTTGTTGTAGCTAATATGGCAGTTTGTTATAGTTAAAAAAATCAAAACTTTTCTAAGTGATGGTTCAGTTTTTATGAATGATTATGCCAAACTTCCGACTAATCTTGATTTAGATGCTTTACGTGCATTTGTTAAAGGAATCGAGCTTGGGAGTTATCAGCTAGCAGCACAACAGTTATGCCGTTCTCCGGCCGCAATTAGTGCGCAATTAAAAAAATTAGAACAGCAAACAGGTTGCCAGCTTCTTAGAAAACAGGGCAGGTTATTAGAGCTTACCCCAAGTGGTGAATTGTTATTTAGTCATGCAAAAAACATGTTGGCTATTAACGATACAGTTCTTTTAAAATTGCATCAGACTCAAGCCAGCGGGGTTATTCGTTTCGGTTTACAAGAAGATTTTGCTGAAGGAGCCTTACAGCAACTCATTGCTCAGTTTATGTTTCAGCACCCTAATGTACAGTTTCAAATTCAAGTCGATCGAAATCTTAACTTGATTGATAAAGTACAAAAGCAAGAGCTTGATTTAGCCCTAATCTGGCAACAGGTTGAAGCATATGAAAAATTTTATGAACTACGGAGTGTAGGGACTGAGTGGTTATTTTGTTCTCATCCACATATTCAGCAAATTATTGAAAATAAAGCTTCCATTCCACTCGTGGTATTACAGCAACCTTGTATTCTAAGACAAATGGCTATTCAGGCACTTGAAGAAAAAGGTATGGAATGGCACATTGCTTATGAGTGCAATTCTGTACAGGCTTTGTGGCCCGCGATACGTGCAGGTATAGGCATAAGTTTAAGATCATTATTTCAAATACCTTCAGATATCAAAATTTTAAACAGTGCTGAATTACCTCAACTTAAATCTTTATCGTTTGGGTTGTATTCCAATTCAAAATTAGAGTCTGGCTATATTATTCAGCAATTTCAAAGATATATTGAACAAAATCTTCAGTAATTTTTCTGTCTATAGAATTGAATTTAACTAGATAGTCTTTGGTTTAATTTATATTTTCATTTAACTTGGTAGTCAAAAGGTTCCCTATAAATTATTTTGGGAGCGGTAAAATAATCAAATTTTTCATTTTTCTCTTATATTTCTTAACTTGAAAATTGATATGCCAATGATATAAGTTAAATTTTGGAATGATATTTGCGTGTAGTAAGTCATCGTTTTAGACAAAACAAGCTCGTTGAAGAAAGTAATACAAACTATAAATCTCAGAGTATAACTATGAAGCTTAAAGAATTAGCAGGTTGTGAGGAGTGCGATACTGTCTATCGTAGAACCCCGCTTGCTTATGGAAAAAGAGCTTATTGCGTATGCTGCGGTGCTGAACTCTATCGGCACACCAAACCTTTTTCGACATTATTGGCTTTGATCTTAACGGCATTAATCGTATTTGTGATTGCCAATAGCTTTCCGATTGTAAAAATTGAATTACAGGGAAACACATCTGAAACCACCTTACTTGGAGCAGTTTGGGTGATGTTTCATTATGATCGAGCTTTCGTTGGGGTACTCATCTTAATCACTACCTTTGTTGTGCCGCTTTCCTATCTTCTCTTACTTTCTTATGTATTGGGCACAGTAAGCGTATTGAAAAAAAGACCAACATTTTTGGTGATTGCCTTACGCACACTTTTTTTTATGAGAGTGTGGGGAATGGTTGAGGTGTTTTTAATCGGAATTTTGGTCACGCTTGTAAAGTTAATGGGAATGGTCTTGGTGATTCCCGAGATTGCGTTATGGGCATTTGCGATCTTAAGTGTATTGTTGGTCTATATTACTTCCATAAAGGTGAGTGATATATGGAACGAAATTGATAGGTCATTGCCATGAAAACGATAAAAAAAGTGACCCAAACCCAAAGCTCGCAGCAAGGGTCAGTGCCTAAGCAATACCCAAGAGCCAAAGATCTTTCATTAATTGTGTGTCACTGCTGTGGTGTTGTAAATTCTGCTCAAAATGAAAAAAGACGACTTAAGCAAAGCCCTCAAGTTTTACGTTGTATTCGATGTAATAGCGTGCTGCATTCACGTAAGCCAGCGAGTTTAAATCGAACTTTTGCTTTAGTGGTGGCTGCAACTATTCTATATATTCCGGCCAATGTACTTCCAATGACGGTCACTGACTCACTTTTGGGAAGTCAGCAAGATACCATCATGAGTGGGGTCATTTACTTTTGGCAAAGTGGAGACTATCTGGTTTCAGTGGTTATTTTCATGGCTAGTATTTTTATTCCCATGTTGAAGCTACTGATTTTGTATTTTTTATTAGTAGCGGTATATCTTCAACAATCCGCAGGTTGGAAATTTTTACCCGAGCAATGCGTAAAATTATATCGAATTGTTGAGTTTATTGGCCGTTGGTCAATGATTGATGTATTTGTTGTGGCATTATTAACAGCACTCATTCAGATTCAATCGCTTGCTACCATTTTAGCAGGGCCAGGTTCGATTGCTTTTGGCGCGGTCGTGGTGTTAACCATGTTTGCATCGTTAAGTTTTGACCCACGTATTATTTGGGATAATTTCTACGCATCTCAAAATACCAATAAACCTTCTTCTTTTGCTTCAGAAAAACCAAAGATTATTCAGGCAGAACATCCGCCGTTGAATAATGATCCCATTAATCCCAGTCAATAAAAGAACAATGAGTATGTCTGAAAATGAAATAACCACTGGTAACTCAGATCATCGTGATCCGGAAGTTGAACTGGATAACATGAATGATTTGCCAGAACCCCAAGAAAAGAAAAATCGATGGAAGCCTTTATTAATCTGGCTCATTCCATTAATTGCTCTTTTAATCGCGCTTTCATTGGCTATAAAGGCGTTACTGTCTCATGGCCCTACCATTGATGTGTCTTTTCGCACAGCTGAAGGGTTGGTTGCTGGTAAAACAACAGTTCGCTATAAGCAGGTCGATATTGGTGTAGTACGGCAGATTGATCTTTCAGATGATCGTTCACATGTTATTGCTAGAATTGATTTACGTAAAGGCGCCAGTAACTTTGCAGCAAAAGATTCACGATTTTGGGTCGTGCGGCCGCGTATTGGGACGAGTGGAGTTTCAGGAATAGACACCTTATTGTCAGGTTCATACATTGAAGTGGATGGCGGTAAATCAGAAGAGGATAAGTTCGAATTTACTGGATTAGAAGTACCACCAGTGATTTCTTCAGATGTTCCCGGAAAAGTATTTTTCTTAAATGCAGATGATTTGGGATCTTTAGATATAGGTTCTCCAATTTATTATCGTCGAATTAATGTAGGGCAAATTACAGCCTATAAATTATCTGATGATGGTAAATCTGTAGAGCTGCAAACTTTTATTCGTGCGCCGTATGACAAGTTTGTCACTACCGATGCACGTTTTTGGCAGGCGAGCGGGATCGATGTAACCTTAAACGCTTCAGGCTTTAATTTAGATACGCAATCTTTGGCAAGTATTGTCGCAGGTGGTATTGCATTTGGATTCCCTGAAAGTTCACATGCGACGATGGCAGCGAATCAGAGTCGCTTTAATCTTTGGGATTCAAAATCTGAAGCATTAAAAGAGCCAGACGGACAACCTCGTGGTGTGATTATGTATTTTGATCATTCATTGCGTGGGCTTTCTGTTGGTGCGCCAATTGATTTCATGGGTATTGAAATTGGTAATGTTAAATCGATTAATGCAGAGTTTTATGACCACTATAAACAGATTCGTATGCGTGTTGAGGCGGTTATCTATCCTTCACGTGTTGAAAATGGTCAAGCGCTTAATCCAAATAGTGAAATTTTCAAAGATTTTGTTGAACATGGCTGGCGTGCTCAAATGAGAACAGGCAATCTGCTCACGGGTCAAAATTACATTGCACTAGATAAGTTCCCTAAAGCTAAACCAGCGACATTACAAATTTTGAGTGATAACCGTGTAGTAATTCCGACTACACCAACCGAGTTGAGTGGCTTACAAGCTCAAGTTTCTCAGATTGCTGACAAGTTAACGAAATTCCCATTAGTTGAGATTGGGCAAGATGTGCGTAAAACGCTCAATAATATGAACACTGCCATTGCCTCTACAGACAAACTGATTAAACAGTTAGATGGAAAAGTTGCCCCTGGTTTACAAGCAACTCTAGACGATGTTCGTAAAACTGTAAGATCGTCGGAGTCTATTTTGTCGAGCGATGCGCCGTTACAACAAGACGTACGTAAAGCATTGCAGCAGATGACACGTGCGGCAGCTTCACTACAGTTAATGGCAGATTATATTGAGCAACATCCTGAATCAATTATTCGTGGTAAGACACCAGAGGCCGATGATGAAAAATAAAAACACTCTATCTTTTCAACATCCTAAAGCAGCCAAATGGCTGCTTGGGAGCGGCCTGTTTTTAACGGCAGTTGCCATGACGGCATGTTCGAGTTCGCCAACGCCAAATTATTATACGATTTCGCCTAAAATCACTGCGACCACCAAATCCACTGTACAGGTGATTGAGGTGTTACCAGTCGGGCTTCCAGACCGATTAGACCGTGCGCCTTTGGTGCTCCAAGACAGTAGTGGTAAGTCTACGGTGTTAAACAATGAACGTTGGACATCGACCATGGGCACGCAATTACGCGATACCTTATCTGCGGGTTTACAGCAAAAATTAGGCGCAATTGACAGTTATAGCAGTGGTCTTGCTGGAAATAATCAGCCTTTATATCGAGTTTCTACTGACTTTTCTCATTTTGATATTGTAGATAAAAGCTATATTAATATTGCGGTGTCTTGGGTAGTGAAGCGTCAAATACCGCCTAGTCAATTAGAGTCAAACAATGCAAAAGTCATCACGAATGCAGGATCTCAGCTCAATTGTCGAATTGCTTTTCAGCAGCCGATTGATCAAAAAGCTAAAAAGATGGATGCGATTGTGAATGCTTCAAGTGAGGCAATGACTCAAATTATTAATACGGTTTCTTCTTCAATTGTAGCGTTAGATTCAAACAAAAAATCGGTTATTAGCAATGGTGTTTGTTCGTAAAATGTGTCGCTTTTAATCAACCCCTTTATTTGTACAACAGATAAAGGGGTTTTCTATTTTAGTTGCCTCGATACGTTGAGTAACCGTAAGGGCTAAGTAGTAACGGAATGTGGTAGTGGTTTACGCTTCCATCGACTTTAAAAATTACAGGAACCTCAGCAAAAAAAGTTTGTTGTTTATTCTTTTTAAACCAGTCTTCAGTTTTAAAAGTAACTTTATAAACCCCTTGCTCTAATTTTTTATTTTCTGGATAGAGCGCAGTAATACGACCATTTGAATCGGTCACTTGCTGGTTAAGTTTAACCCACTGGTTATTGGTGTTTTTTTCTAAAACCACTTCAACCTGAGAAGAGGGTAAACCCGTTTCTAGGTTTAACACGTGCACACTTAGCGGATTAGTTTGTGCAAATGTAGCCGAAGTAATAAATAACGAAGATAAAGCAATAAATGATTTAGGCATGTTGAAGCTCCTTATGAATGAAAAACGGTTTCAATGGCTTTGTTTGCGCATTGATTGTCATTTTGTGCGCCGCCAGCACCCGCGACTCCAATCGCTCCGATTACTTGGTTCTCAAAACGAACAGGTACGCCACCGCCTAACAAAAGTAAATTTGCTACGGTTGTTAAATTTTTTGCATCGGGGTTTTGGTTACTGTTTTGGCTTAAAACTAAGGTCGATGTTTTGGTAGATAAAGCGGTATATGCTTTTTTCTCGGCAGCCATTAAGTTATGCGGGCCCACCAACTCATGCCGTTCGGCAGTTAATGGATTACCGCCGCGATCTACAATAACAACCGCAATGTTTTGATTTAATTTTTTACATGCCTCTTTTGCACTATCGGCTAACAAGTGGGCAGTTTTTAGATCTAACGAATAAACTTGATTCAAAGCAGGGGGCTGTGCAAAAGTACTATTACCGAATAGCACGGCTGCTAACATCAGCCAGTTCAATTTTTTCATGTTGATTGCCTCTAAGTCGCTTTGAAAATCTTAAACAAATTGCTTAACTTCAAGCGTGACAATCACATTACAAAGTTGTCATCTTTCAAATGAGTCTCTACAAAATGCGTATCCTTATTATTGAAGACGAGATCAAGA
>Ga0105244_10002410_pt1 | contig 14124 bp, 15 predicted proteins | sample KBSM44metaG_FD_80423 | JGI IMG/M metagenome (GOLD analysis project Ga0105244, IMG submission 80423) | Miscanthus rhizosphere microbial communities from Kellogg Biological Station, Michigan, USA - KBS M4-4 metaG | ecosystem: Host-associated > Plants > Roots > Rhizosphere > Soil | place...
CTGCGCCAAAGCTTGAGCTAAACGCTCAGTATCTTCTTGATGATTTAAGACCAATTTCAATGAATACGACATAGCACACATAACATGATTCGAAATAATCGATATGATAACATTGCCCTGCCTTAAAAGCCTACTTAAGCCCTAGAAGTTGGCTTTTTTTATATCAATTTTCTTACATATTTACACTTTTTTATGACTAGTCCGAACGATTTTTTGCCACCTATGATTGATGGTGTAAGCGCAAGCCAAGTCTATCTTCCTGCACAAACAAATACTCAAACTATTTATGAGTATCTATGCCAACATTTCCAACATATTAAAGTGCAAGAGTGGCAACAACGATTTCAAGATGGACTTATTTATGGGGCAAATGGACAAAAACTAACATTAGACAGTCCATATCAAAGCAATACGCATATTTTTTATTATCGATTTCTTGCTTATGAACCACATGTTCCATTTGAACATCGGATTTTATTTGAGAATGATGATTTACTGGTGGTCGATAAACCCCATTTTCTAACGATTAGCCCGACTGGACAATATGTTCAAGAAACTCTTTTAGTCCGACTAAAAAAACAAACAGACAATGAATTTTTAACCCCTATTCATCGTCTAGACCGTGAAACTGCTGGTGTTGTTCTATTTTGCAAACGGGTTGAGTCGCGTGGTATTTATCAACAATTATTTGCAGAGCGCCAAGTCAATAAAATTTATCACGCTGTTGCACCTTATAGAAAAGATTTAAATTTTCCTCAGACATTACATTTGCATTTAGATAAAGGTCATCCTTTTTACACCATGCTGGTTATAGAAAATGCAAAAACAAATACCGAGACTTATATTGAGCTTATCGAGCATAACCAGATTTGGGCAAAATATCGCTTAACACCGACAACGGGCAAACAGCACCAACTTCGCGTGCATCTTAATTACTTAGAAATTCCGATTAAAAATGATCCATTTTATCCAGTAGTTCAACACAAGGCTGAAGATGATTTCTCGGAACCATTACAGCTGCTAGCTAAGCACATTTCATTTATAGATCCCCTCACAAAAGAGGGAATGTCTTTTAATTCTGAGTTTGAATTGACATTGTAATGTAACCGTAATGACAAAAAGATTATTTTTTATGCCAAAAAGCATTGAAATTACATTGCGATGGTTTAAAATAAATTCCTAAAAATTAAAAATCATTTGGTTTTGTTATTCATGCGAAAAACAGAAGTTTATCAGGTTCGACTTGACTCCCAAGAAAAAAAGCAGGCTTTTGCTGTTTTTAAACAACTGGGAATTACCCCTGCCCAAGCAGTACGACTTTTTTTTAAACAGGTCGTATTAACTAAATCTATTCCTTTTGCTATCGAAAATCAGAATATTAATATGGAACAATTATTAAAACTGAGAAAAGCAAAAGCATCTTCATTAAGCCAAAATCCATCAACTTTAGCTGAAGATGATGACCATGAAGATTTATTTGAAGAACTTAATGCACTTCTTGGTGAAAGCGACAAAACTTAACACTGTTGCATTTATAAACAAGTTTTAACGTCAAAAAGCTGTTTTTTTCGTTATGCTCTCTTTGTAAAAACATAATGATAAGTTACAAGGAGTGCCAAATGATCGTTAGACGAGCGACTTTTGAAGATTTAGAGCAACTCGCCGTTTTATTTGATGAATACCGCCAATTTTATGGGGCCTCTTCTAATTTTAATGAATCACTTCACTTCCTTAAACAACGTTTTGAGAATAGAGAAAGTGTGTTTTTCATTCATATTAAAGACGATAAAATCACGGGTTTTATTTTACTATATTTAGGTTTTTCTTCAGTTGCTTGTTCAACTTACTATATTTTAGATGATGTATATGTTACGCCCGTTTTCCGCCGTCAAGGTTCTGCTAAACAGCTAATCGATACAGCAATCTTATTTGCAAAACAAGAAAATGCTTTGCGGATTAGTTTGGAAACTCAAAGTAACAACCATGAATCTCATCGTTTATATGAACAAATGGGATTTATTCGAGATAGCGAGTTCCAAACCTTCCATTGTTTTCTCAAATGATATTTTGAGCGCGTTGTTTTTGTTGTTCAGATAAATAAACCCACTCACCATCTTCAAGTTCAGGTAAAACCAATTGCCCTACTTGATGGCGATGTAATGCTTCTACCTTATTTCCTACAGCTGCAATCATTCTTTTTACTTGATGATAAACACCTTGATGAATCGTCATGGTTAATTGATGCGTTTCTAATATCTCCACATCTGTTGCAGCAAAAACACCTTTTTCTTGATGCAAATTTACGCCTTGGCTCAACAGTTCAATTTGCTCAGGTGTAACCGGATCTATAGTCGTAACATGATAAACCTTTGGTACATGTTTACGAGGATGAGTTAAAGCTTGAAGGTATTTACCATCATCAGTAAGTAAAAGTAAGCCGGTTGTATCTTGATCTAAGCGACCAATAGCCTGCACACCACGTTGAATCATAATTTCTGGTAAAAGGCTAAATACGCTTTGATGATGATGGGGCTGGTGTGAACACTCAAAACCTTTTGGTTTTTTTAGAGCAAGGTAAACTTTTTCTCGATATTGATAAGTTTCTCCAAAGAGAGAAAACTCTAAATTTTCTGGAGAGAATTGCTTTTTGAGATCATCTGCAACCTCCCCATCAATACTTACAGATCCGTTTTTTATTAACTGCTGACAATATTTACGTGAACCAAACCCTTGTGATTGTAAAATTTTTTCCAGCAGCATGAAGTTTTCTCATTAGAACTAAGCTGTTATTTTAACGTAGTTTCCACTTTTTACTAAACGCTACGAGCAGCTCTTTACATTTACTTCATGTAACTCGCACTTTACTCTTCGACTACTCGATAAATATTTTCGTTTTGTTCACTTTCAAATAATAATTCGGTAGTAGGCAAAATAATTTCATTATCAACAATAATATGTTCAATACGTTGGCTCAGCTTTAACGATTCATTCTCATGTTCAACTAAATTTTTCTTTAGTTGCGCTTTTGCATCATGAATCTGGTCAAACTGATCTTTGATTTTGATATCTATAATGTCCATAAATCTGTCCTGTACTCATGAGTAATGACTATTTTTATATCACAATTTTTAAAAACTAATTTTTTTAACTTGTTAATTTATATAACATTGTTTCCAAGCGTAACCAGAAATTAAAACTCTTTAGGATTGAGAGATATACAATCATTTATTCTTAAAAATAAGATTTGAAATCGGCTATATCTTTTAAAGCGTTCACATTACGAGTCTTAAATATTATACAATTCCATTTATTTACTTCCTCCGCACTTCCCATGCTTGCCCAATTTGATGTTAATTTAGTTGTTCTACTCGTTCTGTTGATCTGCGGCTTATTAAGTCAAAATGCAGCTGTAACGATTGCAGCCGGTGTGCTCATTGTCGTTAAAATTACGCCATTAAATGAGTTTTTCCCCTATATTCAAGCTCACGGTCTTAATTTAGGAATTCTTATTTTAACGATTGGTGTACTTACTCCAATTGCCAGTGGGAAGCTCAGTGGGGAGAGTATTTTAAAGTCATTTGTTAGTTTTAAATCACTTTTGGCTATTGCAATTGGCTTATTAGTCGCTTGGTTGGGTGGTCGTGGAGTAAAACTAATGTCGAGCCAACCTGACGTGGTTGCAGGTTTACTGATTGGTACAGTTGCTGGTGTCGCCTTACTCCGTGGTGTACCAGTCGGTCCTCTAATTGCGGCAGGCTTACTCTCTTTATTTATTGGCAAATAAGAAATCGACATGAAAAAGGTGCAATAAAGCACCTTTTCAACACTTAGGCTAAATTATTTTTTAGCCAGAATAATAGGCGTTCCGTTTTAAAGAGAACTTTTCTAACTGCTTTAAGAAGCCTTCAAAATAACTTTTCTCTTTTTCTTCAGTTCGATAACCCGCATATAAAGTTCGTCTTAAGCCCGTAGGAGAAACACAATCTAAACGGCGGCTTGTAACCCAGCCCTTTTGTTCATATTCATTTACCACCCAATCAGGTAAAGCCGCAATACCTCGTCCACTTGCAACAAGCTGAATAAGCATTTGAGTTAAATCAGTTGTTCGTATTTGTTTAGGCTGAATATTCGCAGGAATGAAAAGTTTAGACATAATATCTAAACGATGCTTATCAACTGGATAAGTAATTAAAACTTCTTCGGCCAACTCTTGCACTGTAATATTTTCAGCCCGTACCAAAGGATGCGTATTTGATAAGACTAAACGTGATTCGTATTCAAAAATCGGAAAATACTCAATTCCTTTTAAAGCAATTGGGTCAGCTGTAATCAGTAAATCAAATTCTGCATTTTGTAAGAGTTCATGCGGATTGGCTTCAAAACCTGAAGCGAAGTCTAAATCGACATCTGGGTATTGCTGGCGATACTGATTTAATAAAGGCATTAACCAGTCAAAACAACTATGGCATTCCGATGAAAAAATAATTCTGCCTGTCTGTCCATGCACAATACGCGTGATATCACTGTGGGTAATCTGAATTTGTGGCAAAACATCGTCTGCTAACTTTAATAAGCGTTGTCCAACATTAGAAAAACTAACAGGTCTGCTTCGGCGATTAACAACTTCTACCCCATACCAATGATCTAATTCTTTTAATTGATGAGAAATGGCAGATGGTGTTAAACAAAGGTCATTTGCTGCCGAAACTAATGAACCATGCTCGCGTAAAGCAACGAGAGTTTTAAGGTGGCGTATTTCTAACATGAGCACAAGCCTACAAAAAGAGATTTATCTATAAATGGGTAAAGCTCATGTTTGCTTTTCCATAAAATTTTCGACAAATCTTCATTGATGAATTTCATTCACTTTAACACAAAAATAGTTAGTTTTTCTCAACATGAATTTTATTTCACTATTTTTACATGGGATGAATGTAGGTATCTTCAAAAATAAAGGAAAATTAAAACGATCTTATAAAAATTTTAAAAGTGGTTAAAAAGCATAAGACAAAAATAGACCTTTATTAGGTCTATTTTTATAAAAAACTAAAAACTACTGTGCTAATACATTTAAGCTAATAATCGTATAACTCTGATCTTTAGGTTTTAATTTCAAATTTAGAGGAGCTGTTACTTCTACTAAGTACTCTCCAGCTTTTGGAAAGCTAAGCTCGACCTGACCATTCTTTTCTGCATTAAACTGCTGCACTTGTTTGTCAGTTGCACCCTTTTCTCTTACATTAACTTCAGCATAAGCTAAAGGCTGACCCTTTTCAGTTATAGCTAATTTAACTGGTTGAGCAGCTTTAATCTGGTTTGGATGCACAGAAAAACTAACTTTAATCGGTGTATTAGGAAGCTGAATATCTGAAATTTTTCCCTTAGAAAGATAACTTTGTAACGTCCATTCTCGTGTTACTTGTTCTGTTTTAATTGTTTTTGTTTTAAGGTCAGTCGGAATCAAATATTCACGTTCTGCTTTCGGTGGAGCTTTATCAGCTGGCATATCAAAAAATAGATGCCATTCTTTTTGGTCATATACATATTTTAAAGGATAACTCGCCTGAGTTTGAACAATGTATGTGCCTTCTTCAGGTAGATCTACATCAAAAACAGTTACAGACTTATGCACGGCTTCTGAGTTGACGGTTTTAAGCTCATTTTTAGGTGTAATGACAGTAAGCTTGGCATCCTTTAAAGCATATTCACTATTTAATGCTTCTTCAGCATAACCAGCAATTACAGGTACTTGAGTCTGTTCAGTTTTATAAGCTACAGGTGCTACATAAGGTTCGTGAGCAAAGCTCGTTGTACATATCATTGCAAGTGACGTCATTAGAAATCTATTCATTATTACAAAATCCTGTTGTATGCGAAGTTGAAAAATCAGACAAAATATAAGCGAATACAGTATACACAAATAAAAATAATTCTTATTATCATTAATAGATTTAGTTTTACATAAAAAAAGACCCGAAGGTCTTTTCTTATTTAATTTGATTTTATTGCTGCTTTATCTTTGGAAATGTCTGATCGAAATCAATTAGCTTATAGCTTTTCACTAAATCATCTGGTCCGTAAGATACTTCGTATGAAGTTTCTTTACCATTAAAATATGCTTCTGTCGGAGTCCCAAATACTTCCCAAAGGCCGATTGAAGCCACATCTGCTACACCATGACCAAAAGCTCTGCCGACTTTCACCCACTTTGAATAACCTTGCTGAAAAGTATAGATCTCAACGCGTGTTCCATCACGGTATTCTGAAAGTACAGGCGCACCAAACTCAGCAATCACATAATTACGAGAACTGCCTGGATTTAGAACATTTAAATTTTTTTTACTTGGTTGATTACCCGCCATAAATACTGCGCAACCAGACATAGATAACATAGCCATACCCATAAGGCAGGTAATAAATAATTTTCTCACGTTTTAGCATCTCTTTTTTTAGATATTTATACAACTTGTTGTAATAGTTAAAGTATTACGCGCTAATCATATATAATTTTTAAAAGTTTTTCGATGAATTATTTCATATAAAAATTTAAATTCACTTCATTTGAATATGTAATCCTTATCTCAATATTTTAGTTTTTTATTATTCTGTTCTCTTTTCCCTTATACTTCTCTTTTTTGTGTCTTTCCTCAACTTATTATGGCGTCCCCACAATCTCCCCTTTCTACACATCAACACTATTCTCTTTTTTTAGCAATTTTCTCTCTCGCTGTAGGTGGTTTTTGTATTGGAACTACCGAATTCGTCGCAATGGGACTGATTCAGGAAATTGCAAATAATTTAAATATTACAGTTCCTGAAGCTGGCCACTTTATTAGTGCCTATGCGTTGGGTGTAGTTATTGGTGCTCCTATCATTGCTATTCTCGGAGCCAAAATACCTAGAAAAACTTTACTACTTGGCTTAATGCTTTTTTATGGTGTAGCTAATGCCTGTACTGCTTTAGCTCATACACCTGAAACTGTTTTAATCTCACGTTTTATTGCAGGTTTACCACACGGAGCATATTTTGGAGTCGGTGCCTTAGTTGCAGCAGAACTAGCGGGTCCATCAAGAAGAGCTTCTGCGGTTGCCCAAATGATGATGGGTCTTACAGTGGCAACTGTAATTGGTGTGCCTCTCGCAACGTGGTTAGGTCAAAATTTTGGCTGGAGAGCTGGTTTTGAGTTTTCAGCAACCATTGCATTCGTCACTTTAATTGCTGTTGGTTTCTTTGTACCCAATATTCCAGTCCAAGCTACTGCCAGTATAAAAACAGAATTAGCTGGTCTTAAAAATATCAATATGTGGTTAACACTAGCGGTAGGTGCTATCGGTTTTGGAGGCATGTTTTCTGTTTATAGCTATGTTTCACCAATTTTAACTGAATATACAAAAGTTAATATCCAAATTATCCCTATCGCTTTAGCTATCTGGGGTATCGGTATGGTTATTGGTGGCTTAGCAGCGGGATGGCTTGCAGATAAAAACCTAAACAAAACGATTGTAGGGGTATTAATTAGTTCAGCAATCGCTTTTGTTGTTGCCAGTTTCTTAATGAGTAATATCTATAGTGCTATTGCTTCATTATTTTTGATTGGTCTAACTGTAATGGGATTAGGTGGAGCTTTGCAAACCCGTCTAATGGATGTTGCAGGCGATGCTCAAACATTAGCAGCATCACTCAACCACTCTGCCTTTAATATGGCCAATGCATTAGGTGCATTTTTAGGGGGGTGGGTACTCAGCCACCAAATGGGTTGGATCGCGCCAATCTGGGTAGGTTTTGTTTTGAGTCTCGGTGGTCTTATCATTTTACTTATTGCATTTGCTGTTGAAAAAGCCAGTAAGTAAATTTAATCAAAGAAGATGCTAACTTATTATTTCTAATCAGTTAGCTTTCCACCACAGTGTGGACAATAACATTTTTTCTCTCTAACGGCCTCTTCTTGCTCTAATGCTTTTTCTCGCATAATTTGAACAATCAAGTTATGCGCCTGCTCTTTGGGTAGACCGACTTTTTGACGGATTCGTTCTATTTCAACTTCATCATGTAAAATATCAATACCTCGTATTTGAAGTAATTCCCGAAATTCTTGCTCTAGTCTTTGATTACGCTGGTTAAGTTCATTTGCAAGCCCCGATGCCAAAATACCGGCTGGTAAAGCCGCAATACCGACACCCAAAATTGTAATAAGTGCCCCCAATAACTTTCCTAAACTTGTCACTGGTGTTACATCGCCATAACCCACTGTGGTTAAAGTCACTACAGCCCACCACATAGATTTAGGTATCGAACTAAAAGCTTCTGGCTGAGCCTTGTTTTCAACCACATAAATTCCTGAAGCAGTCATAATAATCATAATGATTAAAATAAAGATAACTGCCTGAAAAGAACCTTTTTCCCGCTTGATCACGCATAACAATATCTGTAGTGAGATAAAATAACGCGTTAATTTTAATAAGCGTAGTAAACGTAAGATTCTGAGCATACGAAGATCAATTCGTACAAAGAAATTGAGATAGGCAGGTAAAATTGCCATCAAATCAATAATTGCTTCTCCGCTTTTCATCCAGTTCAAGCGAATTTTCCACGCAGATTGTGTCGTATCTCGATCTACAACACTCCACAATCTTAATAAATATTCAATACTAAAAATTGCAATTGAAATAACTTCAAAATAGTCGAACCAAATACGATAGCTTGTGTACAAATCATTTACTGTTTCTAATAAAACGGCAGCGACATTACCAACAATTAAAACAACTAAAAAATAATTAATACATCTACTTACCGTAGTTTCATAGTCATGATTATGAAGATTATTATAGAAAAACTTACGCAATCCCTTCAACGCTGAATTTTGCATATTGATCTGACCACTTGATATTGTAGATATAGTAAGCTCTCACTGCCTATTCACCAATACGGTCTTTAATAAATTTTCCTTAACACGCTTCGATAATTAAAATTTTATATTTTTCTACTTCAGCTCGCCGCTACACATCGGAATTCATTTTCTTTCCACCACATCACATCATAGATTCCTGGATGTGATTTTAAGATAATATTTATATAATTTTGCAGCACCATAATATGATGGGTAATATCAATTTTTCGAAATAAAAACTTTCTTAAAATAGGTGTATTGGGTGAAATAAAAATTGCGAATCCATTTCTATATTCTTCATAGACACTTATTCCCAGATACATCGTTATTTCAGGCAATGGAATTTCAATTTGCCATCCCCAATTTTCACTATATAGTTCAACATTTAAATGATATCTATTTCTCAATATACTAAAAATATATTGCGCGATGTCTTCAGTTTTTTGAACTAAAATTCCTCCTTCGCTGGAGTTTATTTTTTGTTCATATAGTTGATAATCATCAAATTTAAATTCAACTATTGTCTTTAGCATTCTCAAATTCCCTATATAAAATACCCATATTTTTTTTAATTATTTTTAAGTTCGTTTAATTATTTTAAAACAAAAAACCAGTTAATTACTACTACTATATTCAATTTTATATATATCAAATTTTAAAATGATATATTTAACGTTTTTAAATAAACTATTGACTCATTTCACGCTTTTAATAAAATCAATAACTCAAAAAGATCAATTTTTATCCAATATTATATCTAAGTTATTTTATTTAATAATTTTTTACACCTGTTATACCTTAATCTAGATATATAATTTATTTTTTGATCTTTAATATTTTCTAAAAATTAGTATTAGAATATATTAATTTAATTAGATATCTTTATAGCTTTTTTTAAAATTAACCATACTAAGTACTATTTATTAGACTGATATCTATACAGAGAATTTATCATTCTGACATCCATTTCAGAGTTAAAAGTTCAGTAAAACTTAATAATTTATGTTTAAATTAAGAAATATTTAACTTAAAAGAATGACGTTTTTCATAGAAATGAAAGCTAGTACTTATTGCTTGTGATTTTTTGAATTCTTGAATCATTTAATCGATAATAGAACTTTAATACTTATGTCTTTAGCGATTTACTCATAAAGAACTTTAATTTTTAATCATATGAAAACAAGGGGAAATTACATGGGATTTAAAGCCCTCCCTACACTTATTTCTTTATTTATTACATTGTTAATCTGGTTCGTTATTCCTGTACCAAATGGTGTTGATCCTGATGCTTGGCATTTGTTAGCGATGTTTGTCGGTGTAATTGCCGCAATCATTGGTAAAGCGATGCCAATTGGTGCCATTGCCATTATTGCAATAACTTTAGTCGCTATTACTGGTGTGACTAACACGAGCCCAAGCGGTGCAATTCAAGATGCCCTTAGTAGCTTTGCTAACCCATTAATCTGGTTGATTGGTATTTCCATTATGATCTCTAAAGGTTTGCAAAAAACCGGATTGGGTGCACGGTTAGGGTATTTATTCATCGCAGTTTGGGGCAAGAAAACCATTGGGATTGGCTATAGCATGGTACTTTCAGAACTCATTCTCGCCCCTGTAACGCCAAGTAATACGGCTCGTGGTGGCGGAATAATTCATCCGATTGTACTAGCAATTTCTACTAGTTATGATTCTGATCCTGCTAAAGGTACCGAAGGTCGGATGGGAAAATATCTGTCATTGGTTAACTACCAAGCCAACCCGATTACCTCTGCAATGTTTATTACGGCAACTGCCCCTAATCCATTAGTCGTTGATTTAGTGGCAAAGGCGACCAATAGTGAAATTTCTTTAAGTTGGAGTACTTGGACACTGGCAATGTTGCTGCCGGGTTTGATTGCATTAATTATTATGCCTTTGATTATGTATTTGATGTATCCACCCGAAGTCAAAGAAACGCCTAATGCAGCTCAGTTTGCTAAAAGTAAATTAAAAGAAATGGGCCCAGTCAGTAAAAATGAAATCATCATGCTTGGTGTATTCGGTATTTTATTGATGCTATGGGCAGGGATTCCCGCCATGATTTTGGGCTCTGCTTGGGCTGTTGACCCAACGACCACTGCTTTTATTGGTTTAGGATTATTGCTGCTTACAGGTGTACTCACTTGGGATGATATTCTTACGCAAAAGAACGCATGGGATACAATTACTTGGTTCGCTGCATTAGTCATGATGGCAACTTATTTAAATAAGCTTGGTTTAATCACGTGGTTCTCGAGTGTGTTAGAAACCAGTATTGGTCATTTAGGTCTAAGCTGGATGCCTGCTTGTCTATTGTTAATGCTTGCTTATCTGTATGCACATTATATGTTTGCTAGTACAACGGCACATATTACTGCAATGTTTGCAGCCTTTTATACGGCAGGACTTGCACTTGGCGCACCGCCAATGCTCTTTGCTTTAATGATGGCAGCAGCTTCTAGCATCATGATGACCTTAACCCATTATGCAACGGGTACATCGCCTGTGGTGTTCGGTTCGGGTTACACCACACTTGGTGAATGGTGGAAAGCTGGCTTTGTCATGAGCGTGGTTAATATCATTATTTTTGTAGTGATTGGCGGACTTTGGTGGAAAGTGTTGGGTTATTGGTGATATTAAACCGAAGATTTTATTCATTATAATTTAAATAATATTAATTTCACTCTACAATTTTTATAATTAACTGTTTTATAGTAAAGCTCAAAAATTACTACATAGATATAATAGCATCTATAAAAATAGCCCTGCAAAAGCAGGGCATTTTAATCATTTATCAAATACAATATAATTAAATAAAATAAGTTAATGATATTTAATTAACAAATTTGAAAGTTAGTTAAATAGTAATCTTTTACTTCCGGATCAAGAAATTTATCAATATCCTCATTAAAGAGTGTCTGTGCAATATTGAATATTAATTGATCAGAAATGGTTGTAGAAGTTATACCAATTATTTTCAATACTTGAACTATCATCACTAATGATATTTTCTGCCAAAAATGACCTTGTATAAGCTTCTGAGAAGAAGCCTTTAAAGCCTCTTTAAAAATCTGCTTAGAAATCAGACATGTAAAAACATCTGACGAAATCTTACTTCGAATTCTTTTGATCTCATTGGCAGATATTAAAGAAATTATAGATGAATCATATTCTAATCTTACTCCAAAAGAGGATTTAGATTTATCTAATACACACTCAGCGTTTATTTGTGAAATTAGATCATAACAACTAAGTTTCTTAGCACTTTTTTTTGTATTACTCATTAACTCAGAAAAACAACTTAAATTAGAAATTTTTCCACCTGAAAGTATTTCTATAACTCTATGTATTATAATATCTGACCAGAAATCGCTTTCCCAACTATATCCATAAGAAAACTTCAAAAGATCAGGGTTGTAAATAATACTTTCTTTAAGAAAGTTATAGTCCCTATCTATCACACAAATAGAATTAGTAATATTATTTGATACGATATTTTCATACCTTTCTTTTACATTTAAACAATTCCCTAAAGGAACTATTTCAAATTTATTTAAATCTATGCCTACTAATCTATTTAGTATTATTTTATAAAATTCTTTGTCATACTTTTCTGGCTTATCCTCGCCTTCTATATAAACCATTACTTTTACACCATAAAAAAGGTGTGTATTACTTAAACCTTCGCTACTTCTAGAGAATAACATTACAACATATTCTCCATACGAATTACTTTATTTTGCTGAGCAGCTACAATATCAGGAGAATGTGTAGCGAATATGATTTGTGCTTTGGGATTAAGACTTGTAATTGCATTAGTTAATGAAGTTTGCCATTTTAAATGTAGACTTAACTCAGGTTCATCTGCAATAAATATAGTCGGTTTTTGCTCTTGTAAAAGTGCTTGACCTAATATAATCAATAGTTGTTTTTCACCCGATGAAAGCTCACTTAATTTAAGCCTTCTATAACTATTTAATGTATGAAAAACCAATTCATTTCTATCTGATAATTCAACAGTTTTTCTTTTTTCAAATAGTATATTTAATAAATTAATAAACTTATTTTGTTGTGAGAAAATCTCTTCCTTTTTTTCTTGTAGTGCTTCATATTCATCTACTAGGGCATGACTCCTCCAAACATTTAGCAAAGAAACAAAATGCTCTGTTGTTATACCCTTTTTATTTGGGTCACTAAGATATTCATTCGCTTTATTAAATCTATCAAAATGCTTTTGTATTTTAGGCTTACTTTTGTACTCTTTAACTCCTAATACTTCAAAAATATCTTCTAATGCTTTTTTTTCTTTATTAACATTAATTGCACTTACAAATTTTAAAATTGTATCTTCCGTTTCAGGAGTTAAAATTGATAATAGAATTTCCTTCTGAAAATCCAGAATTTTTTCAGAAAATTTCTTTGATAAACTTGAAAAAAACTTCACTAAACTATCATTAAGTTTATCTATTTTAATATCAATAGGAGGTCTATTATCATTATCAATTTCTTTAATCAATATTTCATCATTTCTATGGACAGAAAGCCAATTCACATTTATCAACTTTTCAATTTCAGAATAAACTGAAGTTTGATAATGATTATATTTAGTTTCTCTAAGCATTCTAACACTAAAACCACGATATATACGTTCAGACTCTAGTTCATCTAAATCAAATTGTACTGATGGTTCACTTTGTGACTGTTTTATCTCATAATTAATATCTGAAAATGGTAAATCTTTTTTTTGGGATTTCGATACTTTAATTGATGGTTTTTTCTTATTTCCACTTGACTTCAAAAATATTTCCACACTTTCAAACTCAATCTGATCTAACTTTTTAAAATCAGCTCTTAATGCCGCTGCAACTAGATTAATTACTGTTGTCTTTCCGGTTCCATTTTCACCTATTAAAAAATTATAATCATCAAAACACTTAATAACTAAATCATTAGTTCCCCATAATTTTTTTATATCTATCTTATCTATAATGTGCATTATAATTATATCTCCAAAAAAATACCCTGCTTTTGCAGGGTATTTTCTCCTAATTTAATTTAATATTCAATAATTAAGTCAATTGAGCGGCAGAAATTTTCTTAGTATCAACTTGATCAGCTTCTTTAGTATATTCGCTCATCTTGTCGAAGTTTAAGTATTTGTAGATGTCAGCAGAAGCGCTGTCGATTTGCGACGCGTACTGTTGATATTCTTCTGGGC
>Ga0105244_10002417_pt1 | contig 14103 bp, 11 predicted proteins | sample KBSM44metaG_FD_80423 | JGI IMG/M metagenome (GOLD analysis project Ga0105244, IMG submission 80423) | Miscanthus rhizosphere microbial communities from Kellogg Biological Station, Michigan, USA - KBS M4-4 metaG | ecosystem: Host-associated > Plants > Roots > Rhizosphere > Soil | place...
AAGCGAGCCGCAGTATCATCAGAAGCGAATTTTCATCCCAACAGACGCTGAAATATCAGAGGATACGGACGTGTCGCCACCGTTATCCCAGCTTTTGCCCACCTCGGTATAGGCCTGCACATCCGTGGTTACCGCCCATGTTGTACCGAGAGCCACTTCAGTTGCCTGGAAGCGCTGGTTGGCATTGATTTCCGTCGCACCATAAACACCTGAGTCAATCAGCGCAGTAGTTAATAATTTTCGGCTTCCACGCCCGGTCTTCGATCCTTTTTTCCCTGTTCGGGATGTTTCTGCAACGGCAATAAAACTGTTCGCCACATGGTTCCATACCAAACGATAAATATTATTCATAAGACATTTCTGCAAGGCCACATAAGGAAGTAGCGCGTTGACACAAATAAACAACAAGAAACTCTTGTCGAAACACTTTGAGTAACATTAGTACATGGTTGAGTTCTGAGATGGCGGAGGAGTAGAAAAGTCTTATTTAACGGATGCTTTTATAAAATGTTCAGGTTCAGTGAAGAAACTCATGATGAGCTCTGTTTATTATTGCAACGGTATGATGGTTACGTCTGCTCCTCGCTCTTAGCAGACCGTCACGTTGTCATTTTATTTTTTTGATAGAAATTGATGTTTGTATTGAGCCCTCAATAATGAAAGCTCAATCGTGCTTTGGGGGGGTGTTTGGGGGTATAAAACAACTTATAACTTAAAAATCATTTTTTTTCAGGTTGTTGTGTTGGTTGTTCTATTCCCTTAAACAGCCATGGTCTCATGCAACAGTTTCCACTTCCCATCAGCAAAGACGACGGTTGAGTAGCGTAATGTGGCCTCTTGCCCCGGCAGACTTTGCCTTTCGCTGTAACTGACGACCGCCCCGGTTAGCCAGTCTTCCACGATCGTAATCTCTTCGACGACAATTTTAAGCCCAGGCTTTGCCGCTCCTTGCCCGCGGAAAAAGGCACTCAGCATGGCAAAATCCAGCTTTGCACCACCGGTGGTGACCATGGAAAACGATGGGGCAAAGCGTGCCAGCAGCGCTTCGACGTCGCCTTCACCTTTGCCAAGCCAATTTTCAATTGCCACGTGGACATCAATCACTTCTCTGATATACGGATTCATCTTTATTCCTTTTGAGCGTTAAGTTGGCGCACGATGGCGCGGTTGGTTATGCGCAGGCAGAGCAAAACAGGAATGAGCGCACTGGCGGCTGCCAGATAAAAACACCAGTGAAAGGCTAGCGTTGCGGGCATATTTTCCTGCAACTTGTTAAGCAGCAAACTGAGTAGCGCGACCCCCAGGCAGAAGCTGAGCTGGCGATTGATATTCCACAATGCGCTGGCCTGAGCAAGTTGCGCATCGTTCACCTGCAAAAAGGCGCAGCTTTGCGCGGTGCTACTGCACAAGCTCCCGCCAAATCCCATCATCGCGAATGCCGCCAGCAGTAACGGATACTGTTGTGCGCTACCCACCTGCGCGAGAGCCAGAATCCCTAAGCCCTGCATGATGGAGCCGGTAATCAGCAAAGGGCGCGGGCCTAAGCGGTTGAACTGCTTTCCGGTAAACGTTATCGCCATAAATGATGCCAGCGACCAGGGGATCATCAGGCTACCCACTTGCGCGGCCCCCATTCCTAGCTGATTTTGCAGATACAGCATCGCCACCAGACTTATGCCGATAAACACCCCCGGAATCGCCTGGTAAATCATCATGGCGTTACGCAAAAGCGGGTTTTGCATCAGTCGCAGATTCAGCAGCGGATGGGAATGTTGCAAGCTGTGGCGCACGTAACCGGCTAATACCAGCAGACCACAGGCAAGCATAACTAAACCGGTGGCAGTTCCATCATTCCTCGCAAGGCTGGTTAACCCGAGCAGGATCAGCAGCAGGGCGCTACAGCTGCTCAGCAGGCCGATGACGTCTAGCGGGGTACGCGGTTGCGTATCTGATTGTTTTTTCAGCCAGATGGCGGCGAGTAGCAGTGCCAGTACCGCCAGCGGCAGGTTGGCAAAAAAGACCCAGCGCCAGGAGAGCGTGTCGACAATCAGCCCGCCGAGCGCGGGGGAGAGTGCCGGAGCTAGCAGGCCAACAAGCATAATCGCCGCGGACAGACCCGCTCTTTCGTGGCTACGGTAAAGTTGATAGGCGAGCGTCTGGCCCACAGGAATGAGTAGCCCGCCGCCCATGCCCTGTAGCAGTCGCCATGCGATAAGTTGCCCAATACTCTGCGCGAAGCCCGCCCCCAGCGTCGCCAGCAGAAATATCACCAGCGAAAGCAGAAACACCCGATGCCCGCCCACTCTTTGTGCCAGCCATGCACTGAGTGGGATAACTATCGTCAGTCCGAGAATATAGGCATTGCTCACCCAGGCCAGTTCGCTGACCGTGGCACCCAAACCATGGCTAATGGCGGGATAGGCGACGTTAGCGATAAACATATTGATTAAATCGACGAAAAAACCCAGCAGATAGACAACGGCAACTTTAGTGCGATAGGGCATACCACCTCCGATAACAGGCGAGGAGTGTAGCGGCGCACAAAGGAGGGATAAATCACCGCCAGAGGTTTACACTGTCAAAATTATTTTGACAGTAATGGAGTGCGTGATGCTTAACCTGCAAAGGCTGACGATATTTGTGGCGGTGGTGGAGGCGGGGAGTTTTACCGCTGCGGCGACCGCACTTGGGCTAACCAAGGCGGTGGTGAGTTTTAATATCAAACAGTTAGAAGCGGAAATCGGTGTCTCATTGCTGGTGCGCAGCACTCGTCGGCTGTCGCTGACTGACGTCGGAGAGCGTTTTTTGCTGCGTTGCCAGCGTCTGTTGGAGGAGGCGGAAAACCTGCTTGATGACGTCCAGCAGGATCATGGCGGGTTAAGCGGCGTGTTGCGAATCACCAGCACACCGGAATACGGTGCTCAGGTGGTGGTGCCGGCGCTGGCGGCTTTCTCTCGCTTGCATCCCCAGTTGCGCATTCAACATGTTTCTTCTTCTTATCACGCGGATTTAATTGCCGAGCGTTTCGATGTGGCCATTCGTCTGGGTCAGCTTGCGGACTCAAGCCTTAGAGCTGCGCCCATCGACAGTTTTGCTATTTTACCCGTTGCCTCGCCTGCGTATCTTGGCGAGCGCCCGATAGCCAGTCTGGCTCAATTAGCCCAGGCTTGTTGGCTTGCCCACAGCAGGCTTGCCTCGCCGCTCACCTGGCAAGTAATGACCCCCGACCAACAGGCGGTTTTATTTAAGGTCGAAAGCCCTCCCGCGATTGTCGCAGACAGTGCTTCTGCTTTGCTTGCCTTCGCCATGCAAGGCTCGGGCGTTGCGCTGTTACCAGAATGGCTGGTGCGCCCGGCGCTTCAACGCGGTGAACTCCATGCCCTGCTAATGGACCATCAGTTCCCGCGTCAGAGCATCTACGCGCTTTACCCCAATACCCGCCACGTTCCCGAAAAGGTTCGTGTGTTTATCGATTTTTTGCGTGAATGGGTCGACGCGGGAAAATAGCTCGTTATCCCACAGCCGTAACCGCTAAGGGGAGCGACTGCGTTGCGGGCAAGCTTTCTATTGGCGTCGGTTTGCCGATTAAGTAGCCCTGCACATAATCAATCCCCATACGATAAAGCGTACGGCGAATATCTTCAGTTTCGACAAACTCCGCCACCAGTGACATGTTCTTCATACGAGCAAGTTCGCAAATTGACTCAACAATTTTGTAGTCCATTTCACTGGAATTAATATTATGAATAAAACTCCCATCGATTTTGAGAATATCCGCGCGCATGGTTTTTATTCGCGCGTAGCTGGCATAACCGGTACCAAAATCGTCAATGGCAATCTTACAACCCAGGCGTTGTAAGGCATCGAGGGTTTTTTCTGCCTGCACATTGTTGGTTAACTCTTCGGCTTCGGTGACTTCCAGCACCAGTTGTGCAGGCGAGATGCCGTGCATAATCATCAGCTTCTCAATGTGCTTTGCCATATCCGTACGGCAAATTGATGCCGGTGTCAGGTTAATCGCGTAACGCTGGTTTGGCCGTGAATGTCGGGTCTCATCCATATATTTCATGGTGTGATGTAACACCCACAAATCAATGCTTGAGGACATGCCAAACTCATTTGCCAGTGGCAGAAAGATATTGGGGAAAATAATCTCATCGTTATTTCCGCGCATCCTCAACAGGACTTCGTGATAGCAATCGCCGTCCTTGCTTTCAATCGGCTGCACCATTAACACAAAGCGGTCCAGCTCCAGCGCGCGCTGCAGTTGGTTCATCATGTCGACTTTGATTTTCACCTGGTTCTGCACCTGTCGGCTACTCTGTTTTCTCAGGTCGACCGGCAGGTTAGTGGTGAGTGAAATCTCGGCCAGCGTACGCAACTCGCCAATTAATAAATACAGATGGCCAACCGGGTAATTAATGATGCAATAACTGCAACCAATTTGTGGGTAAAGTTTTACGCCGTCGCGGATAAACCGAAAATCTTTGGCTTTGCTATAGATCTCCGCAATACGTCTTTCCGCATGTAAAGGAGAAATGCGAACGATGAGATCGTGCCCAGAACTCATATAGATGAGCTCGTCTTTATCCAGTACCGGTTCTAAATAGAGTGCGAGCTGTTGTTTATATTGCACTTGCATCAGCAAGCCATAATTGCGTCCTAACAACTCCAGATCCGGCATATACAACTGGCATAACACGGAAACCGTGTTTTGCTTTAAGTCTGTTTCAAGCGCCAGCAAGTTGGGTAAATGCACCACCGGGTCAATATGCATCAAGCGCTGCGTTTTTAAATTGAGGGCACGTTGACGGGAAATATTTATTGCCATCAGGATAATGGTTATCGAAAACGCCGAGAAACAGGAAGTGGCAACCGCAAGATGCAATTTATAATAAGCATCATCATGGGGAATGAAACTTTGAATGTTGTGGCATAACACAATCAGCACGACCCACCACACTATCGAAATAGCGGCATGGCCAAGACGCAACGTACCCCAAATCATCACTGGCAGTAGTAACGTCAGGGTGTAAATCGAATTCATCAGCGGTAACGCATGATTTAATGGGGAAATCATCAGTATCGTGAGTAAGCCGAGGGAGCCGAACAAGCAGAAGAGTTCAGGCAAACGCATTTCACCTGCTGCCTGAAGACGGATCCTCTTAAGATATTTGACCAGGTAAGCAGGAGTTCTAATCGAACGAATCACCAGATACATCATCGGCAACCCCGTCATATTCCCAACGATCATTCCCTGATAATTGATTAATGTGCGGGTGGTAAACGGGCTGATATACATCAAGGAATGATGGATACCAAATAAGCCCAAATAGAGCTCTGCATGGTAGTAATTAAGGAATAGCGTGGCATTGATAAATATCAGCCAAAAAATGCGTTGCCAAGTCAGGCTGTATCGCCCAAAACCAGCGCGTCCTCTTTTACCCGTGAAATAGTAATACCCTGCACAGCTAATGGCGACTGATGTAAAATAGTGCAGCATTGACATCAATGCGGGTTCTAAACCACGGTCTGGATAAACGCGGTAAAACAGGCACAGAATGATTCCAGGGAGGGATTTAAACCCATAAATCATGGTCAGGACGGTGGTCAACGCCATGTTCAGGTAGAAGAAATTGCTTTCAAAGCCATCCACCATGCCGTAAGCACTCAAATATTCAGTTATCGGATAAAGTATGAAAGGCAGAACCAGTGGCAGGGCCCACCACTTATCTTTATATCTGTTATAGGTTTTAGAAAGTTGCATCATCAATGTTAGCTTATTCACTATTTCCAGGTTTGGAGTGATTCACAAGCATCCATTGCTTAGGAATGAGTCTTTTACGACTCGGTGATATTCAATTAACCATTAGCTCGGTAGTGTCATTTCTATTTCATTGTAAAATGTGATGTTATTTTTCCCCCGATTTTTAATGTAGTACATGGCTACATCCGCTTTTTTAAGTAAGGTTGCGACATCGGTGCCATGGTCCGGGTAAATGGAAACCCCAATGCTGGCCGAGATAAAATCTACTGTCGTTGCTGAGAGTTCATAGGTGCCCGCAATTTTAGAGAGCAGTTTTTGTGCGAGTTGAATAACAACCTCTTTCTCTTTTTGACAAATCGCGATGATAAATTCGTCACCGCCAATTCTGGCGACAAAACCTTCATGGCAGACGTTTTCTTTGAGCGTCTGGGAAATCTTCACCAGCAGTTCGTCCCCGACAGCATGTCCCCAGACGTCGTTAACCCGTTTAAAACCATCAAGGTCGATAAACATGATAAATAACGGAACGGCCTGATTGGCGAATAGATTATTCAGATGTGCTTGCAGATAGAGACGGTTGGGTAATTTGGTTAATGAATCATGCTGGGTCATTTGCTTAAGCAGTAAATTCTTTTTAATTAACTCACGCTTGAGCAATTCATTACTTAAATGTTTTTTGAAATTAACAAACCAGATAACGATTGCCAGCAGAAATACCATTGCGACAAGTACGCTTAATGTCATGGCGATGGTGTTTTCGATATAGTCATCCTGGACTAAAGGCATTGATGACATGGGGAGCATGTCCATGCTCATTTCGCATGACCCGACAAAGTGCATAATCGCGACACCCGTACACAGCGTAAGAGTGGCACCCAGCCGGTAAAAGTTGGCATAAATATCATTCCTGCCCTTCATGACCAACATCAGGTGCATGAAACGCAACATAATCAACGATGCGATAAAAATTACCACCAGGGAGAGGATGATGTGATTTCTACTGACGTATGCGTCGCCTGCATTGACGATGGCTGCCATCCCCAAATAATGCATGGATGCTGCGGACAGCGAAAATATAAAAGCAGGAAAAAGATAGTGTTGCCCGCGCAGTTTTTTGAATAAAAAACAGGCAAAACCCAGGGTGCAACCGACCATCGCTATCAGCAAGGATGCCAGAGTTTTATGAATGTTATAATTAATAACATGGCTATGATGATGTGCCTGAATCACCATATAGTGCAAAACCCATATCCCACAGCCCATCGTCGGGCCGCTAAATAAAGGCCAGCAATAATGATTTCTGCGCGCGCCAGCCTTACATAGCCAAAAAGAGACATAAAAAGCGACACACGCACTTATTACGGCGAGTAAGACTAATGAAACATCGTAATTAAATAACATATTTAACTTAAAATTTACTCATGAAGGGCGTGCTTGTTTTTTTAATGGGAAATAGCCGAGTGAATAATAACGATGTGTTTATTATCTTCAAGGTAATTTTATTAAATTAGAAAAATAAAAGACAACTCAGCCTGCAGTTGTCTTTTAATGGACAATATCTAGCGTAATACTTCTGTTTGTTGCTGTTGATATTCATTCTTAGGACGATTGTTATTTTCCAGCACCAGGCATAATTCATCAATCGGCAAGGGACGCCAGAATAAAAATCCCTGCGCCAGTTCAATCCCTACCGATTTAACCAACGCCATTTCTTGCTCAGTTTCAACACCTTCAATGAGAATCTGGCGTAGCTCCGCTTCCGTTTCTACCCCTTCAATCACCACATGGCATTCGGCTATCTGGCACAAACGGGTGACTTGTCGCAAAAACTGCACACCTCCTTTTTTACCCAACCCTTGCACCAGTGAGCGATCCAGTTTGATTTTGTCGAGTGGGTAGCGCGTCAGATAATTCAGTGTCGAGTAGCCCGCGCCGAAATCATCCAGTGCGATGCGGATCCCGCGCTGTTTGAGCTGAGCCAGAATGTCCGCAACATGCTCAGGCGCGTTCACCGCCTGGGATTCCGTGATTTCAATTTCAAGTTCCCAGCCGTCGGGTAACGGTTCACTCAGAATCCGCGAGATAACATTAAACAGCCGCTTATCGACCAGGGTTTGCGGTGAAACGTTTACCGACAGCGTCATCCCTGTGTAGTGGCTTAAATGCTGGCGCAGATAGCTAACCGCTTGTTCCATCACCCAGAAATCAATATCTGCCATCGCATTGAGGCGGTCGTAATATTGCAAAAAAGTCGGTGGTGTAATTTTCCCGTCATTACCCTTATGACGAATGAGTACCTCCATACCGATAATACGTCTGTCTGAAAGGCGAACTTGCGGCTGGAAATAGAGAATAAAATGCCCGCTAGATTGCAACTGATGCACATGCTCCAGCGCTTCCAGATAATCTTTTTCTTCTTTGAGTTTACGATGGTTAGGAATCAACTCGAGATTGGTTGGCTGTAAAAAGAGATGTTGCTCAGGATTATTCGTTTTACTCAGAGTCCAGCGTTGTAAGAACGGGACATAAATCAGCATACCCACAAGGATAATAATCACATTCAAGATGATGGCGGAAATCGAACCGTTGGTGCCTATCCAGGTACTGAGAATCGGTGGCACGCTCCAGCTAACCGCCACGGAAATGGGAGGAACCAGATGCCATGCCGTGGCGGCATAAGCAATGATGTAGGAAACCGCTGGTACCAGGATAAACGGGAAGATCAGTAGCGGATTCATCACGATGGGCAGGCCAAAAATCAGCGGTTCGTTAATGTTAAAAATGGCCAGCGGGAGTGATGGCGCGATGATGCGTCGATGGGGACTGTTTTTGGTCAGCATGATGCAAAGCAACATGCTGAGCGTGCTTCCGGTGCCACCGATGGTGCACCAAATATTATAAAACTCCGGGCTTAAAATATTCAGGTCACTTTGACCCGCATGCCAGGCCGCCATGTTTGCCTGGGCTTCCGCAAGGAAATTGACATCAATATCGCAGAATAAAAAATAACCATGCAGCCCGAAAAACCACGGAATACATCGCAGGACAATGTAGAGCAACCCCGAGGCAAAGGTTTGTGGGTAACTATACTGCAGCGTATGTTCGATATAACCCGGCAACAGAGTGAATAAGTGGTGTACCAGATAACTAATAACAAATGTGCAGAATGAAATGATTAATATCGAAAGAAAGAACAGTACGGTGTTTTTAATGTTTTTGGACTGGGCACCAAATCGCTTATCAATTTGATCAATAAACCGGTCCAGAAGGGTATTGACGATAATACCGGACAGCAACGCGATGGGGATGGATATGTCGAGGAAGAAGAGACGGTCATCACTCAGTGCGCGACTGATAAAAAGCAGGCTACATATATTCACCGTCAGGAAATGAATAACCGATCGTCGATTACGAATGGCCCAATGTAACGCCATAAATGCATTCATCAGTATCGGCATGAAATCCATCAGCGTCTGTTGCAATTGCTCGAGCCAATTGGCAAAAGCATGCCAACCCAAATAGCCTGACAACACGGAACAGACCAGTAGTAGAGCACGGATAATGGCGAAGGGGACAATGGCTAATGAGCTGGCGACGATGGATTTCACGATATTATTGTTAAATAACAATGCTTTACTGGTGTTTAGTTGATTAATGAAACTGTTGTGAAACCAAGTGCGTACCATCGTGAAAACCACCGTTGGGTTATAATTTTTTATGGGTAAATCATGGCAAATACATTCTTATCAGGCGTGTTATCCAGTGAGATAAATATATTATTTTGGCTAATGATATAAATCTTTCTACTGAGTTAATAAAAATTGTAAACAGGGATCCAGACAAGAAAAACGGCTGTTGAATATCTGATTCAGACGTCTTGATATCAGCAGATAAAAATCAAAATTCAACGGGTGAAATCTAAACATAGATCGGTATTGACGATCAATGGCTAATAATTAATAGGTGCAATTGATAGGTCTGGGTGATCAATTTATATAGGACAGATCGGTGTAGGCTATTACTTTGTTATTAAATCTAGATTGGTTTGTAATTAATATGTGACGAGTTTTTGGCGAGCTTAAAAGAGATTCTCTGGTCTGAACAGTCTGTTTTAGGTGTTTTTTAAGGCGGGAGTTTCTTCAGGCCCTATAAAAGAGTCACAAAATGATGTGGCTGTTAGAGAGGCTTAAGTGAATTTTACTTAAGCATCATCTTAGTGGGCTTTTATTGGGATTTTACTCATCATCTGGCAGCATGAACTTCTGGCAGTACAAATATGGAATGCCTTCACGCGTGATGAGATTCGCATCTTTGTTGAGCGCAAAAATATCGATATCCGTCACGCCAGCACTTTTGAGATAAAAGTCCGGGAGGAATTGCTGAAGGATCGCTGATGGCGCGGTTTCGCGATTCGATATAATAATTTGGCGAGAAACCCAGACCGGGCTGAGCCCATAATCCGTATGGGTAAACAACACGGTACGCTGAACGGTATACTCCTCCTGTGCACTGACATTAATGATGCCATTAATGTGTGCAATACCTTTCCCGTCGCCCGATTTAAAATCAATAATTCCACGAAATGCAGCCTTGTCTCTTTCTATCTGTATCGTCGCCCGGCAGGCAAGATTATGTCGCGCGTCATGAGTTGGCTGATGAAGATATAGCGCCAGGCTGGCAAGAATAGCCACGCAGACTACAAAAATGACGCGTGTCTGGATTCTTATTGCGGCAATCGCTGAGAATATCTTCATTGACTATCGTACCGAGGATAAAAGACGGATTGGCAAGAGTTACCTTTTGATAACTCCATTCTGGTGGTGCATTGAATGACAGAAACATTTTTGGTTTCTGTGTACGCCGTTATATAGAGGTAGTTATCGTCCTTGCACAATTCAGGATGTTCCTTGATGAACGCCTCATGGCGGATATGATTACTGGCATCGCCATTGAAGTAATAGTGGCACTGGCCATCATATTTCTTCGGGGAAACATAACCTGAAAAATAATCTTCACTAAATATGCGCGGATAGAGAATGACAGCGATGATTATCACGGTGGCGATAATCATTAACCCTTCTGTCAGGTTTAAAAAAGATCGCTTTTCTTTGGCAACGATATTAGGTATCAATTCCCTTGTTGTTTCTAAGGGTAATGATTCGGGTTGAATCTCTGGTACAGGTTCACGCTGCTCCTCGACGCTTATTTCTTGCTGGATGATAAGTCCTTTGCGTGGAACAGTGGTGATTATTTGTTTTTCAATATTCATTTGCATAAACGACTTACGCAAAGAAAGAATACTTTGATAAAACGCGTTAAAACTCACCTGCCTGTGGCTATCTCCCCATGCAAAAGCCAGCAATTCATTCTGCGTGACAATGGCGCCATAATTTCTGAGCAGCAACAAAAGACATAAAGAAGCGGTTGGCTTGAGTTTTATCTGTTCATGGCTATCCGCATGCACCAGACACTGCCTGGCAGGGATAAATAATATTTTATTTTCAATGAGATATGACAGGTTTTCTGCTTCGGGCATGTTGCCAGTACTCTCGTTAGCTCAGGCAGGATTTCACACGTACCATTATAAGCATATTGGGACAGGGAATAACCTGGTGTTTTACGTGGGCCATGCCACGTTGTACTTTATTTCAGCTGTTCACAATACTACTAACAAAAGATACACACATCAAAAACAATTAAAGTTCACTTAAATCAATGATTTAAATGTTTTTGGCGTTTCTTTTTTAATTGCAAAGAGAAAGATCCCGCTGCAAAGATAAAAAACATTACCTTAGCCGTGGAGATAAATATACTCAGTGACACACAGTTGAGCGGGTTGATGCCAGGGTGATGTTCTTCACCGTCAAAAACGCGATGCTATAAAGAAAATTTAATCTCTGAGCTGTTTGGTCGCCTTTAATCATCATTGATGATGTCTCAACTTTGCAATGGGTGTTCCCCATGAGAAAGCCAAATGAGCACAGCTTCCAGTGCGCTTTGGCTAATTTAGAACACACTTGTCTTGATATAAAAGATGAGAATGCGTTATCAAATTGCTTAAGGGCTGTCTCCCTCACAAAGTGAAAGGAGATAATCTATATCCACAATCCAGGTAAGAAAAATTGATGTCCAGCCTTAACGTAGATGAATCTGTAATGCTCATTGGCGAAGAAATAAAAAGATCAGAGAATGCGTATTTTTCGTTGCGAAAAAAACGTCAGCGCATTGAGTTGAGAAAGGATGGCAATTTATTTTTCCTGGAGAAAGGAACCGTCTCCGTCTACCGCGTCGAAAATGACCTCGTCACAATAAGCCTTACCGCGCCCGCAATATTGGGTCTGGCACAAATGCGCAGTGAATTTGCATCGCATTACTTACGCTGTGATTCAGATTGTGAAATGTGGGTGATGAGCACCGCCAATGCCAATGAGTTACTGACGAAGAAAAACTTATGGATGCATGCGTTTGATATTTTAACCAGCCATCTGCAGCGCTATTTCCAGCGTGAAAATATGCGTTCTCATAAAACTATCCGTGAAATCGTGACCGAGCATGTGAAGCATATCTGGTCGATGGATCCTGAGATTCGCGATAAAACCTCGGTATATACTTTTATTTTGAGCCGTAACCATATTTCGCGAAGTGCTATCCATAAGGTATTACAAGAATTAGTTAACGAAGAAAAGTTGACGCTTAAACGTGGGAAGTTAGCTTCTTTTAGTTATCAGTAAAATTTCGCTACGATTATTTGGCCGTTGTCGGATGACGCTTCGCTTATCCGACCTACAATAACCGATTACAGATGTAGTAGATGTAGTAGATGTAGGGTGGATAAGCGCAGCGTCATCCACCATTGCGATTATCTAAACAGACAAAAAATTAAGCCGCAACGTTATCCGTTGCGGCTTTTTATTTATCTCTCACGCAGTGCTTCAGCTTTGGCCCGAATAATCGGTTTAAGCAGATAACTCAGAATCGATTTCTTGCCCGTCAGAATATCCACCGATGCGACCATTCCCGGAATAATCAGCATTGGGTGCTCTTTAGTACCCAAATAGTTTTTATCGGTTCGCAGTCGCGCGATGTAATAACTGTGGCCTTCTTTATCGGTCACGGTATCAGGGCTAATCTGCACCAATTCACCATTCAGGCCGCCGTAGGTGGTGTAATCGTAAGCGGTAAATTTCACCACCGCATGTTGCCCCGGATGCAGGAACGCGATGTCACGCGGCTGAATCTTAACTTCTATCAGCAGTTTGTCATCGAGCGGAACAATCTCAACCAGATCGCTACCTGGCTGGATAACACCGCCAATGGTATTCACCATCACCTGTTGGACAATGCCACGAACCGGCGAAACCACCATGGTGCGGTTAACCCGATCTTCCAGCGCTTTGCCCGTGGCTTCGGCTTTGCTCAGATTGGTGCGCGCTTCATTGAGTTGCGACAACGCATCGCTCTGGAAGCGGCTGCGGCTTTCAGCAATTTTGTTGTCGATCTCTTTAGCTTCGGAAGCAGATTTCGGAATCGACAGGGTGATGGAATCCAGCAGCCCTTTGGTTTCCACTTCGGTACGACGCAAACGCAGGATCTCGACTTTAGAAATCGCGCCCGAGGCCAGCAACGGCTCAGACATTTTGATCTCTTGTTGCAGCAAGCCGAGACTGTTTTTGTACTGAGATTGCCTGGACTGGAAATCGCGCAGTTCTTGTTTCTTCTGCACCAGTTGCTCTTGCAGGCCGGAGATTTCATTCTGCAGCTGACTGCGGCGGCTGTTATACAAATCAACTTCGCCACGAGCCACTTCCGGCGCCCGCTTCATAATCTCATCTGAAATCACAAAATCTTTGCCTTCGGCTTCCGCAGTCAGACGGTCAATTTTGGCACGTAACCCAAGTTTGTCCGCTTCTGTTTCGCCGACATTCGAGGCAAAGCGCGTATCATCCAGATGCAACAAAGGCGTACCGGCATCGACAATTTGCCCTTCATGAACAAACAGTTCCGTGACAATCCCGCCTTCGAGGTTTTGTATTTTTTGCAGACGCGAAGAGGGAATCGCCTTGCCTTCACCCCGCGTCACTTCATCGAGCCGGGCAAAACCGGCCCACACAATCGCCAGAATCACTAACACCAGAATGGTCCACAGTGTCAGACGGATAACCCGCGGTGAATCATCAATCAGTGCATGACTGACTTCATTAATGTTATCGGCCTGATTCTCATCGCGCCCGTTAAAGTAGGGGCGGATTTGCTCACGCAAACGTGTAAATAAATCAGCGAGACGCATTGATTTGCCCCTTCTTCAGCGCATCCATAACAATGGCTTTCGGGCCATC
>Ga0105244_10002419_pt1 | contig 14091 bp, 11 predicted proteins | sample KBSM44metaG_FD_80423 | JGI IMG/M metagenome (GOLD analysis project Ga0105244, IMG submission 80423) | Miscanthus rhizosphere microbial communities from Kellogg Biological Station, Michigan, USA - KBS M4-4 metaG | ecosystem: Host-associated > Plants > Roots > Rhizosphere > Soil | place...
AACAGGACCGTGAAACAACTCTGCGCCGATGATAGTGCTGCAACCAGTGTGAAAGTAGGTTATCGTCAGGCTAGTTATAAGAAGAAGCCCACCAGGTGATCCTGGTGGGCTTTTTTGCGTCTGGACGCTGCGGCCCGCGCCTCAAACGCACCATGGAGACACGTAGGGCGGATTAGGCGGAACGCCGTAATCCGCCATTCCATGAGCCGCCGAAACGCATGCATGGCGGATTACGCTTCGCTAATCCGCCCTACGTGTCTCCGCGTCACGCAACCAGATTTGCCCCCAAGCGCTTGCCAAGACAAAGCAACGTCAACGTCGGCGGCAATCCCCAAGGTCCGGGAATCACCGATGCATCACAAACAAACAAATTCCGCGTGGCGGTCTGCAAATTACCGTCCACCACATCGCCTATGCGCAAACTCCCGCCAGGATGCGCAGCGAAATGCCAGCTTTTAAAGATCTTTTTCGCCCCGGCCGCCCGTAGAATCTCGCGTGCGATGCCAACCCCGGTCGCGAACTTCGCGCGATCCCCGACGGTCAACGTCTTATCCACCCAGCGCGGCCCGATACCCCCACCGATATCGTCACGTATCTTCACCATCAAAGTCAGCGTCCTCGCATGCGACATCAGCCGGTCAAACCGCCCGACCTGCGCCGCGAATGCCTGATACATCGGCTTGGGCAACGTCATATCCGCCAGCGCAATACCTTCCTCGTGCAGATACATCCCGGCCGCCATCGGCACCTCGGCACCGCCGTCGATATCATCCACCACGCCCATCACCGCGATCACCGGATCGCTGAAGAAAGCGCTGCTTTCCGCGTGCAGACCGGAACGATGCAACAGACGCGGACTGCCGATACCGCCTCCGGCCAACACCACGTTCGCGCCGAACGCCTGGTGCATTTCACCGTCCCTCCGATAGCGTACGCCGGTCGCACGGCCGTTTTCCACGATCACTTGCTCCACCTTGGCCTGGTCGATCAGGACCGCGCCAAGCTGAACGGCTTCATCGATGAAATCCCGGGCGGTCCACTTGGCGCCGAACGGACAACCATAGACACAACGCCAGCAACCGGTGCGGCATGACTGCGGGCGGATCAGTTTGTCGAGCTTGCGCCATCCGAGCTTGCGCGCCATGGCGCCTTGCTGGATGCGCTTGGCCATCGGGCCGATCAACTCGTCCGGTAGCGGCGCCATCGGCAACTCGGCGCGCAGCGATTCCAGTGCCGGCGCCAGATCGATGCCGTGGGCGGCGAACATGGGCAACGGCGGCGGCGCGGCGGTGGCGAAGTTGATCGTCGATGTACCGCCTGCGGCCACGCCGCTGACAAGCAGCGAAGCGTCGCGGTGGATGAACGCGCCCTTGCCGGGAACGGCGGCGATGCCGGCCATCTGCGACAGCGTGCCTTGCAGTGGCACCGCGCTGCCCTGTTCCAGCACCAGCACGCGCAGGCCGCGCCGCGTCAATTCGCGCGCGACGCTGGCGCCGCCCGGGCCGCTGCCAACAATGATGGCGTCATAGTTCTCGGTGCTGGGCTGGCTCATGGGTTGTGGGGTATTTGAAAGCGGCTGGTGCAAGCGCACCATCCCATTCTATCCCACGATGCGCCGGCGCCGCGTTGAACAACCGGTTGTGACACTTGTGCCAAATTGGAACAGGCGACGCCGAATCACCGGGGGCGCGGGCGTGGCATGGCGTTTGCTCAATGACTGTATAAATCTTAAAACCAGCCAGGAGACATCATGCATCATCCATTCCGCATTCTCGCCGCCACCACCGTTCTCGCGGCGGTGGCCTTCACTTCCTTGTCCGTCTACGCCCACGGCAACGTGGTGCCGCAGGCGGTCGACACCACCGGCCTGACGGCGCTCGGTGAAAAGTGGCTCGACCAGAACCCATACCGCGGTAATCCGCTGGCGTTGAAGATCGGTTCATCCGCCTACAACCAGAACTGCGCGCGCTGCCACGGCCTGGAGGCGGTCACCGGCGGCATCGCGCCCGATCTGCGCCTGATGGACCGCGACTGCACCGACGTCAAAAACGAGACCAAGAAAAAGGCCTGCTACAAGGAGACCGACAACTACTATCTGAGCTCGATCCGGCATGGCAAGGTGCGCAACGGCGCGGTGTATATGCCGCCGTTCGAGGGCGTCTTCAACCAGGAAGCCATGTGGGCCATCAAGACCTATCTGGAAGCCCGCCGCGACGCCGCCAAATAATCGGGAGCCCATCATGCCGATCGCCCGCTGGCGCGCCGCCGCGCTGATTCCGATGGCCGCCACTCTACTGGGCGCGGCCGCCCCCGCCCATGCCGACTGGGAAAAGATACGCCAGTCCGGATCGTTGAAGGTGGCCGTGTACGACCAGTTCGCGCCCTTTTCCGAGCGTGGCGCCGGCATAGATGTGGACGTCGCGCAGGCGTTGGCGACGAAGCTGGGCCTCAAACTCAGCCTGCTGCCGTTTCCAGCCGGTGAAAACCTCGGCGACGACCTGCGCAACATGGTGTGGAAGGGGCACTACCTCGGTTATGGTCCCGCCGACGTGATGCTGCATGTGCCGGTCGAGCCGCTGCTGATGAACGAGAACGACAAGGTCGCCATCTTCGCGCCCTACCATGTGGAGACGGTGCGGCTGGTGCGCAGCGCGCGCGCGATGCCTGCCTTCGACGGTATCGATGCATTGGCCGGCAAAACTGTCGGCGTCGAAAAGGTCTCCATCGCGGCGATGGTGTTGCTGGGCGAAGGGAATGGCCGCTTCCGCGACAAGGTACGCATTTTCGATACGGCGGCCGAGGCGCTGGCGCAGCTCAAGGCCGGCCAGCTCGACGCCGTGCTGGCCAACCGTTCGGAAATCGACGCCGTGTTCCGCGACGATCCGGCCTTCCCGTTGAACGAGGTCGCCTTTCAGCGCCTGCCGCGTGCCGGATGGGCGGTCGGCATGGCCGTGCGCAAGGACGATCTCGAGATGGCGAAACTGCTGCAGGCGGCCGTCAACGAGATGAAGGCCAGTGGCGAGCTGAAAGCCATTTTCGCCAGGTATGGTGTGCACGAGCAGGCGCCATGAGGCAGCGCGCGGTGGTGGCGGCGGGCGTGCTGTTCGCCTGCGCCGGCGCGGCGGCCGACGATAGCGCGCCGGCGGCCTATCCGGCGGCGTCAGTGCTGTCGGTCGATATCGTCGGCGTGGCGCCGTTGCCCGGTATCGGCACGGACCGCAACCAGCTGCCGTACCAGGTGCAGACGGCGGGCGGGCGCGCGCTCGACGCCCCGGCCGGCCGCAATCTCGGCGAGTTCATGGCCCGTAACCTGACGGGTGTGAACGTCAACGAGATCGCCGGCAGCCCGTTCCAGAACGACATCACCTACCGCGGCTTCCGCGCGTCGCCGGTGCTCGGTTCATCGCAGGGCATCTCGGTGTATCTGGACGGCGTGCGCGTCAACGAGCCGTTCGGCGATGTCGTCAACTGGGACATGCTGCCCGAGGCGGCGATCGGCGGCATCATGCTCGCGCCGGGATCGAATCCGCTGTATGGGCTCAACACGCTGGGCGGAGCGCTGGTGTTGGCGACCAAAACCGGTAAAAGCCAGCCCGGCGTGGACGCCGACGTATCGACCGCCAGCAACGGCCGGCGCCGCGCCGACATCGCTTACGGCTACGATAGCGCCGACAGCGGCGGGCGGTGGAATGCATTCATCGCCGCCACCACCTTCCACGACCGCGGCTGGCGCGACCATTCCGACGGACGGCTGGGCAATGTCTACGCCAAGCTGGCCGGCACCGTCGGCGACAACGACTGGAGCGTCGCGCTGCTGGCCGCGAGCAGTCGGCTGATAGGCAACGGCCTGCTCCCCGATGCCTTGTACGGGGACGATCGCCGCGCCGTCTATACCTCGCCCGACGAAACGCGCAACCGCCTGCGCCAGATCGTCTTCGACCTGACGCACCGCTTCGACGGCCACACCGAGCTGGCCGTCGCGCTGTATGCGCGCGGCAGCCGGCGCGACACCGTCAACGGCGACATCAACGACGACTATGCCGAGGGCGAGAGCGCGCACGCGGCGTCCTACAACACCACGTCGACCCGGCAGAGCAGCCATGGTTTCAGCGCGCAGTTCAGCAGGCATGCCGGCTCGCACCAGCTGGCGGCGGGCCTGACCTTCGACCGCGGCACCGTGGGCTTCGCGCAGTACGAGCGGGAAGCGGACTTCGCCCCCGACCGTTCGGTCGTCGTGGATGCGGAGGCGGAACGCGAGGCCGGTTCCTCGGTCGACGGCGCCGCCCGCGCGGCCGGCCTGTACGCCGCCGACACCTGGACCGTGGCACCCGACACCTGGCTGACCGTTTCCGCGCGGTACAACCATGCCAGAGTGGGCAACCAGCTACGCCGCGACGAGGAGACGCAGCCGCGCGAAACGTTCGACTACCGCAAGCTCAATCCCGCCATCGGTATCGCGCGCCGGGTGGCCGGCGGCGCGACGCTGTTCGCCAACCTGTCGCAGAGCAACCGCGTGCCGACGGTGATCGAATTGGGTTGCGCCGATCCGGAGCGGCCCTGCCGTCTGCCGGTGGGGCTGCAATCGGACCCGTTTCTGAAGCAGGTGGTCTCGCGCACCGCCGAAGCGGGCGTGCGCTGGCGGGGCGCGCGTGGCGACACGGCGTCGCTGTCGCTGTACCGCACCGTGAATCGCGACGACATCCTGTTCCGCAGCGCCGCGCTGGCGCAGCAAGGCTACTTTGCCAATTTCGCCCGTACCCGCCACCAGGGCGTGGACCTGGGCGTCACCGGCCGCGCCGGCCCGTGGTCCGTGCGGCTGAACTACAGCTATCTGGACGCGACCTACGACGCGCGGGGCGATCTGTTCAGCGGCACGCGCGACGTCCATATCGTGCCCGGCACCCGTCTCGCCGGACTGCCGCGCAATACGGCCAAGCTGGGACTGGAGTGGAGCGCGACGCCGGCGCTGACGCTGGGCGCGGACTTGGTGGCGACCTCCGACATGGCCACCCAAGGCGACGAGGACGGCGCCGCCGCGTCGGCGGGGCGCGACTGGCGCATCCGCGGCCACGCGCTGCTCGACGCGCACGCCACCTACCGTCCGGCGCCGAAATGGGAGTTGTACGCGCGCGTGACCAACCTCGCGGACCGCCGTTATGAAAGCTACGGCGCGGTCGGGGTGGACATGTTCCCCAGTGGCTCCCTGGCGCCGCCCGGTGGCGGCGAGGCCGGGACGGCGCGCTTTGTCGCACCCGGCGCGCCGCGCTCGGTGGCGGCCGGGCTGCGCTACCGCTTCTAGAACTGGTACTGGGCGCCGACGCCCAGCAGCCAGTTGCGGCCGGGGGCCGCTTCGTAAAAGCGTTTGTTGGTGTCGCCGACGATCAGCGATCCCACGTACCGCCGGTCCGTCAGATTGTTCGCCCGCGCGAACTGCTTGAAGCGCCAGCCGCGCCATTGCTGGCTGGCGGTGACGCGCGCATTGAGCACGCCGTAGCCGGGCGCCGGTTGCTCGGTATTGCTGTCCTCCGCGTAGATCTTGCCGCTGGCGATACCCTCCAGCGCGGCGCCGAAGCGGCCGCCGGCCTCTTTCCAGGCCAGTTCGGCGTAGGCGTTGGCGTTGGGGACGCCGGGCAGCCGGCTGCCTTGCAGGACCGCGCCGAAGGCCTCGTCGTAGACGGCGCGCAGGGTGGTCAACGCCACGCGCGTGCTCAGGCCGTGGCGCCACGCGCTGTCGAGCGACAGCTCGAATCCCTGGCGCAGCGTACGGCCAGCGTTGCGGTAGCTGGTGCGTCCGCCGCCGCTGCTGTCGACCACCAGCTCGTCGCGGGTGCGGACCTGGAACACGGCGGCGTTGATCCGCATGTCGGCGTCGAGCCGGGCCTTGACGCCGGCTTCCAGATGCGTGCTTTGCGCCGCCCGCAGGCGGAAGTTGAAGCCGCCGCCTCCGCCCGAGTAAAACAGCTCGTTGAGAGTCGGCGTCTCGAAGCCGCGCGCGGAGCTGGCGTAGACGTTCAGCGTCGGCGCCAGTTTATACAGCACGCCCAGCACCGGTGTGGTGTGGCTGAAATCGAGGCTGCCGCTATCGTCGCCGTTGCCGCGGAAATGGTTGTCCACCGAGATTTTCACGGTGCTGTGGCGCAGGCCCGCGCTCAGCATCCAGGCGCCGGCCTCCCATTCCGCCTGAACGTAGGGATCGACGCTGGTGACCTTGTCGGTCTCGTCTCGCCGCAGCGCGCCCTTGACGCCGAAGCGCGTACCGATGAAGTTCTCGAAGCCTTGGCGCGCGTCGCTGGAGCGGCCGTATTCCAGGCCGACCGTGGTGCCGAGCTTTCCGCCCGCCAGCCGGCTGACGTGCAGCCAGTTCAGGTCCGCGCCGTAAAAGTCGCGCTCGAAGTCGACCACGCCGCCCGAGTGGCTGGCCGGCGCCTGGAAGGCTTTGGAAAACGCCTGGTACTGGATCACGCCGCGGTTGCCGCCATAGACGGTCGCGCGCAGGCGGTCCTCGCCGAAGCGCTGCTCCCAGCTGGCGCCGATCTGCTGGTGGTCGATGCTCTTGCGGGTGTCGTAGCGGTCGGCCAGGGTGCGCTTCGGGCTTTGCGGGTCGGCGGCGTCGGTTTCGCCGGCGCGCGGGTCGCGCAGGTAGGTGGCCCAGCTGACGCCGAGCGCGTCCTGGGTGTCGTCCTGGCGCAGCGCGCTGGCGACGATGGTCAGGCTGGCCCCCGCCAGCGGCGCCAGGGTCAGTTTGGCGAACGCCTGGTCGCGGGTCGCGGCGCTGTGGGCGCGGTAGCCGTCGGTCTCGAAGCGCGAGGCGTCGAGCACATAGCCGATGCCGGCCTGCTTGCCCTGCGCGTTCAGGTCGGCCTTGCGGCTGCCGTAGCTGCCGGCGGTGAGCGTGGTCTCGATCGCCGGCGCACCCTCGCCGTCGCGCGTGAACATCTGGATCACGCCGCCGGAGTGGTTGCCGTACAGAGCGGAGAACGGCCCGCGCAGCACTTCGATGCGCTCGGCCACGTCCAGATTGAAGGTGGCCGCCTGGCCCTGGCCGTCCGGCATGCTGGCCGGGATGCCGTCGGCGATCAAGCGCACGCCGCGCACCCCGAAGGCCGAGCGGGCGCCAAAGCCGCGCGAGGAGATCTGCAGGTCCTGGGCGTAGTTCTGGCGGTTTTGCGCCACCAGGCCCGGCACCGCAGCCAATGCCTCGCTGGCGTTGACGCGCGCCTGGCCGTCGCGGATGCGCGCGGCGTCCAGCACGTCGACCGAGGCGGGCATGTCGAACACCGTGTGGCCCACGCGGGTGGCGCTGACCACCACCACGTCGGCCGGCACCTCGGCCAGGTCGGCCGCCATGGCGCCGCCGCCGAGGGCGAACAACGCCGCCACCGCGTTGAGGGGGAAAAAGGCTTGCTTCATGTTGTCTCCGTGTTTTTGGTCGTTGTAATGACGACCGGTAAGCAATATACCTGCCATCCGGTGTTTGTGGCACGACGCTTGCAACCGTAACCGCATTTACCCTGAAAGGCGATTTTATGAACAACCTGCGCTTGCTCTCCCGCCTCGTCGTCGCGCTGCTGGCCGCACCGGCCTTTGCCGCGCCGCTGGCCTATGTGCCGAACGAGAAATCCGGCTCCATCAGCGTCATCGACACCGCCAGCGACACCGTGGTGCGCCAGATCCCCGCCGGCAAGCGGCCGCGCGGCATCGCCGCCGATCCGCGTGGCGCGCGGCTGTTCGTCACCGACGCCGCCGCCGGCGCGCTGCTGGTGATCGACGCCGCCAGCGGCGCGGTGACGCGGTCGATCGCGCTTGGCAAGTCACCCGAGGGCGTGGGCGCCTCGGCGGACGGCCGCTACGTCGCCGTCGCGGTAGAGGAGGGCAACAGCGTCGCGCTGATCGACGCGCACGAAGGCAGGGTGCTGGCCGATATTCCAGTGCGCGGGAAAAATCCCGAACACGCGGTGTTCAGCCCGGACGGCCGCTGGCTGCTGGTCAGCGCCGAGGAAGCGGAGCAGGTCGACGTGATCGACGTCGCGGCGCGCCGCCAGAGCGGTTCGATCGCCGTCGGCCTGCGCCCGCGCGGCATGGGCTTCAGCCCCGACGGCGCCCGCGCCTATGTGGCCTGCGAGCTGGCCAACGCGGTCTACGTGATCGACATGGCGACGCTGGCGGCGGTGGCGCGGGTGCCGGCCGGGCGCAATGCCAACGGCATCGCCGTCCATCCCGACGGCAGCCGGGTCTACGTCTCGAACGGCATCGACGCCAGCGTGATGGCGATCGACACCGCTAGCAACACGGTAGTGGCGACCATCGCCGTCGGCAAGCGCCCGTGGAACATGGCGCTGACGCCGGACGGCGCCAAACTGTATGTCGCCAACGGCCGCTCCGACAGCGTTTCGGTCATCGATACGGCCGCCGCGGCCAGGCGCGCCGACGTCGCCGTCGGCGAACTGCCCTGGGGGGTGGTGATCCGCTGAGCCGCCGGCCGCGCTGCTCCATCGGATGACACCTGTTCCAAATATGAACAGCCGGCGTGGCGCGCAATGCCCCGCCGGCCGGGCTTTTCCCTCTCCGCGCGGGCCACGACGGTGCTGGCACGGTGCTTGCGAAAAAGAGGCTACGCACCAGCGACCGCCGCTCCGCCACGGAGCGGCCTCATAACCACAGCAGAAAGAGGACGACATGGATCTCGCAGACATCAGCAAACTAGGCGTTGCCAACCCCTTCAAGGCGCGCTACGACAATTACATCGGCGGCAAATTCGTCGCCCCGGTCAAGGGCCAGTACTTCGGCAACATCACGCCGATCACCGGCCAGGTGTTCTGCGAGGTGGCGCGCTCCACCGCCGAGGACGTGGAGCTGGCGCTGGACGCCGCCCACGCGGCCAAGGACGCGTGGGGCAAGACCTCGCAGACCGAGCGCGCCAACATCCTTAACAAGATCGCCGACCGCATCGAAGCCAACCTGGCGCTGATCGCCACCGCCGAGACCATCGACAACGGCAAGCCTATCCGCGAGACCACCGCCGCCGACATCCCGCTGGCGGTCGACCATTTCCGCTACTTCGCCGGCTGCATCCGCGCCCAGGAGGGCTCGGTGGCGCAGATCGACGCCGAGACCTACGCCTACCACTTCCACGAGCCGCTCGGCGTGGTCGGCCAGATTATCCCGTGGAACTTCCCGATCCTGATGGCGGTGTGGAAGCTGGCGCCGGCGCTGGCCGCCGGCAACTGCGTGGTGCTCAAGCCCGCCGAGCAGACCCCCGCCTCGATCATGGTGCTGCTGGAGGTGATCGGCGACCTGCTGCCGCCGGGCGTGCTCAATGTGGTCAACGGCTACGGCCTGGAGGCGGGCAAGCCGCTGGCGTCGAACAAGCGCATCGCCAAGATCGCCTTCACCGGCGAGACCGGCACCGGGCGCCTGATCATGCAGTACGCCGCGCAGAACCTGATCCCGGTCACGCTGGAACTGGGCGGCAAGTCGCCGAACATCTTCTTCGAGGACGTGATGGACGCCGACGACGCCTTCTTCGACAAGTGCCTGGAGGGCTTCGCGATGTTCGCGCTGAACCAGGGCGAGGTGTGCACCTGCCCGTCGCGGGTGCTGATCCAGGAATCGATCTACGAGAAATTCATCGCGCGCGCGCTGGCGCGCGTGGCCGCGATCAAGCAGGGCAACCCGCTCGACGCCGGCACGATGCTCGGCGCGCAGGCGTCGAACGAGCAGCTCGAGAAGATCATGTCGTACATCGACATCGGCAAGCAGGAGGGCGCGCAGTTGCTGGCCGGCGGCGAACGCAATGTGCAGGGCGGCGATTTGAAGGACGGCTACTACGTGCGTCCCACCGTCTTCAAGGGCGACAACAAGATGCGCATCTTCCAGGAGGAGATCTTCGGGCCGGTGGTGTCGGTGACCACCTTCAAGGACGAGGCGGACGCGCTGCGCATCGCCAACGACACGCTGTACGGCCTGGGCGCCGGCCTGTGGACGCGCGACGGCTCGCGCGCCTTCCGCGTCGGCCGCGCCATCCAGGCCGGCCGCGTCTGGACCAACTGCTACCACCTGTATCCGGCGCACGCCGCGTTCGGCGGCTACAAGCAGTCGGGCATCGGCCGCGAGAACCACAAGATGATGCTGGACCACTACCAGCAGACCAAGAACCTGTTGGTCAGCTACAGCCCGAACGCGCTCGGCTTCTTCTAACCATGCCCGCCGCGATCCCCCGCGTCACGGCCACCCCGGCGGCGCTCGACATGCTCGCCGGGCTGCGCAGCCGCCACGGTCCGCTGCTGTTCTTCCAGTCGGGCGGCTGCTGCGACGGCAGCGCGCCGATGTGCTATCCGGCGGGCGAGTTCGACATCAGCGACACCGATGTCTACCTCGGCAACCTGGACGGGACGCCGTTCTACATGGGGCGCGAGCAGTTCGAGTATTGGGAACACACGCAGTTGATCATCGACGTGGTCGACGGCAACGGCGGCATGTTCTCGCTCGACAACGGCACCGGCCGGCGCTTCCTGACCCGTTCGCGCCTGTTCAGCGACGAGGAACTGGCGGCCCTGGCACCGCCGGCGCGGTAACGCGGCGGCAGATAAAAATCATAATAACCGGAGAAGATTGTGCAAAAATTAGTCATCGCATCGTTGGCGGGGATCTCGATCCTGACGCTGGCGCAGGCGGCCGATGTCACCACGGCCATGCTCAAGAACGCGGCCACCAGCACCGACAGCGTGCTGTCGTTCGGCCTCGGTTCGGAGGGCCAGCGCTACTCGCCGCTGGCGCAGGTGAACACCAAGACCGTCGCCAAGCTGGTGCCGGCGTGGTCGTTCTCGTTCGGCGGCGAAAAGCAGCGCGGCCAGGAGTCGCAGCCGCTGATCTACAAGGGCAAGATGTTCGTCACCGCGTCGTATTCGCGCATCTTCGCGATCGATCTGAAAACCGGCGCCAAGCTGTGGAAGTACGAGCACCGCCTGCCCGACGGCATCATGCCGTGCTGCGACGTGGTCAACCGCGGCGCCGCGTTGTACGGCAACCTGGTCATCTTCGGCACGCTCGACGCGCAGCTCGTGGCGCTCGACCAGGACACCGGCAAAATCGTCTGGAAGGAGAAGGTCGACGACTATGCCGCCGGCTATTCGATGACGGCCGCGCCGTTGATCGCCGACGGCGTGCTGCTGACGGGCGTCTCCGGCGGCGAGTTCGGCGTCGTCGGCCGGGTCGAGGCGCGCAATCCGCTGACCGGCGATCTGCTATGGACCCGTCCCACCGTCGAGGGCCATATGGGCCACCGCTACGACAAGGACGGCAAGGAAAGCGACAACGGCGTCACCGGCACCTTGAACAAGACCTGGCCGGGGGAGCTGTGGAAGACCGGCGGCGCCTCGACCTGGATGGGCGGGACCTACGATGCCAAGACCGGCCTGGCCTACTTCGGCACCGGCAATCCGGCGCCGTGGAACAGCCATCTGCGCCCCGGCGACAACCTGTACTCGTCGTCCACCGTGGCGTTGGATGTGAAGACCGGCCAGATCAAGTGGGCCTACCAGAACACCCCCAACGATTCGTGGGACTTCGACGGCGCCAATGAATTCGTCACCTTCGACATGGACGGCAAGCGGTTCGGCGGCAAGGCCGACCGCAACGGTTTCTTCTACGTGAACGACGCCAGCACCGGCAAGTTGCATAACGCCTTCCCGTTCGTCAAGAAGATCACCTGGGCGTCGGGCATCGACCTGAAGACCGGCCGGCCGAACTTCATCGCGGCCAACCGCCCGGGCGATCCGACCAAGGGCGAGGAGGGCAAGAAGGGCGGCACGGTGTTCGCGGCGCCCGCCTTCCTCGGCGCGAAGAACCAGATGCCAATGGCGTATAGCCAGCAGACAGGCTTGTTCTACGTGCCCGCCACGAGTGGGGCATGGACATCTGGAACGAGCCGATCAGCTACAAGAAGGGTGGCGCCTACCTCGGCGCCGGCTTCACCATCCGGCCCCTGTTCGACGACTATATCGGCGCGCTGCGCGCGATCGATCCGAAGTCCGGCAAGATCGTCTGGGAGGTCAAGAACACGGCGCCGCTGTGGGGCGGCGTGATGACCACCGCCGGCGGGCTGGTGTTCTACGGCACGCCGGAGGGCTACCTCAAGGCGCTCGACGCCAAGTCGGGCAAAGAGCTGTGGAAGTTCCAGACCGGCTCCGGCGTGGTGGCGCCGCCGGTCACCTGGCAGGACGGCGATACGCAATACGTGGCTGTCGTTTCCGGCTGGGGCGGCGCGGTGCCGCTGTGGGGCGGCGAGGTGGCCAAGAAGGTCAATTTCCTGGAGCAGGGCGGCTCGGTGTGGGTGTTCAAGCTCTCCTCCAAATAACACGGTTCCTGTAATTTTCGGGCGGCTTCGGCCGCCCTTTTTTTTCGGTCTACTTCTGAACAGTGTCACACCGCGATTGATCCGATCCGGCACAGGAGGCGCGCGCGGGGCGCCGCGCCGCCCGTGGCGGCGCGTGGGCACGCGAATTGCCATGACAGGCTTACATCGTTCGATGTGCACAACAATAACGGGAGATCGAAAAATGAAGACAGTAGTGATGCTGGGCGCGCTGGCCATCGCCGCGACGCAGGGCGCGCGGGCGGCCGATTTCAAGGCCGGCGACTGGAACGTCTCGCTGGGCGGCATCGTCAACGCCTACTACACACAGGTGTCGTGTAGCGGCGACGCGGTCGGCGGGCTGGCGCTGGGCGGCAAGGCGGTCGGCTGCGGCGGCGAGAAGGACCGCACCACCATCGGCAACGGCCTGCTGCCGAACGGGCTGGTGACGTCGGCCACGTCGCGCCAGGGCGACTACGACGTCAAGGCGCTGATCGGCATCTACAACGCCACCGCCACCGACAGCGCGATCGCCGTCAACAGCGGCGTCGACGTGCGCCAGGCCTACTTCACCTTCGGTAACGACCGCATGGGCACCGTCAAACTGGGACGCGACAACGGCATCTTCGGCGCCACGGCAATCTTCGCCGACATGACGCTGATCGGCACAGGCGCGCCGGTGCAGGCCACCCAGCGCGGACGCGTCACGCTGGGCCACATCGGCGCCGGCTACAGCTACGTGGGCTACTATGGACAGATCGCCTACAGCGCGCCGAAGTCGTCGCTTGGCGGCTTCGGCCTCGACGCGGCGCTGGTCAGCCCCGTGGCCGACACGCCGATCGTGGCGGCGCCGGTGTACACGGCGAAAACCAGTCCGCAGTTCCAGGCGCAGGTCAGCTACGCCGTCGACGGCTTCAAGATCTGGCTGGGCGCGAAGTCGCAAAAGTTCGGCGCCACCGCGCCCGGCGTGCGCGACTTCACGATGGCGGGCGTGGAGGCCGGTGCGTCGTACCAGGCCGGCGCGCTGGGCGTGCTGGCCAACTTCCAGGGCGGCAGGGGGCTCGGCATCCTGTCCGACGCCGACCAGGGCGACACCAGGTCCAAGGCCTACTTCGTGCAGGCGACGTACAAGCCGGCGGACAAGGTCAAGCTTGGCCTAAGCTACGGCATCAGCCGCAACGACGACGACACCGCCGGCACGTTCGGCCTGAAGTCCAACGCCAACCTGACCGGCGGCGTGTACTGGTCGCTGACCAGCGCGATCACGTTGGTGGGCGAAGTGGGCCAGACCCGTTCCAAGGCGTTCACCGGCGCCGAGGCCAGGATGAACGGCGCCTCGCTGGGCGGCATCATCTTCTTCTGATGACGCGCACCTCGAAGTGGCGGCGCGCGCTGTGCTGCCTTCTTTGCGCGCTGGCCGGCTTGCTGGCGCTGGTGCTTGGCGCCACGCCGTCGCGCGCCGGCGTGCTCGCGCGCGCCGATGTGGTCAAGCGCTTCCCCGCGCCGTGGATGGTGGGCGAGCGCGATGCCGAGCTGCCGGTGTGGCCCCTGTTCCGCCAGAACGCCACGGCCACGGAGCTGGCGGGCTACGTGTTCGAGTCGATCGACCTGGCGCCCATCCCCGGATTTTCGGGCGTGCCGCTGAACCTGATTGTGGCCATCGACGCCGGCGGCGGCTTCCTCGGCGTCGAGGTGCTGTCGCATCACGAGCCGGTATTCCTCGACGGCCTGGGCGAGGC
>Ga0105244_10002421_pt1 | contig 14086 bp, 9 predicted proteins | sample KBSM44metaG_FD_80423 | JGI IMG/M metagenome (GOLD analysis project Ga0105244, IMG submission 80423) | Miscanthus rhizosphere microbial communities from Kellogg Biological Station, Michigan, USA - KBS M4-4 metaG | ecosystem: Host-associated > Plants > Roots > Rhizosphere > Soil | place: Michigan...
TGAAGAGGGCAGCGAAGCGCGGCGCAAAATGGAAGGTGTGCCGCGTTACGGTGAAATCGTTATCGATCAGAGCCATGTGGTTTTGTTGGCAAAAGCATTTGATGCCGCAAAACCGAATCAAACTGAACAGCAGCAAGAATGGAGCCAGGCGTTGCTCGATATGCTGCAAGCCATTCAACAAGAACCCGCCATTTATTTGATGGTACGGAGACGCTATGACTAACGTTTTACTTTGTGTCGGCAACAGCATGATGGGTGACGACGGTGCTGGCCCGTTGCTGGCAGAAAAGTGCCAGGCCGCCCCACAAGGCGACTGGATTGTTATCGACGGCGGCACCGCACCGGAAAACGATGTGGTGGCGATTCGTGAATTACGCCCGCAAAGATTGCTGCTGGTTGATGCCACGGATATGGGCCTGAACCCAGGTGAAATCCGTATCATCGACCCGGATGACATCGCCGAAATGTTTATGATGACCACCCACAACATGCCACTTAATTATTTGATCGATCAGATTAAAGAAGATGTTGCCGAGGTGATTTTCCTCGGCATTCAGCCTGATATTGTTGGTTTTTACTACCCAATGACCGACGCGATAAAAGCGGCGGTGGAAACGGTGTATCAGAGCCTGGCAGGCTGGGAAGGTAAAGGCGGCTTCACGGATTTAGAAACACCTGATTTTGAGATGTAATGACGACTGGGCATGGATGCCCATTCACATCCTGTTTTTATCTCTTTACCAGGGAAGGATGTGAGCTAAAGAATAGACGTTACATCGACGAACAGTCCCCCAACCAATAGAAATGCAACGTCAAATATCATTGATCAAATTAATTTATATAAAATTACTGACTGACATGGTTGTGTATGTTCTATATTGAGAATGAAACACCATATGTAGCGCACCTTCCATTTTTTTACGACCGACAAAATCATTTGGATAAATAATTTCACCCAAATTAGAATCAAAGAAACAAATATCGCGAGCGGCTATCTTCAGAGCAACGGAATGCCCAACGCTTGCGTTAACCATATTTATTTCATGCTTACCATTCATTACCAATTCATTCATCAAAGCTGATGCCGATACTCTACTTAGTCTGACCATACCTCTATAACGAATATGACCTTCTATTCTTACAATCTCATTAAATATTTCTTCTCTGGGAAGTGAGGTATACGCCAAAGCAACATGATAATGTTGATATTGGAGATTCATAACCCCACGAATAATGCTCTGAGTTTTTGGCAAATGAAAATAATTCTCAACATTGCACGAATGCGGAGGTGAAATAAGGTAAGCTGCGCTAAATCCATAACAAGCCCCCCCCAATCCATATATTTCCTTGCCCTGAATATCCTTTTTCCCTGTTGCTCCAGTCCACACACCACCCAACTTTGTTCGATCGGTACCTGACCAACCGTACTTCCTCATGTAAGCACTCTGGCTAAAATAATTGTATTTACCCTTAGTATTTCTGACATAAGTCATTAATGCATTTACTATGTTTGGCATCCAATCCCTTATATAGACTCATACGCATAAATTAAACAATACATAACAGATCACAGCGTTATCTCAATGGCTGAGATTTATGTAATAATTTGGGGTGGCACGCTATCACAAATATTATTACCTTTATACTTAAATAGTTATTAAGTATTATATAGTCATTATTAAAACCAATGATAAACCTCACAAATAAAACTATTTAATTAAAAAAGAAAATATATTATTAATATATTTGATATTGACACTACTTCATTGTTATCGATTACCTGAGTTTGAACGGCCAGGAAAAGCCGTTTATCTCCTGGTGAGGGCAACTCAATCCACTCTCTGTCATCTGCCCAAATGACATCGTCAAATGTGTCGATGTCACTGTCATCCCACCCCGGATCAATGCGCAAAGCCTTGAATCACGCTAGTTTCAAAGTTGGCACACTTTATGTATGCCTAAAGCAGTCTTATAAAAAACACTCTATCCAGGAGTCTCTGATGAACCGCTTCATCATTGCTGATTCGAGCAAATGTATTGGCTGTCGCACTTGCGAAGTGGCCTGTGTCGTGTCCCACCAGGAAGCACAGGATTGCGCGGCATTAACACCGCAAACTTTCCTGCCTCGTATTCACGTGGTTAAAGGCGTGAATGTTTCTACCGCAACGATGTGCCGCCAGTGCGAAGACGCACCTTGCGCCAACGTCTGCCCTAACGGGGCTATCAGCCGCGAACATGGTTTTGTGAATGTGATGCAGGAACGCTGCATCGGCTGCAAAACCTGTGTGGTTGCCTGTCCATATGGCGCGATGGAAGTGGTTGTTCGCCCGGTTGTGCGTAACAGCGGCGCGGGTCTTAACGTGATGGCTGAAAAAGCCGAAGCGAATAAGTGCGACCTTTGCCACACCCGTGCAGAAGGCCCGGCCTGTATGGAAGCCTGCCCAACCAACGCCATTATCTGCGTTGATCGCAACAAACTTGAACAAATGAATATCGAAAAACGCCGCCGTGCTGCGTTTGATGCGACTTCATCTATTTATTTCTAAACCCCTTTAACTTCACTTTTAACAGGTCTGTTACTGATGAAAAAAATTACCAGCGTCTGCCCTTACTGTGGCGCAGGCTGCAAACTCAAACTGGTTGTTGAGAAGAATAAAATTATCCGTGCCGAAGCGGCTGATGGCGTGACGAACCAAAATGAACTCTGCCTGAAAGGCTATTACGGCTGGGATTTTCTCAACGACACAAAACTGCTCACACCGCGTCTGACGCAGCCGATGATTCGTTATGAAAAAGGCGGCAAGCTCCAGCCTGTTAGCTGGGATGAAGCCATTAGCTATACCGCGAAACGCCTGAAAGCGATTAAAGAGCAATATGGCCCGCGTTCCATTATGACGACCGGTTCGTCACGCGGAACGGGTAACGAAACTAACTATGTGATGCAGAAGTTTGCCCGCGGTGTGCTGCATACCAACAACGTCGATTGCTGTGCGCGTGTTTGCCACGGGCCGTCGGTGGCGGGTTTGCAGGTGACGCTGGGAAATGGCGCGATGAGTAACTCCATCGGCGACATCGAACATTCAAAATGCCTGTTGGTATTTGGTTATAACTGCGCCGATTCGCACCCGATCGTGGCGCGTCGGGTGATTAAAGCGAAAGAAAATGGCGCGAAAATTATTGTTTGTGACCCGCGCCGCATCGAAACCGCGCGTATTGCAGACCAACATTTGCAGCTGAAAAACGGCTGTAATATGGCGCTGGTGAATGCCTTTGGCTACGTGCTGCTCGAAGAGAACCTCTACGATAAAGAGTACGTGGCGAAATTTACTGACGGTCTGGATGCTTACCGTGAAGTGGTAAAAGGCTACGCGCCAGAAGACGTTGAGCATTTGACTGGCGTACCGGCGCATCAGGTTCGTCAGGCGATGCGGACGTTCGCCGCAGCTCCTTCAGCCACCATCATGTGGGGCATGGGCGTGACGCAGTTTGGTCAGGCAGTCGACGTGGTAAAAGGCTTATCAAGCCTGGCACTGCTGACCGGTAACCTGGGGCGTGAAAACGTTGGCGTTGGCCCGGTACGTGGGCAAAACAACGTGCAGGGTGCGTGTGATATGGGTGTGCTGCCGAACCAGTTCCCTGGCTATCAGGATGTGGTTGACCCGGACGTTCGTGCCAAATTTGCCAAAGCATGGGGCATCAACGTTGATGATATGGACGACAAAGTCGGCGTGCGTATCACCGAAGTGCCGCATATGGCCATCGAAGGTGAAATGAAAGCCTATTACATCATGGGCGAAGACCCGTTGCAGACCGAAGCCGATCTTGGCCTGGTGCGCAAAGGGTTTGAAGCGCTCGATTTTGTGGTAGTGCAGGACATCTTTATGACCAAAACCGCCGAAGTGGCGGATGTGATTTTGCCAGCGACTTCCTGGGGCGAACACGGTGGCGTATTCACCTGTGCGGACCGCGGCTTCCAGCGTTTTGAAAAAGCCATTGATGCGAAATACAACGTCAAACGTGACTGGGAAATTATCAGCCTGCTCGCAACCGAGATGGGCTACCCAATGCACTACGACAACAACCAGCAAATCTGGGACGAACTGCGCGAACTCTGCCCGCTGTTCTTTGGTGTGACCTGGGAAAAAATGGGTGAAATGGGCCATGTTCAGTGGCCGTGCCCGACGCTTGACCACCCTGGCACGCCGTATCTCTACAAAGACAGCAAGTTTGATACACCAAATGGTAAAGGCCAGCTTTTTGCCGCGCAGTGGCGTGCACCTGCCGAAGTGCCAGATGCCGAATATCCGCTGGTGCTGTGTACCGTGCGTGAAGTTGGCCACTACTCTTGCCGCTCGATGACCGGTAACTGTGCGGCGCTGCAAACCCTGGCCGATGAACCTGGATTTGTGCAAATGAACCCGACAGACGCCAACCTGCTCGGCATTAAAGACAAGCAACTGGTGTGGGTCAGTTCACGTCGCGGCAAAGTTATCAGCCGTGCAGAAGTGAACGAGCGCATTAACGTAGGCTCCGTTTACATGACCTACCAATGGTGGATTGGTGCGTGTAATGAGCTAACGCAGGACAACCTGGACCCGATTTCCAAAACACCGGAAACCAAGTATTGCGCGGTCAACGTTAGCCAGATTGCCGACCAGCAATGGGCAGAAAACTACGCTCAGACGACCTATAGCGATATGAAAGCGCGTTTGCGTCAGGCTGTAGAAGTTTAAGTGTAAAAACAACCCTCATCCCAACCTTCTCCCTGAGGGAGAAGGAGTATTCCCCCTCTCCTGTGGGAGAGGGTTGGGGTGAGGACGAAAGTTTTAAGGAACAATTGTGAATTTTAACGGCGTGATGCTACGCATTCGCGGCAAAGTGCAGGGCGTTGGCTTCCGGCCATTCGTCTGGCAACTGGCGCAACAACTCAGCCTCACCGGCGATGTCTGCAATGACGGCGCGGGTGTGTTAGTGCGCCTGACATCCACCGCCGATGCGTTTATCACCAGGCTTCACGCCCATTGCCCGCCACTGGCGCGTATCGATAGCCTTGAACAATCGCCAATGCAGTGGGAAACGCTACCCCAGGATTTCACCATTCGCCACAGTCACAGCAGCGCGATGGAGACACAAATCGTCCCCGACGCCGCCACCTGCCCGGATTGCCTGCGCGAACTCAATGATCCAAACAATCGCCGTTATCGCTATCCGTTTATCAATTGCACCCACTGCGGCCCGCGCTTCACCATTATTAATGCCATGCCGTATGACCGGCCAAACACGGTGATGGCGGCTTTTCCACTTTGCCCAGCGTGTGAAAAAGAGTACCGCGAACCAATGGACAGGCGCTTTCATGCGCAGCCTGTCGCTTGCCCGGAATGTGGGCCGCAAATCAGCTGGCAATGTGATGAGCAACACCTTGAGCGCGAAGGCGCTTTGCAGGCAGCCATTGCAGCGTTAAAAGCCGGGAAAATCGTGGCGATAAAAGGGCTGGGCGGCTTTCATCTGGCGGTGGATGCGCGTAACGATGCAGCGGTTTCACGGCTGCGCGAGCGTAAACAGCGCCCGTCCAAACCGCTGGCGGTGATGCTGCCAGATTCAGACGGCTTACCAGAAAATGTACTCGCCCAACTGACAACGCCTGCGGCACCGATTGTGTTAATGGCAAAGTCTGCGCTGCCTGGGCTAAGTGCGTTTATCGCCCCTGGCCTTCGCGAAGTCGGCGTGATGCTACCCGCCAACCCGCTACAACACCTTTTGCTTCAGGGTTTTGGCGGCCCGCTGGTAATGACATCCGGCAATTTAAATGGCAAACCGCCAGCAATCACCAATCAGCAAGCGCTTGAAGAACTGGCCGATATTGCCGACGGCTGGTTGTTGCACAACCGCGACATCGTGCAGCGAATGGATGATTCCGTGGTGCGGGCAAACGGTGAGATGCTGCGCCGCGCCAGAGGGTTTGTGCCAGATGCTCTGCCGTTGCCGCCAGGTTTTTCAGGCCTGCCGCCGATTCTGGCGTTAGGTTCCGACCTGAAAAATACCTTCTGCTTGCTGCGTGGCAACCAGGCGGTGCTCAGCCAGCATCTTGGCGATCTCGCAGAAGAAGGCGTTGAAGAGCAGTGGCAAAAAGCACGCACACTGATGTGCGAAGCCTATGATTTTACGCCAGAACAGATCGTTATAGACGCCCACCCAGGCTACCACAGCGCCCGCATCGGCCAGGAAATGGGCATGCCTGTGAGCAAAGTTTTGCATCACCATGCTCATGCAGTGGCATGTATGGCTGAACACAGTTGGCCGCTGGACGGCGGTGATGCGATCGCGCTAACCCTTGATGGCATTGGCTACGGCGAGAACGACCAGTTGTGGGGCGGCGAGTGCCTGCGGGTGAACTATCGCGATTGTGAACATCTCGGTGGCTTGCCCGCTGTAGCGCTGCCGGGTGGCGATCTCGCCGCTCGCCAGCCGTGGCGCAACCTGTTCGCCCAATGCCTGGCTTTTGTGCCGGACTGGCAACAATGCCCTGAAACCGCCGTGGTGCGCGAACAAAACTGGCCGCTGCTGGCAACGGCGATTGCGCGTGGGATTAACAGCCCACGAGCCTCCTCCACGGGCCGCCTGTTTGATGCAGCTGCGGCGGCGCTGAACTGCGCTCCGCTACAGCAAAGCTACGAAGGGGAAGCCGCCTGTCGCTTTGAAGCGCTGGCGTCACAAAGTGGTGCGTGTCTGCATCCTGTTACCCTGCCGCTTATCAAAGGCCAACTCGATATGGCGGTGTTCTGGCAGCAATGGCTGAACTGGCACGACTGTGCACCCGCTCGCGCCTGGGCTTTTCATGATGCGCTGGCAAAAGGGTTGGCTGATTTAGCCCGCAGCCACGCAGACAAGCTGGCGATTAAAACTATCGTATTCAGCGGTGGCGTGCTGCATAACCAGCTGATGCGTGAAAGATTTTCGTATCACCTCGCGGATTTCAATCTGCTCTTCCCGACACAGTTGCCAGCCGGTGACGGTGCCCTTGCATTGGGCCAGGCGCTGGTTGCCGCCGCCCGCTTCCACCTTCCTTCACAAGGATAAAATGATGTTCTTGCGTATTCTTCGTGACAACCCGCGCGCCGCTGTTTTGCTGGCTGTTTTAGTTGCCGCAAACCTTGCCGCCTGGGCCTGGGCGCTGGTTTCGTTTCACCACAGCACGGCATTGATGGCCGCAAGTTTACTGGCCTGGTGCTACGGCCTGCGCCATGCGGTCGACGCCGACCACATCGCAGCAATTGATAACGTGACGCGCAAGATGATGCAGCAAGGGAAACGCCCGTTTGGTATTGGTGCCTGGTTCTCGCTCGGTCATTCCAGCATTGTGGTGCTGGCTTCAATCGCGATTGCCGCAACCGCTGCGGCATTTAAGAATGATATGGACTGGTTCCATGAGGTTGGTGGCGTGATTGGCACGGCTGTATCGGCGTGTTTTTTGCTGGCAATGGCACTGGTTAATCTGGTGATTTTACGTGGCGTATGGCGCAATTTTCACCAGCTCAAGCGTGGTGAACCGTTGTCTGCCGAGGCGACTGATTTCACTGGTGGCGGCATGATGAGCTGGCTGTTCCGCTCCACATTCAAGCTGATCAATAAAAGCTGGCATATGTATTTGGTCGGTTTTTTGTTTGGTTTAGGGTTTGATACGGCAACAGAAATTGGTGTGCTGGGCATTTCTGCCGCCAGCGCGTCTAGCGGGATGTCGATATGGTCGATTCTGGTGTTTCCGGCGCTGTTTGCCAGCGCGATGGCGCTGATTGATACGCTCGACAATATGATTATGGTTGGCGCTTACGGCTGGGCGTTTAACAAACCGCAGCGCAAGCTTTATTACAATATGACGATTACCGGCACCTCGGTTGTGGTGGCGCTGTTTATCGGCGGTATGGAAGCATTAGGGTTGTTGGCGGATAAATTCGACCTGCACAGTGGTGTATGGAAATGGGTTGATGCGTTGAATGAAAACCTCGGCAATGCGGGCTTTATCGTGGTTGGGCTGTTTATTGGCTGCTGGATTGTGTCGATGCTGAACTACCGCTGGAAGGGGTACGATTCTTTGGTGGTGCGTTAATTCGGTTATGGATTGTCGGATGACGCTGCTGTATGACCTACGGTAATCGTTGTAGGGCGGATAAGCGCTAGCGCCATCCGCCATTTCACAAATTACTTCGCTTCAGCCCACGCCCGCTCAATCTCTTCGGCAAGAATCTTCACACCGGCTTCGATTTTCTCAGGCTCCGGCACGTAGTTCATGCGCATGCACTGATGCGTGTGCGGCCACGGTTTATCGAGCCCTGGGAAGAAATAATCCCCCGGCACCATCAACACACCGCGTTTTTTCAGGCGCTGATAAAGCAATTCCGTGGAGATCGGCAGGTCTTTAAACCACAACCACAGGAAGATCGCCCCTTCTGGTTTGTGAATTAAGCAGCGTTCTGGTGACAAATAGCGACGAATAATCGCGATCGTGTCCTGAACGCGCTGATAATAGAACGGTTTGATAACGGTTTCGGACAAGCGCAGCAAATCGTTACGCTTGATCATCTCGCACGCCATTGCCGGGCCAACACCACCCGGCGCCAGACTGATAATCCCATTCATGTTACTGATAGCTGAGATGATTTTGTCATTGGCGATAATGATGCCACAACGGCTACCCGGCAAGCCCAGTTTGGACAGGCTCATGCACAAGATGATGTTTGGGTTCCACAGCGGGCGGGCTTCACTAAAAATAATCCCCGGGAATGGAACGCCATACGCGTTATCAATAACCAGCGGAATACCGTGTTGATTGGCCAGCGCATCGAGTTTGATCAGCTCTTCATCGGTAATCACGTTGCCCGTTGGGTTGGTCGGGCGTGAGACGCAAATCATCCCGGTATCAGGGCCGATATGCAGATGTTCAAAATCTACGTGATATTTAAACTGGCCTTCGGGCAACAGTTCAATATTAGGACGCGTCGAAACAAACAGGTCTTCTTCAAGGCCGGAATCAGCATAACCGATGTATTCCGGTGCCAGTGGGAACAACACCTTTTTGGTACTGCCATCGGCATAACGGCCAGCAAACAAGTTAAACAAGTAGAAAAACGCGCTCTGACTACCATTTGTCAGTGCAATATTCTGCGGAGTAATATCCCAACCTAATTCTTTGCGCAGCATATCCGCAAGCGCGTCAAGTAACTCACTTTTCCCCTGCGGACCGTCGTAATTGCACAGCGCATCGGTCATTTTCCCGTTTGCCAGCATATCTGCGAGCAACGCCTGGAAGTAGTCGTTCATTGCCGGGATTTGCGCAGGATTACCGCCACCGAGCATGATTGCTCCAGGTGTGCGCAGGCCGTCGTTCAGATCCTCCATCAGGCGGGTAATGCCTGCATGGCGGGTAAATTTGTCGCCGAAAAGTGAAAACGTCATAACGTAGATCTGTCTTTGACCATCAAAAGAGGCTAACCATAACGCCGTAAAAGACGCGGTGCAAACGCATTAAGATTAGCGTCTCGTGGTCAATATGCTGCTTTAATTCATATTAAAAGCATTAAGTGCTGATATTTTTCCGCCGGATGACGCTGCGCTTATCCGGCCTACGGGGAATTTGTAGGGCGGATAAGCGCAGCGTCATCCGCCATCATTTACTGGTTGCCCGCCCAAACCACCAGCACTTTGTCATCGCCGGATTCACGCGTAAAACCGTACCCTTGCCTCATACTCACCGTATTCTGCTCGCCCGCGCCAATGGCCGGATGACGGGCGCGGAACTGGCTGATTTTTTGCCAGTGGGAAAGCGTGGCAACGTTTTGTCCCCAGTTCATATCAGAACGCGTACCCTGAAGCGGGTCGGAACCCGTCGGGCCAAACGGGCGTTCTGTTTCATCACCATAGAAAATCTGTACTGCCCCCGGAGCTAAAAGCAGTAACTCTGCAGCACGCTGGCCACCCTCGCGGAACAGGCGGGTATCGTGCGACGAAAGGTAGCTAAGAACATTAAAATCCTGCAACTTAGTCGCCATTTGTTGCCAGGTGAGATCGATATTCGATAAACAATCCACTGCTTTTGCCGCTTGTTCCTGGTAATCAAAGTTGATCATCGCGTCAAAGCCGCTGTTGTAGTAATCGCTTTTCATCACACCATGCCCCCAGGATTCACCGGTCATCCAGAATGGTGCGTCATCCAGCGTCTTCTCTGGGTTGGCTTTTTTCCATTCAGCCAGTGCGCTAACCGACTGCTCCTTAAGTTGCTGCCAGGCTGCTTTTTCGACATGTTTCGCGGTATCGACCCGGAAACCATCAATGCCGTAATCACGCACCCACTGGCTCAGCCAATGAGTCAGATAATCTCGCACCGTATCGCCAGCGATTTCTTTAGCGTGAGTATCAGGTTTATGACGGTAAAAAATCGGCAAACCCGCCGCTTGCGTGGATTCCGTTTTCAAATCCGGCAGGAACGCCAGCGACATAGTTAAGTCATCAAAACCTGGGCTGTCGTAATCGCCAATATCGGTACGGATCCAGTTTTTACCCCACCAGTTTTGCCAGGCTGCTTTATCGCCAAAATTGATGTAATCATTAAATGAGTGCCAGCTTTGTCCCGGACCTGGCTTCCAGTTCGTCCAGTGTTGACCGAGGGTTTTCGTCAGCTCATCACCCTGAAGGTAGAGTGCGCCAAACTGATACTCCTGCATATCGGCAAGCGTTGCGTAGCCGGTGTGGTTCATCACAATGTCGAACAGGATACGCATCCCGCGCTTATGGGCTTCATCCACTAACGTGCGTAATTCATCCTCGGTGCCCATATTGCCATCGAGTTTGGTCCAGTCCATTGTGTAGTAGCCGTGGTAGGCGTAGTGCGGGAAATCCCCTTTGGTACCGCCGCCCACCCAGCCGTGGATTTGTTCCAGCGGCGAGCTAATCCACAACGCGTTCACGCCCAGTTTCTCCAGGTAATCGAGCTTTTGAGTTAACCCCGCGAGGTCACCGCCGTGGAACGTGCCGATTTCTTGCATTCCATCTTTGTGGCGGCCATAGCTGTTGTCGTTTTTTGGATTACCATTTTCAAAACGGTCGGTCAGCACAAAGTAAACGGTGGCATTGTGCCAGCTAAACGGTGCCGCCTGTTTGGTGCTCGCGGATTCCAGCAGCAACAGGCCATTGCTGTTTGCGGCAGGCATCAGGGTAATCTGGCCTTGTTTGACCGTTGCCGTCGCACCGCTGTAGAAATCGCGCACTTCGCTGCCCTCAGCAAAAGTTTTGCTGACATCAACAGTGAGCGGTTGGCCGTCCCATTTAGGGCACTGGCGAGTCACATCAACTGGCACAGTTTGCGCTTCGCTATTAATACCCAGGCTAAGCGTGGGAGTACCGCTGCGGGTGTCAATTTGAATCTGGTATTCGCCGTCCCGGAATAGCCGCCAGACGGGTGCCTCGCCCTCGCAAGGTTTTAACGAAAGTGCCTGATTCAGTTTAATGGATTCTGCGGGCTGCCAGCAGGTCTGGTTGAGTTTCAGGCTCAGCGGGAGTGTGCCTTTTGACAGCTTTGCCTCACTGACAAAGACGCCTGCAGTTTGCTCTTTGAACGCAGGGATTCCAGGGGCTGTCCATGCGGATTGCGCAAGGCCTGGAAACAAAAGAAACAACAGAGGTAATTTTTTCATAGGGTTAAGCCCGCGATTATCTTTTATCCAGTGTGGCACTATTTTTAGTCGCAGAGTTCATCCCAAAAATGGATAGTTGGGGAGGAGATAATAGGGTGAGTGATGGCGGTATCAATTCAATAAAATATGGGATAACCATCGCAAAATATGACACTTTTTGCCGTCATAAGAAGTTCGTACGTGACATCATTTAAGAATCGGATTATTTCTTTTGGTGCTCAAGAGGTCTATTTTTGTTAGTATCTGCCTTTCCTTTTTTCAAAACCTTCGACAATTAAGGCACTGGCAACGTAACGATCCGACCAGGAGATCTAATGATATCAACCCCAATCCGACGATTTGGGGCTGCGATACTTATGTTACTGACCTTCAGTTTTTCAGCTGGGGTATTAGCAAGTAAACATGAGCCAAAATCGCATAAAGCCCCTTTAGTTCAGACAAAAAGCACGAATACACAAAGTAAGAAATTGGCAAGTAGTAAGAAAGAGTATTCTCGCAATAGTGAAATTGCATCGCTCCCTGATTTGCGAAAATACCCTTCCGGAACACCTAGAAAAAAAGCGTTTCTCCGGACGGTCATGCCATATATTAAGAGCCAAAATGCCGCCATCACTGCTGACCGTAACTGGTTGGTTTCTAAACAGTATGAGCAGCGTTGGTCACCATCAGAGCGTACGCGTCTGAAAGATATTACTAAGCGCTATAAAATTGCGTGGAACGGTAATACTAAGCGCGTGCCGTGGAACACACTGATGGAAAAAGTCGACATCATTCCTACCAATATGGTAGCAACGATGGCCGCAGCCGAGAGTGGCTGGGGTACGTCTAAACTCGCGCGTAGCAATAACAACTTGTTTGGCATGAAGTGCAGCAAGCGCCATTGCAACAGCGAACCAGGCAAAGTAAAAGGCTATTTGCATTACGATTCAGTTAAAGAAGGCGTTAACTCTTACGTAACAAATCTGAATACGCATCCGGCCTATAAGTCTTTCCGTAAATCACGCGCACAATTGCGTAAAGCGGATCAAGAAGTTACAGCCAGCAATATGATTCATAAGCTGAAAGGGTATTCCACGAAGGGTAGTAGCTATAACAACTATCTATTTGCGATGTACCAAACCAATCAGCGTTTTATGGCACCGAACTAAATAATTAAAATAGATTGTTAATAATAAGTAATAAATTCACGCCTTCATATTGAAGGCGTTTTTTTGCCCTAAAGCATTCATCAGACTAATATTTCGCTATACCTTTCGCGGTGTTCCTTCGGCGTCGCGTCATATTCTTTCTTAAACACTGAATAGAAATACTGCAGTGAGGGATAACCACACATCTGCGATATTTCGTTGATCGACAAGGATGTAGAGACCAACAAGCTGCGCGCTTTTTCCAGTTTTTCGGAGTGAATCATTGCATGAATCGTCTCGCCAACTTCCTCTTTGAAACGCTTCTCCAGGTTTGAACGCGAGATCCCCACCGCATCCAACACCTGTTCCACTTTTATCCCTTTGCAGGCGTGATTACGGATGTAGTGCATGGCCTGAATCACGGCAGGGTCGTGCAAAGAACGGTAATCCGTTGAGCGCCGTTCGACCACGCGTACCGGTGGTACCAGAACTCTTTGTAAGGCGAGCGGTTCGTTGTCCATCAAGCGATGCAGTAATTTGGCCGCCTGATACCCCATTTGCCTTGTCCCTTGTGCGACCGATGAAAGTGCTACGCGTGATAAGTAACGCGTCAGCTCTTCGTTATCAATGCCAATCACACACAGCTTTTCTGGCACTGGAATATGCAGATGTTCACAGACTTGCAGCAGATGCCGCGCACGAGCATCTGTCACCGCGATAATCCCAGTCTGTGGAGGCAGCGTTTGCACCCAATCAGCCAAACGATTTTGCGCGTGTTGCCAGTTTTCCGGCGCCGTTTCTATTCCCTGATAAACCACACCGCGGTATTTTTCTTTCGCCACCAGTTGGTTAAAGGCATATTCGCGCTCCATTGCCCAGCGTTTACCGCTGGAGTTCGGCAGACCATAGAATGCAAAACGCTGAACGCCCTTCTCCTTAAGATGCAGAAATGCACTTTCCACTAATGCGTGGTTATCAGTGGCGATGTAATGCACTGGTGGATAATGTTCGGGTAAATGATATGACCCACCGACACCCACAATTGGAACGTCAGCGCCGTCGAGCAAACGCTGGATTTGCGCATCATCGAAATCGGCAATCACCCCATCGCCTAACCATTCTTTGATGTTATCGATACGAGCGCGGAAATCCTCTTCAATAAAAATGTCCCACTCAGATTGAGACGCCTGCAAATATTCGCCAACCCCTTCCACCACCTGGCGGTCGTAGGCTTTATTGGCATTGAATAACAACGTAATGCGATGACGTTTCTCA
>Ga0105244_10002426_pt1 | contig 14068 bp, 12 predicted proteins | sample KBSM44metaG_FD_80423 | JGI IMG/M metagenome (GOLD analysis project Ga0105244, IMG submission 80423) | Miscanthus rhizosphere microbial communities from Kellogg Biological Station, Michigan, USA - KBS M4-4 metaG | ecosystem: Host-associated > Plants > Roots > Rhizosphere > Soil | place...
ACATGGAAGGCGGCCAGGACTTCACTGCGTTCAGCAAAGTCGCGGTCGAGCATCTGCAGAAACTGATGGAAGAGTCGAACCTGTCGGTCGGCGGCCACGTGCTGTTCGCCCACTATCAGCAAGGCATGACCGACTACCTGGCGATCGCCCTGCTGCACCACAGCGAAGGTGTGGCGGTGACCGACGAGCTGGACGTCACCCCGTCGCGTCACCTCGACCTCGGCCAACTGCACTTGGCGGCGCGGATCAATGTGTCGGAGTGGCAGAACAACAAGCAGTCCAAGCAGTACATCTCGTTCATCAAAGGCAAGAACGGCAAAAAGGTTTCGGAGTACTTCCGCGACTTCATCGGTTGCCAGGAAGGCGTCGACGGCCCGGGCGAGACCCGCACCCTGCTCAAGGCCTTCAGCGATTTCGTCGAGAGCGAAGACCTGCCGGAAGACTCCGCCCGCGAGAAAACGAAGACCCTGGTCGATTACGCCAGCAGCCAGGCCAAGCTCGGCGAGCCTATGGGCCTGGAAGAACTGTCGGAACTGATCGACGAAGAACGGCCGAAAGCCTTCTACGATCACATCCGCAACAAGGACTACGGTCTGTCGCCGGAAATTCCTGCCGACAAAAAAACGCTCAATCAATTCCGTCGTTTCACTGGGCGGGCCGAAGGTCTGTCAATCAGCTTTGAAGCGCATTTGCTCGGCAATAAAGTGGTTTATGACGAGGCCAGCGGTCAGCTGACGATTACAGGCCTGCCTACTCAGCTTAAAGACCAAATCAAACGCCAGGCTATGTGAGCTCGGTCCCTATTTCATGCGGCTTTAATCAGCCGCATTTTCATCCTTCCTCCGTATAGCTCTACCCCCCTCTCAAAGTTTCACGACAATACCGCCCTCAATCACACCCCATAAATCAGAGCATCTAAACGGATCCCGTCTCTGAATTTGGTGCCCATTTCAAGGGTCGAACTGGCCGCTCAAATGACATATAGCTTGCTAATTTCGTATCCAATCAAATACGTCTGTTTGGGCATCGGAGCATTAAATGGAAACGAAAAAGGGAATGGTTCGACGTCTGGTCGGACCCTTCAGACCATTTTTAGCCATTACGAAATTTTTTATGGCAGCGTGCATGCTGCTGATCAGCGCTTATGCATCCATCGCCCTGGCGGACAGTGGTGGTGGTGCTGGCAGCTGGACCTACACTGGCGCCTGCCCAGCGGGCCAAGTGGGTACCGCAAGATACGTTTGCCGATCCAACACGAGCTTGGATTGGTGCAACATGATTTCGCCAAGTGTTCCACTGCATCCTGAACGATGGACCATGCTCGAAGGCAACTGTACTGCTGCCGTTTCTTATGTTTCAACACAGACTGAGACCCAATGGCTGACATGCCCTGCTACGACTCCAGCGGGCAGCATCAACCAAACACGAACCTACGAAGTATGGTCCGATGGTAGTCTGCGTAACTACTCGGGATGGACAGTCAACAACGCCTGCTATGCAGTCTATCAATCAACCCAGACCGAAACCCAGTGGCTCACCTGCCCAGCGAATACACCAAGCGGCAGCATCAACCAAACACGGACATACCAAGTATGGTCGGATGGCAGTCTCCGAAATTATTCGGGCTTCACGGTGAATAATAGTTGCTATAACGCCTCCCCTACTGTCAGCAACGTTGCGTTCAGTACTGATGAAGACGTCACGGGTAACTTTTCGCTCAGCGTCTCTGACGATGGACCCGGCGGATACACCTTCCAGATCGTTTCTGCGCCAGCGAATGGCACTGCAAGCATTAGCGGTAGCACTCTCAAATTCGTACCGAACCCTGATTGGAATGGCACCACCACGCTCACCTATCGCGTCATGGACGGAGCAGGCGCGTGGTCGGGTATCGCAACAGTGACCATCACCGTCCGCCCGGTCAACGATGCACCAGTAGCCTATGCGAAAACCCTGGTCACCGACGAGGACACAACAGGCACCGTAACGCTTACCGCTACAGATATTGACTCACCAGTCCCTACCGTTTTTCAGGTCGTTACTCCCTCACCAAATGGCACTGCAACTATCACAGGGTCGACACTCTCCTTTAGCCCAAACCTAAACTGGAACGGGACCACCACACTGACTTATCGGGCGCAGGATAGCGCTGGTGCATGGTCAGCACCGGTGACCGTCACAATTACCGTTAATCCCATAAACGATGTGCCCACGCTGACCGGCACGACGCTGACCATTAGAACTAAGGAGTCGACTCCAATTACCGTCCGCACAGCAGTCTCGCATTAACGACGAGCGTTAATAGCTGCGCTGATAGAAGAACCTTTCAAGAAAACCACCCGCCCACATGGCGTTACCTCCTGTGGGCAGGTACCGTTCCAGCCCTTGCATTTCTACAATTCATGAAACGATCTTCCCAAACTTGCATTGGGAAAGAGACATGTCTGATAACTCCTCCTCCCCGGCCACAGCAGTGGCCGCGGTTGAACCCACCATTGAACGCATCGAACGTTTCCAGTCGCTACAAGCCGGACAATTCTGGCGAGCGAAAGAGGCCATCCCTGAAATGGCTATCGAGGAGCGAGATGTGCACCTTCTTCAATCGATTCGCTGGGTCGATAACTCTCCCCACACGATCATCATTCGGGCTCACCCATCCAAATACGACACTCAGGTTCGAGTTGAAATACCCAACGCTGAAGGAAACATCACCACTCGCTACATCACCTGCAAAGAGCATCCGTTCCTGCTCGCAGACTTCCTCGCAAAATTCGAATTCGAGCCCGACCACCAGCGAGTCAGAGCTGATGAGATCAAGCGCATTCAAGGCCGAGTGACAGAGCTCCAGAACGACCTGATGGAAGCTCAAGCAGATCCACAGATCCTCAATGCTATCGTCGAAGAGCGCATGGCAGCAGATCGCGCCAAAGAAACCTCAAGCGAGTCCGCCAGCGAACAGGCCATGCTGATTTCGGCCAGCGAGGAGCAATCGCTGGCCGGTGTAGCTACCGGTAGCGTCGCTGCCGCGATCAGCAGTGGAATTACCCCTGAAAAAATCCAAGCGTTGAAATCGGTGGCGGCTCGAGAGCACAAGGTAGCGACCATAAAATCAGATTGGATTCAGACCAAGACTACCGAGATTGCAGCCACCGTTAAGGCGATGACACCGTACTTTCAAGAAACTGCCGCCGCGGCGCTTGCTCAAACAGAAGATGTGCGCACCTACGTGGCCAGCCTGATAGAAGGGATCGAGTCATTGGATCTCTACACGGGAAAAGGGGTTTCTGTGCAGACCATTTGTACTGGTAGGTCCGCTGACAGTCACATCCCCCTCAGCATCGTTCAACGTAAGTTGATGATGGACGAGGAGCTGGCCATCTATGTCGATCTGGACGAATGGTTTGATTTCAGCAGTGAAGATCTCTTCTTTAAGGCGCTAACCGAACACGAAGCGTTGGTGAAGCAGGTTTTTCCTACCGAACGCTGCATTCTGGTGATGGCCACCAGTCGGCGAGCCATCGATTATGGAAACGCGGCGACGAACCTCAGTCGCAACCTGGAAAACCGAAAAGTGTTCCTCCTGGTGCGTGATGGCGAGAACCTCCATAGAATCTGGTCACCCATTGAGTCCCATCTGGGCGCCAGCCGGCTCTTCCCATCCAAGGACGACCAGAACAACATTTTCAAGGGTGTTGACGGGTCCGATATCAAATTCCAGGACGTGGCATACACATCGCACCTCAAGGCTCATGAAAACTTCGCCCTGCACTACAAACGTTTCCTGCTAATGATCTGTGGCCTGGATCATCGTCTAGGTCTGTTTGGTAAGTTCTATGACGGAGAGCAGTCTCTAGAGTTCATGACGCAACCCTTTCAAGACCGGTGGCTCAAGTTCATCCACGACGACGATGGCGCGGGCATGCTTCCAACGCAGAAACGTAAGCCCTTGCATACGTGGATCAGCGAGAAAAACGCTTATCTCAAATCCGGCTCCCGCGTGTTATGCAACTGGCATACAGTGATGAATCCCCATACTGCACCGGGCGCATGTAGGAAAGAGGATCACCGCCATAGTGGTTTCTCATTCAGGTTTCAGCCTACCGAGCGGATAGGCCTACGCATTGCCGCCCGCGGGGGAGACTCTCTGCACGTGTTTGTAAACGTGCAGGGTTATGGTCGAAGAAAGGAGCGTGAATTCAGCACCAAGGTCACGCTCAGTGCATTCCGACCTGGATATTGGAGTCATGCAGAACTGCCCTTCCTCATACTGGACGCCGTTACGCCCGAGGAGCTTCATTGGTACATTCATGATCGAGATAGCCGCGAAGATCATGTCGAATATGTCCGATTCTTCAAGCATGCACTGAAGCACCTAGAAGCCGAGAGAGCACGGGAGGCAGCTACCCGCGAAAAAATGCGCATGGCGTTGCTGGAAGGAGGATTGGCGACCGCGACAGAAGCCTCAGTCATCGTTGACCAAGCTGTGGTGGCATGGAGATCCGTGAATCGAGGAAAGGAACTGCCGACTTTCGAGGGAGCCAAACTGGGCCCTGTTTGGAAAACCCTTCTCGATCAGATGTACCTTCTCGCCGGTGCCGGCCAAGAATTGGCCAGCTCTGTTCGAAGCCACTATGAGGCACTCGAATATGAGGTTCTACGAATTACGGTAACAGGCACCAGCAAATGCCATGCTTACCTGAGTCCGAAACCGGAAGAACAGGACAATCGCTTGGAGCGGCACCAGTGGGTCCATCGTATCGTGTTGGAGCAGGATCACGAAAAACTCATTGAGAGGGATCGCAGCTGGGAAGCCTTACGCTCCCAGGACGCCTCGGAGACTGAGCTCTACCAGTCCGACAGCGTTAAGAACTGGCTGGCAAAATCTGTATTCGAATCATTTGAGGCGAAACAACGACTGATGACAGTCTGCGAGGATTACTCAAGCGTTCTGGCGATGCTGCAGGGTAAACAAGCAATCAGTGCTGATCAGCACTGGGACCTCTTCGAGCAATGGATTGATGTCAGGGAGAAACTCTCAACTAGCCAGGTCGTAGATCCAAGCATTTCGGTCCCCTTTGGCCTGAAATATCAGCGTGACCAAAATGTGAGTTTTTTCTGTGTGACCACGTCGGCTGCTTATGCACTCCTTCACCGCCTCGCCCCCAACGAGCACGTGAAAGACAGAATGAAAGCCAAATTCCTCAGCACGTACAAACACGCTCATCAGGCGCTGTCATGCTATCGCGATGCCATAAACGAGGATCCATCGTGGTACCTCGGCTACCGGGATGTAACGCCAAAGCGAAACGAATCAATCTTGACTGGCCGTCTGTACAAAGGAGACTTTTCACCTTCTATATCCGTTAACAATTTGCTCACCTATCACTTCAGTTCCTGGGCCGAAGGCGATGGCAAAGAGTCAAAATACTGGATTGCGGGCAACGCAGTATTTCCAGGTGCTCGTGAGTCTCTTGATGATTGTCTTGGATTGTCACTTCCAGAAAGTTTTGATCCGGTGAACCTTGTCGAGGTCACGGCAGAGGATAACGGCAAACCAGTGAAGAACGGCCATTGGTTCGACGTTGCCCCAGTCAAAATTTCACTGCAAATGCGTGATGCCAGCCCTATTAAGGCATCACAATTTTCGTATATGCGCATGCAGTTCGCCTCACCAGCGGAAGCCCACGAACACATTCGCGCTAGAGCTCGCACTCTTGGCCGGAAGGCCATTCCTGAGGCTGAAGTCAAAGACGTTCTACCTTCACCAGATGGGGTCGAACGGTGGTTCATAGTAGATGGGAAAAACTAGACCTACTTTTGGGGTGTCGTCGAAACACTCTAGAAGTACGATCCGGTCAGTCAAACCACGGTGATATAGGAGACCGCTGCATGAACGTTACGAACGCCAATACAAATGAACAAACGCTGAGGGAGCTCTCGGTGACATTACTAGGCAAAATTGTCCAGGAGATCGCCAATTCAGAAATTCAAGTTGAGAGGCATGCCAAGCTGCAGCAGGCGAAAGGTATGGCCAGGGCATATCGTGAACTTCAGGTCGTGCCCGCAAAGCTGACCTTTTCGTTCGAAGGCCACATCGAAAGGGTTTACCGCCGCCTGGATGCACCGCAGCACACACCTGCATCTGAGCTCGAATGGTAACAGTGCGTGGGGCCGACAGCCCCTTGCGCTTTTGGTATCACCGGTATCGTGATCGGTGATTACCAAAGGCAAGAGCTTCCAATGGAAAACCTGAACGAACTGAAAATACTCGATTTCCGCACTGCCCGAACCGGGACATTGGTTCGGCGCAGTGCGCACTTTCTTCAAGACCGTTGTGGACAAGCAAAGACCCAACTCGGGGTGATAACTGGATTCGCAGTCTTTGAGGACAAAAAGAAAACTCCCATCGTCTGGCCCGTTGTCTTCTGGGAGGGGAATGCATCTGAAAGCACCACGCATCCCGCGCTCATCTCACCGTTCCGCGCTCACACTCTGCCCACAATTAGTATGTTCGAATAATCTCTTACCTCATTGCCTATACGCTGAACACTCCCCCCTCCTGTTAGTCGCGCACCTCAACTTCGTTCAGTACGACAGGCAAATCTATGCCCTCCAGTGGGCCCAATGTGGTGCCTAGGATTCTTTTTGGAAAGCATCATTGGACCATCTACTAAACATTGAGGTCTGCGATGTCTACCAAAGAAACGGAACACCAGGTGCTTGGCGAATTGGTTGCCGACCTGATCAAAGAGCGAAGAGCAACCCGCCGTATGCGCTACATCAAATACGGACTATTTGCCGTCATCGCTGTTGCCCTGGATATCGCAGTGTTCTCCTCCGCCACCGGACAATTCGGCGGCGATGATTCAAAAGACAAAGAAATCACTGCCGCAGTTAACGTTTACGGTGAAATTTCTGAAGGAGGGCAAGCTAGCGCCGAGGTGATCAAGAAAGGCCTACGCCAGGCGCTTGAGGATAAACGCACGAAGGCGGTTGTCCTGCGAATCAACTCGCCAGGTGGCAGCCCAGTGCAGGCCGGTGAGGTTTACGACGAAATCAAGCGTCAACGCGAGCTACATAAGGACACCAAAATCTACGCTGTCATCAGCGATCTGGGGGCCTCTGGCGCCTATTACATCGCAAGCGCTGCAGATGAGATCTACGCCAACAAATCCAGTTTGGTCGGCTCGATTGGTGTGACTGCGGCTTCGTTCGGCTACGTTGATCTGATGCGTACACTGGGGGTAGAGCGCCGTGCTTACACGTCCGGCGAACATAAGGCCTTCCTTGATCCGTTCCAACCTCAAAATCAAGAAGAGGCCGCATTCTGGTCGAACGTGCTGAAGACCACACATGCACAATTCATCAAGGCGGTAGTGGACGGCCGCGGACCGAAGCTCAAAGTCATCGAGCACCCTGAGCTCTTCTCTGGCCTCATCTGGTCGGGCGAACAAGCTCTGCAGCTTGGTCTCGTCGATCGCTTAGCTGACGTGGATTACGTTGCTCGTGAAGTGGTTGGAGCAAGCCATGTTGTCGATTTCACTGCCAAAGAAAATCCGTTCGATCGTTTCGCAAAAAAAATCGGCGCTTCAGTAGCTGAGCACGTTTCGATGACCATGGGATTCAGCGGTCCCAACCTTCGGTAAATACTCCTGGTCGAACAAGAGCCGGCGCTTACGCCGGCTTTTTCGTTTACGCCCCTACCCCATAGTCACCCTGCTGAAAAAGTTCTGCTTTTCCCTCCAAAGCTCTCGCCGATGAACAAGCGACGGGTTGCGCTTTTGTGAATCTCCGGATGATCGGCGGTATGTCCATTCGCCTTCCCTCATCAGATCACCGGTAGAGACCATGAGCGCTTTCAACAAAACCTTTCCCACCATTGATTACAAGACCCAGTACCAGCTTGGCCTTAATGAGTCGGATTACTGGCTGATCGTAGACCTCTTCTGCGGTGGAGGCGGCGGTTCTACCGGTCTGGAAATGGGGTTGGGGCGCCGGGTAGATATCTGCGTCAACCATGACGAGGCGGCCATCTCGCTCCACACTGCCAACCATCCATACGCCACTCACTACCAAACCGATGTATGGGGTGTTGACCCGGTAATGGCCTGCGGAGGAAGGACTGTTGGCTGGCTCCACGCTTCGCCTGACTGTACTCATTTCTCTCAAGCTGCAGGTGGCCAACCTAGATCCAAGGAGATACGTGATTTGCCATGGGTAGTCGTGAAGTGGGCAGGCAAAGTGAGGCCGTTGGTCATCAGCGCAGAAAACGTGAAACAGATTTTGGGGTGGACCAATCTAGTGGCCAAGCGCTGCGCAGAAACAGGCCGTGTTGTTAAACTTGATGGTTCAATTGCAGCACCGGGAGAAGTGGTTCCTCGGAAAGAGCAGTACCTGATTCCCGATAGTGGTAAACCCACTGGTAACGCCCTACATCGGCGTAAGCAACTCCGCAAATATCGCCGTCACGGGTCCCCAGTTAATCGCACCTGGAATCACTTTGTGCGAAGCCTGAAAGCACTGGGTTACAACGTTGAATGGCGGGTTTCCCGTGCTTGTGATGATGGTGCCCCTACCATTCGCGAGCGCATGTTCCTAATCGCACGATGTGATGGTCATCCAATTGAATGGCCCGAGGCATCTCACGCAAAGCATCCGAAAAAAGGACAGTTGCCCTATCGCACCGCCGCAGAATGCATCGATTGGAGCAATCTAGGCCTAAGCATCTGGGGGCGTAAGCGCCCTCTGGTGAAGTCCACCAATGTCCGGATCGCCACCGGCATCGAACGCTTCGTTGTAAATGGACGGCCTTTCATTCTCCCTGCTACCCACCAGGGGAGCGTGCGCCTTCACGATATTGACGAACCTATGCGGACTGTCACTGGCGCAAACCGCGGCGAATTGATGGTCGGCACTCCGATTATTGCCCCATTCATCTCAGAGCATGCCAACGCATCTCAGCAAAGAAACATGTCGGCAGAGGAACCCCTTCGGACAATCTGTGCCCAGGTCAAAGGGGGGCACTTCTCTGTCGTGGCCCCTATCCTGGTGCAGGCAAATGGCGGCAAAAACACCACCCCTGCTCACCCCGTTGTCGCGCCATTCAGCACCATTACCGGCTCCGGCAGCCAACAGCAGTTGGTAACGGCAAAGCTGGACAGCCATGACTTCCAAAACCAGCAGTTCAACAATGACCAGATCAACGCTGCGCTGCGCGTCGCTGACTTCATGCTTGAGCATGGTACACGCAGACCTGAATCAACAGCTCTTACCGTTGAGGAGAGGCTTGATCTGGTTACGGTTTCCGTTGACGGCGTCCGGTACCTGATCGTAGATGTATGCCTACGAATGCTTGATGCTCGCGAGCTATACCGTGCGCAGGGCTTCCCAGAAAACTACATCATCGACCGCGGCCATGATGGTCGGAAGCTGAATAAAACACAGATGTGTAAAATGGTGGGCAACAGTGTGTCGCCATTGCAGCTGGCAAGAATTGCGCGATTTAACGATCCATGGAAAGCACGACAGCAGGCAATGCTCGCCGCATAACAGGAGAACGAATGACCAATGTTGTGACGCTAAGTCGAGAGGAGCTTCACGCGGTGTCTGTGAAGTTCCGAGCAACCGTCGAGACGGTATTAAATGCTCTCCCTCGCATACCCGACAGCCTTGAGGAATTTCCACGTGGGTGCTGCGGTCGTCTGTCGAGTATGTTGGGCCAAATCCTCAATGACCGGCTTGCAGGCCAAGCTCTTTTCGTTAGCGCAGAGCTTTACGAAGACTTTCGTGAAACTCACGCCTGGCTCCGGTGCGGCAACATTGCAATCGACGTGACAGGCGATCAGTTCGCCGGCCGGCCAGCTGTTTTTGCTGATGAGCCAGACTCCTGGTTCGAGCAATGGGAAGTCGAAGAATCTGTGGGTGGTCCAGCACCAGCCTGCTACGAAATGGGGCGGGATACTGACGCTGACAAGGTATACAGGACCATCCGCAGTCTGATGGAGCGCCCTGATGGCACTCCATAGCATTCAGGTCATACATCCAACTATTCAGCGAGCGGTTTGAACACAAAATCGCGACGGCATGCATGGCACGTCACACCGTAGGTGACAACGGCCGAATGAACGAATACACCATCGGTATTGATAAACGGCCATGATGAAGCGCTGTGAACTTCTGCAGCTCTGCACAAGGGGCATTCCAGCTCAACGGCTGCCGTGCCTCCCGGAATTAACTGGCGCACCTCCTGCAACTCCTCAGCCCCGTATATACCGAAGTCTACCGGCCGTTCCGACTCGCACTCGTCAGAATCGCGAGGTCCGGTGAGCCACAAAGCAGACCGCGATGCCCTGGTATCAAACTCCCACGACTTACCGGGACCGTAAACGACAGCTTCTTGCGTTGCTAGGGCATTTGAAGGCTCCACGAATTCTGGAAGACTCCCACGTGGACATTCCCAGGCAGCATCAAAGGTTTCGAACAGCTGCCGGTAAACTTGGCCACCAATGCCCTCCATGATCCCGAATAGCTGCTTGCCATCAGCAAATTGAACCGTGAAAACGCTGTGTGCCATAAGTCGAAACCTCCTATTTAGAGTGCGCTGAGCCGTTCAACTGAACTGAGGCCCGGAAATTCGCAAGCTCTTTGCGCTGTGCCTCCAATCGTGCCTTCACCTCATCAATCTGAAACAACGTAACAGGGCTCATCAGCAAAGCCACACCCGGCAGGGTGCTAGGAACTGGTGAAGCAACCGCGGCCTTGAAGCGAGCTCGTTCCGGCGCATACCAGGAGGCATAGATATCGCCCTTGTCCCAATCCTTAGCGGTTTCGCTATAGATCGACTTCGCACTCCCCACCGGAACGTCCAGCATCTTGCGGCACTCCAGTGACTGATACACGTAGCACCCAAGTCGTGCATCGCCAGTCAGAAGGCCTTGACGAAAGGCTGCGACTTCAGATGTCGCAAACACTGCGCAGCAAGCAATAAAAGCGCATAAGCCCCCCAACACGATATTTCGATTGACCAACTGCAGGAGCGCGAACGCGAGAAAGAGACCTCCGAACAACATCCCGTGATATTGCAAGCCGAGTCGCTGCGACAGAAAAGAAACATCCAACATTTCTGCATCGGATATAGGTACTTGCACTGCGAGACTGATCGCGGAAATGACGCAAATGATGAGATAGAGAAGGACCAGCATCAGCAGACCGGCAATAGCCATTCCGGCCTTTGATTCAGCCTGTGGTGTTTTAGACGTCTCATTGGTGGACGACTGGACAGTTACGCTCATTCGCAGCTCCTAGAGGTGGAAAGGAGCATTCATTTTCCGCCCATGAGACTCGAAGAAATGCCGAATTTGGCCCGTGTCTTGGTATGGATTGATTACCGATCCGGGTTGTCCGTCGGGTGCGGAATGCAGGTTACGCGCTACCTTGGTATTGATTTTTCAGTCGGCCTTTCCCTGAGATTTTGACCCGAAAGACTAACGGTTGCGGCAGTGATGGCTCAGCCCAGCGGCTGCTCAGGGCACTGCCGAACCTGTCCACTGGAGTGGTTCCATTAGCTGCTGGAGATCTGAGCTTGCGCCTCGGTATATTCGGAACAATCGGATTGCTCAAGGACGAATTCGTGATAATCCATCCGCCCACCCTCTAAGACATGGCTATCGAAACGCGCACTCATTGCCAGGCGCGTTTCGTAAAGGTGTCGGAAAACAGGAGAAAGTGACTTATCACCGAACGTTTGAGCGATCGAATCCACTTGCGCAAGATGCTTGGCGTAGCGGCCGGTGAATGTATGACCGTGTGCAGCACAGTAGGAGTCGGAATGGAGAGAAATGCGGTACTCGGCATTGATAACCGGTAGCAATCCACCACGCCAATGCATTACGGCAAGTGTAGCTAGGCCATCCTCGACGAGTACGTTCTGGAATTTCGGGAACCCCACTCGTGGCGCTACTACCAACACGCTGCCATAAAACGCGACGTAGTTTTTCAACGTCAAAGTGCGCTCTAGAAAGGCTCTCACCACTGCTCGATTTCGCACATACACACTGCGTATTGCAAAGGCTTGAAGGCGCCCTAGAGCATTGAACACGGTAGCTAAGAAAAGGCCCGAAACGCTGTCGTCGGCGTCCATCATGCAGACGTGACTCCCAGTTGCACGCTCGAGGGCACGGTTTCGCGCAGCGGCAGGACCAGTATGCAACCCTGGAACTGCATAAACGATCCGAGGGTCTGCTGGCAAGATTCTGCCGTAGTCAAAACCATCATCGGAGCTAACAACAATCTGGATGGGTGTTTGGTCAGAACATTGTTGAAGCAACCGCTCTACCAACTGAGGCAAACAATTCTGGGCGGTATGAGCCGGCACTAAAAATGAAAGTAGTCGCGAGGTGCTCATAACAAGCTCCTAGTGGTGTGAAGGAGCTTTCATTTTCTGCTCGCGAGCCTCTAAGCAATGCCGAGTCGGACCCATGATTCGGTTTGGACATTTAACTCATTCGGGTTGTACGTCGGGCGCGACGTGCAGCTTTACGAGCGCCCTTCGTTTTTGATTTGCCGCCACGCTTTCCAGCCTGCCTTTCACTGAGAATCTGACCTACAAGAGTCCCAGCAGCGGCAGTGGATCGAATCAAGGAGTCGGCAATCTTTCCATTGGTGATCATGCGACCTGAGCCTCTTCGTTCCCTGCAGCATTTTCACGAGCATTTTGAGAAGCTTTTTCTTCCGCTTTCCTGGCCTTTTCCTCAGCTGCCTTTTCTTTTTTCTCGATTTCGTCGAGCAGGCCCTGCAGTAGCGACCGATTTTCCTCACTCAATTGCTCGAACGCCGGATCCTTCGAGATGTTCTTGGCAGCTTCGTACAAGGGCTTTGATTGGCTTTTAACGACCTTGTCCAGTCGACCACCTGGAATGTCTGCCTTGGTGACCTTTTTCTTGCCCTTCTTGACTGAGGTCGCCAAGCCTTCCTGCAAAATCTTCACAGCATCACCGCGATGTTTGCGCATCACTTCCAGCGCCAACCCGACAGAGACTTCGCCCTTCTGAAGCATTTCAATAATGGAGAGAGGCGCGGCAACCACTTCGAGTAGTTGTTCGACATAGACCGGGCCAAAATGAAGCCGCTCGCCGATACGTTCTGGCGACCAACCATAACTGAGCAGACGCTTTGCAACCAAGGCTGTTTCGAAGGTACTAAGGCGACGACCTTCGTTGTTGGCCACCAGACCAGCAACAATATCCTCGAGGCCGATGCCCTTTGTCGGAAGGGTTACAACCGGAAAGTTAGTAATCGGCGCCCCTTCGCTCAATGCGAGCTTTAGAGCCTCGATACGGCAGTGACCGTCGCTGACGTAAGCAACAGACCCTCCCTCTTCCTCAACGATGAAGACCTCAATCGGCTTGCTCGACTTGAAGCCGATTTGCTTCATGTTGTCCGCGAGCTCCCGAATGTGCTGGTCGAGACCAGCATCTCTGACTCGAACGTTGAGCCCCTCCATTACACGCAGCTTGCTAAGCTCGGATACCGCCGGCATCCACAAATCACGCGACTTGGCGCCCATGCCTTTCTCCATCGCGCCCTTGATAGAGCCGAAGAGAAAGTCGACGCGCAATTCGCTTGGAGGGATATCGGCCTGGGTGAGCTCGAAAGATTGCTGCGGCATTTGAGTCTGAGTCATGGCTGGTCTCTCATTCCTAAGATTATGGATGTCGGCGTCATCGCCTCTCATGTGCCCCATAGTAAGGAAGCTCGTGATAATGCAACCCCTGCATTGAGCCGCAGTTTGGGCTCAATCCAACACAGTTCAGTGCAGACAGCCCATTGCGGGCTGGCGACATCAGACACACCAGGACTATTACCGACAGGTCGCCGAAGGTGCATCGTTATAAGAGCTGACTATGGGGTAAGCCCGCCTTGGTCTGAATAAAAGATTCTTTTGAGTTGCTTCGAGTGAATTAAAACTGTCGCAGAGAATTCAAGTCAGTCACGCAGATCGCTCTAGCGCGGGGAGTTCAGGGCCGTGGCCCCTCAGTAGTGACGACTGACGGTCACTGAAAAACGCAGG